>Ga0068876_10002759_pt1 | contig 12824 bp, 10 predicted proteins | sample NOAtaG_6_FD_66442 | JGI IMG/M metagenome (GOLD analysis project Ga0068876, IMG submission 66442) | Freshwater lake microbial communities from Lake Erie, under a cyanobacterial bloom - NOAA_Erie_Diel5S_2200h metaG | ecosystem: Environmental > Aquatic > Freshwater > Lake | place: USA: Ohio, Lake... | reverse complement strand
CTCCACAAGGAAAACCCAATCCTCCCGCGGTACCATTGCTAAAGCATTTGAGCTTGTGGAGCATGAGTATTTTTTGATATTGAATTCCATTATTAGATGGCGGAAACTGAAACCATCGTCTACCGGGGCTATCGTATGCGGTAGCGGGATTATCCTGCGCTTCAAATGTAAAGGTTTGAATGACGGTAGTATCTTGAGACAAGCTCATGAATGTCATGCTTACAAAAAAAATAAAAGAAAAACAAGTTTTCATATCCTATAAAATATTCGAATAATTTATGCGTAAAAATGCCAGCCGAAAGGTAAGACATTTGTTGGATGAAACAAATGATATCAGAATTAGCAGTGCAGTATTTTTGGTTTCAAAATGGTGGCCAACAGGGTTGGGTGGCTACTGATGGAAGTGAAATAAAAATACTCCATCCTGGAAAATGGAATATGTATGATGGGCCGGATTTTTATCAAGCTCAATGGAAAAGGCATGGGGTGTTGAGCAATGGCGTAGTGGAAATTCATGTTCAATCTTCAGATTGGCAGCGCCATGGACATGAGCGGCACCCCTTGTATCAAGGGGTGGATTTGCATGTAGTGGCAGAGGATGACGCGATGCAGAATTATGCTGCTCATACGATTAGTCTCTCGCAGAATGGAATTTCTCTCCCCCAAATCATCAGTAGTATTCAGATGGCCGATGTGCGTGATAAAGAAATTTTTGAGTGGAAAAGGAGAGTTAGTAGGTATAGATCGTGGGTATTGGAATATGGGGAGCCCATGGCCTCTTGGATTGCATTGTCAAGGGCGATGGGTTGTCATATCCATGGAGATGAAATGGAGCATTTGGCCAAACATATTCCGTGGCAGCATAGTGAGCTTTTGGAAGGATCATTGCAATTTATCACGGCTTATTTTTTAAGAAGAGCTGGATTCTTGAATGAAGTAAACGCAGTGGATGCGTATGCACAATCGCTATTGACACTGTCTGAGAGTGTCCAATCATTGTCCATTTTCTGGAAGAGGAAATGCCGCCCCCACAATAGAGCTGTGTTGAGAGTGGTGCAGTTAGCGAGTTTATATCACCGATGCAGCGGTTTGGACATATCTACAATTCAATGGTCGATTTTGTATGAGGCATTGATGCAATTAGAAATTTCCGATTACTGGAAATATCATTATGGGATAGGGCAGTCTATGAAGTTAGTTGGCGTTCACCTGTCTTCAGCAAGAGCAGAAAGCATAGTGATCAATGCTTTTGGACATCGCTCGGTGGATGAAAGATAATTTTTTTTGATGGATAGGCATAGACAATGCCTATATTTGACTATGCAATGGATCCAAAATGCCTCTTCTTTTTTTGAAAAGCACACCTTTGGGGTTTGCACTTCCATCGCAGAGCGCATGGGAGTAAAGGTAAAAAATGTGAGACTCAGTTTTATCTATTTGAGTTTCTTGGCGGTGGGATCACCTGTAGGCTTGTATCTCATTCTTCTATTCTGGAAACGCAATCAGCACATTTTTCAACCTTGGAAATGGGGTCAAAGAGTGTGGGAATAAAAGTTCCATTGAATTCTTTGAATCAAGGCCTCTCCTTTTTTACATTCCGAACTTCTCTTTCATCCCCGTGAATCATTTAGGGCACTCGTTGAGGTGTCGAAAAGAGAAGGAAGCACTTACTTGACAACAGAATTAATCAATGCACACGGTAAATCAACATTACTGTATTTGATCCAAGATAGCCCCCAATATTACTCCACCTTGAGCCATCGCGCGGTTTCCCTTGATCCATCCTGGTAACGCACTTGCGCTAAATACAAGCCACTTTCAAAAGTTCTGACATCGATTAAATATCGACGACTGGTGGGTAGAATGTTCTTTTCCAATACCAATTTGCCGTTAGTGTCATATATCAAGATTTGTTGTATTCCTTTTGTTTCATTGGAAAGACCCATGAAGTCACTGCTTGGATTGGGATACAAATTCAACGAAGAAGAGAGTGGAGAAGCATCCACCATAGTACTAGTGGTATCCTGTGTGCTGTCTTGGACAAAATGAGCAATAAAAAATAGACTGTCAATGGTCAAGGTATCTTGCCATTGAATACTCAGTGTGTCGGTTATCAGCGGATTAGATTCCCAATGCGAAAATGTAAAGCCCTCATTGGCCTCTGCGGTGATAGTGATGGGAAGGCCGTTATAATAAATACCATCCCAAGGCAATGTGGAAGGAGTGATGGTGTTGATATGTACTTTTCCGGCCTCTGCTGGAACTGCATTGAGCGTCACTTGGTATTGATTAGGCAGTTGATAGAGGTTTTGCACTTGATCCCAAACGATATCCGATTTACACAATAAATCGTCTTGGAATTGAATGTGACGGGTGTAAAAATCGGTCATCCATCCTCCAATATTCCAAGGATCGCCCCAACGCTGATATTCATTGGGCATTTCAGTGACCCACAAATTGAAAAAGGTTTCCTCCACATCCAACAGTCGCTCTGGGCGATAAGCCGTATTCATAATATCAGCATATCGGTTAATGAAGTAATCGCGATATGGTATATGCTGCATGCTATGGTACCATGCTGAAGTGAAGGGATTCCCGTAGCCAATGCCGTTGATGTAATCTACACCACTGAAGTTACAATCTGTCCATCCATTGGGCGCTAAACAAAGTTCAAGGTCGATGGTGGCAAAACGCCAGCGGTTATCAGTTGAATCTGATTGGTATATTTTTATGTTGTTCTGTGGCCAGTCGGCATTACCCATCCAGGTTTCGCCGATGATATAGTCAGTGTAGTATTGAAGGTCAATGATAGAATCGGCTTGCGACCAATAATTATCTGCATTCACATCTAAAGCCAACAGCGTATTCACATTGTCATAATACTCGCCCGGATTACCGGGGTTTCCTCTTAAGATACTGTTGTACCAAGCTGAGAGAGACAACACTTGAGCGGAAGAGTCGGAGTGGTTTTCTTTGAAGTCAAAGTACTCCTCATTCAATTTTTCCCGCATTTCATACAGTCCAAAATATTGTCCGTTTAAATAGACGGTCACTGGCCGCATGGCTGAGTAATATCCATTGGAAGCTCGCGTCATCATTTCCACCTGTGAGGCATCTTTGTAGGGCAAAGTAAGATATTGATTGCTGCCATTCCTGAAGTATAAACTGCTATAATACGCTCTTTCTGACGCGTGCGGTATAAGAGGTAATAATACAGGAGCTCCCTGGAGCGCGGGCTTGGCCATTTCTAAACGGAAGGAGTGTTGCGGATGATATCGACTGCCTCCCCAACCGCCATCAATTTGCATGGCAGAGTGTCGGTTAAAGACAAAGGAGTGCTGCGCAGTGGAATCAAAATATTCCATGAAGGCGTATTTCTCCCAATCTTGATCCCAGTGATCAAAGATGCCAAAATCACCGTATAGATTGTTGTTATCTGTGACAACACAAACGATGGGTGTAGTGTGATTGACATTGATCAAGAAGTTTCCAGTGGCCAAGTCACTGGGAAGTTGATTCGGAACAAAGGCACGAGCGCGAACACAAGTAGACTGAAAAATGGGGATTGGTTCGGAGTATATGGGATCATCATAAGTGGGTACATTTCCGTTGGTGGTGTAGTGTATTTCCGCTACAGGATTATTGACATCATAAATGGTGAGCCATTGCATGGTATTATAGATGCCTGAATTGATGGAAAATAAGGGAACTAGCGCTTGACCTGTACAAATACCGTTGGCCTCATTCATGTTGCCAGTGGTGGGATTTTGAAAGATCACAGGAATACCATTGCCATTCGGAAAAATACCCACTGAACAATCCATCGCGGGACATGCAATATGAAGAGAGTCCTCTACGAGGTTGTTGGGATCGAATAAATACACCGTTTCGCCGTCGGCATCTATTCCAAAATTGGTATGGAAGTAATTGCCATCGTTGGAAATGAATTCGCCGGTCAATTCGTTTACGCTTACATTTTTCATTTCGATGTTCACATAGGTATAGAGCACGGGATCGGTGTATGTAACATCCCATGCGATGGAATTGATAGGACCGGCACTTAATCCCGCCGCCGCCAATTCACTGGCTAAATACAACATCTGGTTGCGCGCTCCCCAATACCAATTGCCGTAAGGCGCAGGGTAACTGGTGAGGCCATTATTGACAATACCATTGCCAATGGATAGGCCATTGAGTTGAATATTGGGCCTTACGCTGTGTGTCTCTCCTCCAAAAGCTCCACAAGAGGCATCACTTCCGTCTTGAAAATTAACGGTGGCAGAGACATAAGGAGTTTCCGTTTGATTAAAAACAGAATTGGTGATATACCCGGCGTTGCTGTATGAACAAGAATTGACCACGATATTAGAAACTCCATCCCACACAAAGGGTTGGAAAAAGTCGTGTTGGTTCCATCCCACTTGAGGGATGAAATCCGTGGCATTGACAACGGGCACAAAAGGGGGAGAGTAAAAACGATTTTTTCCACTGCAAAATACCACCAAGTACTCTCCTGGATTCAAAGTGAAATGAGGGAATGTCCACAAATTATTATCCAATGCGTCGTCACTGAGGCTATATCCAAATAAATCAACGGCCTCATTCCCCGTGTTGTACAATTCAATCCAATCTTTGGCTTCGCCATCTTCATCGTACCATTGTTGGAAATTTCTGTTGGAACCTTCATTGATAACAATTTGAGAATGACAGGTTAAAACACTTAGTGTAAAATTCCCAACGAGTGCAAGAAGAAGAGTCTTCATTATTTTCATGTGGTGAAGGTAAGGATTCTATTCACAATGAAGATGTGGAGAAGTTATTTTTTAGTCAAGCACTAATATGATTTTTTTTTCGTTTTTTTGAGAAATATAAGTTTTTGTATTTTTACTTTTTGTTTAGCGTATGAAATCATTGTTGTTAGGGATAGTAAGTGTTACTCTTTTTTCTGGTGTTTTTATTACCACCAGTTCTATGCGGATGGCTCCTGTTGAAAAGCCAGTGAGCAACGAAGATTCACTGTGGGATACTACTGCGTTGGTGTGGGGCATTGATTTGTCTCATCATCAAAAGAATGTGAACTGGGATCAAATTGAATGCGAAAAGCCGTATTTTATTTTCTTCAAAGCCACTGAGGGAGCTACGCATACTGATAGGATGTATCATCAATACAAAATGGAAGCAGCAGATCGGGATATCAAAGTGGGTTCTTATCATTTTTTTAGTTACACCACTTCGGGCAAGGATCAAGCGCTTCATTTTTTAAAGACAGCGCATATTACCAAGGGTGATTTACCTCCTGTTTTAGATGTTGAGTTCAAAAAGCAAATGGCTAGCTCTGCTTGGATTGCAAAAAATGTAAAAGAGTGGGTGGATATTGTCGAGGATTCTATCGGCGTTAAACCTATTATCTATTGTCCTTGTAAAATGTACAACCAACATTTGGAAACGGTGTTGAGCGATGAATACATGTTGTGGATTGCCGATTATCGCAAAAATCCTCCTGGCTGCAATTGGACGTTCTGGCAAAAAACAGACCGTCATCGTTTGGATGGTATTGCAGGGAATGTGGATTACAATGAGTTTCGGGGAGATATTCGTGATTTACACGAAATACTGATCGACTAATTTCGCGGCGACTGAGGTCTCCATCCTCTTAAAAATTCACTCACTTCCATTTTCTTCTTTCCTTCAAATTGCAGCGAAAGAATGTTGTACCAACCATCGGTTGTTTTAAAAGACAAAACGGTTTTCCCGTCTGTTTTCCAGTCACCCACCTTTCCCTCTGAATCATCGGTGGCGATTTCTCCAAAATACACTTTCAGTTGTTTGTCTTCTAAACTAGTCCAGGCACAGGGAAAGGGCGACATCCCCCTCACGAAATCATGAATGGTTTTACTGGATTGCTGCCAGTTTATTGTAGCGATTTCCTTGGACAATTTGGGCGCAGCGCTCGGTGTTACTCCTTTTTCAATCCAATGCGACTGAGGTAAGGCCTGTGCTTTTCCTTCCGCGATGAGCGATAGGGTGGAGCAGAGGGCTTCCCCTCCAATCACCATCATTTCGTCATGAATTTCGCCCAAAGTGGCCTGGGGAGCAATGGGAAAAGATCGTTGTTCAATGATATTACCCATGTCAATTTCTTCATTAATGAAAAATGTGGTGACTCCTGTTTCTTTCTCTCCATTGATGATGGCCCAATGAATGGGTGCGGCTCCGCGGTATTTTGGGAGAAGGGAACCGTGCAAATTGATAGTGCCTTTAGGCGGCATCTGCCAAACCTCTTTGGGCAACATGCGAAAGGCCACTACCACAAACAAGTCGGCATTTAGATTTGCGAGCTGTTGCAAAAAATCTGGATCCTTGAGTTTTACGGGTTGAAGAACGGGAAGGTGATGGGAAAGGGCAAAATCTTTTACCGCTGAAGTCATCAACTTTTGACCCCTACCAGCGGGTTTATCGGGTACTGTAACTACACCTACCACCTCAAAGCCTTTTTCTAGGATGGCTTGCAATGAGGCCACGGCAAAGGCAGGTGTGCCCATAAAGACGATTTTCATTCCCTTCATGCCGCAAAGATGCATCCTTTTTTTTATCCCCTAGGCATTCGTATTACCTTTGCTTCATGGATGAGGAAAAGAAGAATGCTTTGCGAGATAAGCTCAATGCCATACACATTTGGCCCAGTGTGTACATGTACAAATTTATTTTTGAAACCGATCATGATAAATTGATCCAAATCCAAACCATTTTCGGTGAAAGTGCTCAATTCATTAAAAGGGAGAGTGCCAACGGAAAATACACCAGTTTAACCATTAAAGAAATGATGTTAGACGCTGATAGCATTTTTGCTCGTTATGAGCAAATGGCGGCAGTGCCCGGTATCATCAGCTTGTAATATGTCGCAATTATATCTTTTTAGAAATGTATTGTTGGTGTCCTTGATCGCCATTTTGATCTACATCATGTACAAAAGGCTCATTCATCTGTTGCAAAGGCAGCATGTGCAAGCCAAATATCCTGCTTTAGATACGGAAATGCATTGGGTTGAAAATGTAATCAGTATGTCTTTGGAATTGAAGATGAAAATGAATGTAGAGGTGGTGGTTTTTCGAGAAAATGGTGACCCTGTTAGAGAGTTACTTCGTCAAGAAAATGCCTTGGGCAAAGTGGAGTGGTCCTTTGATACAACAGGTTGTGTGCCTGGAAAATATTATTTTGAAATCATCACCCCTAACGAAAAGGCACTTCGCTATTTTCTAATTGATTAGCATGACTCCGCTGGCTGAACGAATGCGTCCTCAACGAATGGCTGATTATATCGGTCAACACGCATTGTTGGGTGACCACTCTCCATTGCGCAAGGCCATTGAATCCGGTAGAGTACCCAGTATGATTTTATGGGGACCTCCAGGCGTTGGTAAAACCACCTTGGCCAATGTTATCGCCAATACCGTGAATAGACCTTTCCGGGCCTTGTCGGCAGTGAGCAGTGGGGTAAAGGAAGTGCGAGAAGTAATAGAAGAGGCCAAGGGAAAAGGGTTGTTTCAAAATGCAACCATTCTGTTTATCGATGAGATTCATCGATTTTCCAAAAGTCAGCAAGATGCATTGTTGGGCGCTGTGGAAAAAGGATGGATCACCTTGATCGGTGCGACAACGGAGAATCCTTCTTTTGAGGTCAATCACGCTTTGCTCTCAAGATGTCAAGTCTATCCATTGGAGGGACATACCAAGGCGGATTTAGAGAAATTATTGCAGAGAGCTATTGCAGAAGATGTCATATTAAAAGACAAGAGAATCATCTTGCAGGAGACCGAGGCCTTATTGAGATTCAGCGGTGGGGATGCCAGAAAGTTGCTCAATATCTTGGAACTATTGGTCAGCACGGAAGCGGAGGAATGGATCATCACCAATGCAATGGTGCAAGAATGGATGCAGTCTCAGCCTGTTCATTATGACAAGGACGGGGAGCAACATTATGATATCATTTCGGCTTTTATCAAAAGCATCAGGGGCAGTGATCCGCAAGCGGCCGTGTACTATTTGGCGCGCATGATTGCCGGCGGGGAAGATCCCATGTTCATCGCCCGACGATTGATGATTTTAGCGGCGGAGGACATCGGATTGGCCAATCCCAATGCCTTGTTGTTGGCCGATGCAACCGCCCGAATCGTGCATCAAATTGGTATGCCCGAAGCGCGAATCCCACTGAGTGAATGCGCCATTTATTTGGCCACCTCTCCCAAGAGCAATAGCGCGTACATGGCCATCGATGCGGCATTGGACAAAGTGCGAGCAACAGGCGATCTACCTGTGCCGCTCCATTTGCGCAATGCCCCCACCAAACTGATGAAGGAATTGGGCTATGGTGAGGCATACCAATACGCACACCAATTTGAGGGCAATTTTATTTTACAAGAATATTTACCCGAAGAAATTTCGAACGAGGATTTTTATGTACCGGGCAACAATCCTAAAGAATGGGAAGTGAAAAACTGGTTGGAGAAAAAGTGGGGTAATTTTAAAAAATCAACATGAGCAGAAAAACACCGGTCATACAAATCAAAGAAGGAAAAGAATCTTCTCTTCGACGCTTTCACCCATGGGTGTTTTCAGGCGCCATATCAGGAGTCACCGAAATGCCCCAAAATGGAGAATGGGTAAAGGTGGTGGATAGCAAAAGGAAATTTCTCGGCGCAGGTCATTATCAAGAAGGTTCCATCAGTGTACGCATTCTGAGCTTTCAAGATTTACCTTGTGATGATGATTTCTGGAAAATGAAATTAGCCAATGCTTGGAAAGTCAGACAGACAGGCATCGGACTTTCTTCAGACACCAATATGTTTCGTTGGGTGCATGGCGAAGGCGATGGTTTGCCGGGCCTCATCATCGATGTCTATGATACCGTGGTGGTGATTCAACCCCATACTTTGGGCATGGAACAAAATGCTGAGCACATTGCCAAGGCAGTGGAGAGTGTGTTTGCTGAGGTAAAGGCCATTTATTTAAAACCCTCAGAAAAGCAACTCAACAGTACACCTCGATATTTGATGGGAGAAAAAATAGATGTGGAATGCAGAGAGCATGGGATTCGTTATGCGGTGGATTGGGAAACGGGACAGAAGACGGGATTTTTTATCGATCAAAGAGAGAATAGAAAATTATTGGGAACTTTGGCAAACGGAAAAAAAATCCTCAACACCTTTTGCTATTCTGGAGGATTTTCGCTGACCGCTCTCCAAGGCGGAGCCATTCATGTGGATAGCTTGGACAGCTCGCAACAGGCCTTGGATTTGACCTTGCAGAATGTGGAATTGAACAAGGTGGACAAGGCCAAACACCAAGTCATCAAGGCGGATGCCGTGGAATATATCAAAACGGTGGCCACCGACTACGATATCATTGTCCTCGATCCCCCAGCCTTTGCCAAACATCTGAGCGCGCGTCACAAGGCGGTGCAGGGATACCGAAAAATCAATGAAGCAGCGATTCGTAAAATCAAGCCCGGAGGTTTGATTTTTACTTTTTCTTGCTCGCAGGCCATCGATAAAGAAACGTTCAAAGGCGCGGTCATGGCCGCTGCCATTGATGCGCGCCGTCCTGTGCGTATTTTGCATCAATTGCATCAGCCAGCTGATCATCCCGTCGGCTTGTTTCATCCAGAGGGAGAATATTTAAAAGGATTAGTAATCGAAGTTCAATGATCATGAGAAAAAAAATAGTAGCCGGTAACTGGAAAATGAATTTAGTGGCATCGGAAGTAGATGCCTTTATAGCACAATGCGAAACGACACCTGATGAGGTATCGGTGATGATAGCCCCTTCAGCGTTATACCTGGAACGCATGTTGTCTTTAAAGTCAAAGGGGCTTTGGATAGCAGCACAAGATGTGAGCATTCACGCGAAAGGAGCCTACACGGGTGAGTGCTCAGCTGCGCAACTTCAATCCATGGGGGTACAAGGTGCTATCGTCGGCCACAGTGAACGCAGGACCTATCATCAGGAAGACGATGTACTCATTGGTAAAAAAGTGGTGGCCTGCCTTAATGCCGGTATTACACCGGTGTACTGTTGTGGCGAGACATTGACTGAGCGCGAAAGTGGGAAACACTTCAGCATTGTGGAGCAACAAGTATTAACTGCATTACAGGATCGCACAGCGGAAGAGATGCTGAAGATCGTCATTGCCTATGAGCCGGTATGGGCCATCGGAACGGGAGTTACGGCCAGCAATGAGCAAGCGGAGGAGATGCATGTGTGGATCAGAAGTTGTATCGAAAAACAATGGGGAGGAGCTGTAGCCAACCAAATTCCTATTCTGTATGGCGGTAGTGTCAACCCCGGCAATGCCGCGGCATTATTCGCTTGTCCCAATGTGGATGGCGGTTTAGTGGGCGGTGCCAGTTTGAAGAATGCGGATTTTGAAGCGATCATTCAAGCAGCAAGGGCATGAATTATATCGAAGTCAATTGGAAAGTAGCTCCGGTCATTCCCTTCAGGGAAATCCTAACGGTGTATTTGGCTGACATTGGTTTTGAAAGTTTTGTCGATACAGAAGATGGTCTGTTGGCTTACATCCCAATCGATTTGTTAGCAGAAGAAAATTTACATCAATTGCAACAGACCATGAAGGATATGGAATCTGATTGTTCTTTTTCATTGCAAGAAATTCAACAACAAAATTGGAACGCAGAGTGGGAGAGTCAATTCAGTCCCATTGAGGTGAGCGCGGAGTGTCGCGTGCGCGCTCCTTTTCATGAGGTGATACCGGTGAAATACGATTTGATCATTGAGCCCAAAATGAGTTTTGGAACAGGACATCATGCCACTACTTTTTTGATGTTGGATCAAATGTTGAAGATGGATTTTTCAGGCAAGGCGGTGTTGGACATGGGCAGTGGAACGGGCGTGCTGGCTTTTCTAGCGGAGAAGATGGGCGCAGCGCGCATCGATGCCATCGACATTGACGGTTGGGCCTTTGAGAATTGCGTGGAGAATGCGGAGCGTAATGGTTGTCATAAAACACAAGTTATCAAAGGCGGGGCCGAGCAGATTCAACAGCAGTACGATGTCATCATCGCCAATATCAATCGCAATATTTTAGTGCAAGATGGCCAAGTGTATATGGATCATCTCATGCTTGGTGGAACGCTTTTATTGAGCGGTTTCTATGAGGAGGATCAATCCATTTTAAAGGAAGCATTCTCGTCCTTGCGTTTTATACAATCCCAAGTGAAAGACGGTTGGTGCATGATGGAGTTGAGCAAAGATGAGCATTAGAATTTTTTATATCATAGCGTTCATCGGGTGTTTTCTCACTTCGAAAACCCAAACGGTGATTCCCGATTGGGGACCTGCTTTTTTGCAAAATGAAGTAGCCAAGATCAAGGTCACCATCCATCCGGATTCCATGCTTTTGCTTTTGAGTGATGCCTATTTGGGCAATGGTCATGAATTTCCCGCTACTGCCACCTATGAGACTTCTGGTGGTATTGAATCGTTGGGTTACATTGGTTTTAGAACACGCGGAAATACTTCGTTGCAAGCGGGCAAGAAATCTTTTAAAATCGATTTTAACAATGGCTTGGGAACATGGAATGGTTTGCATGAATTGAATTTGAATGGCAGTCATAACGATCCCTCGATGATCCGAGCCAAGCTGTGTTGGGACGCCTTGCGACATTTTGATTTGCCCGGATCGCGCGTGTCGATGGTGGAATTATATGTCAACGAAGAGTACAAGGGGCTCTATTCCAATGTCGAATTCATCGATGATGCTTTTACCGATTTGTACTATAACAGTCCATATGGGAATATCTGGAAATGCCTGTACCCAGCGGATTTGGATTATTTGGGCAATGACCCTCAATTGTATGCTGCTTTAACTCCATGGGGTACGCCTTGGTATGAATTGCAGAACAATACGGAATTGAATGATTACAGCGCCTTTTCGCAATTCGTGAACATCTTGAACAATTCCTCCAATGCGGCTTTTCCTTGTGAGATCAAAAAGGTGTTCAATATCGATCGGTACATCCAATACTTGGCCATGGATGTCGTAACGGGCAATTGGGATGGGGGAGCCTACAACAAGAATAATTTTTATTTGATCTTCAATGATCGCACACGGCGGTTGGAATATCTACCTTACGATTTGGATAATACGCTAGGAGTGGATTGGTTGGGGGTCGATTGGTCCCAACAGAATATCTACAATTGGGATGGAAGCAACAACCTCATTCTGTACAATCGCATCATGAACACCAATGAGTTCAGGACACTCTATGCGCATTATGTCGATACCTTTTCGCAGTATTTGATTTCCGATGCTTTTACGGCACATGCCCAGTCACTGCGCGATTTAATTACCCCTTCGGCTTTGGCGGATCCTTATCGCACCTTGGATTATGCATTTGACGATGCGGATTTTCTCAATGCCCTGGATTCAGCTTGGGGTGGCCATGTGGATCAGGGAATCTTGACGTATCTGCAAGCGAGAACGACCAGCATAGCATCTCAATTGCAAGTCACCACATGGCCCTTGGGAATTTGGGAGGTGGTATCAGAAGACAACGGACAAGAGGCGGTGTTGAGCGCGTTGAGCGCGGGGAATGACATTGCGGCGGCTTATCGTTGGGAGGGAGAAACAGCCTGGCAATCAACGATGATGCAGGTGGTAGATACACTCGGTGATGCGCAAAGGTGGCAGCTCACCATGTCCATCGCCGATACCAATGCGACATTGGAGTGGTTTCCTTATTCATTATCGAGTGGATTACCGGCATTGCCCTGTCAAACTTGGCGGGTGCATTTTGGTTTGGATT
>Ga0068876_10002756_pt1 | contig 12827 bp, 11 predicted proteins | sample NOAtaG_6_FD_66442 | JGI IMG/M metagenome (GOLD analysis project Ga0068876, IMG submission 66442) | Freshwater lake microbial communities from Lake Erie, under a cyanobacterial bloom - NOAA_Erie_Diel5S_2200h metaG | ecosystem: Environmental > Aquatic > Freshwater > Lake | place: USA: Ohio, Lake... | reverse complement strand
AGCATTTATTTTAACAAGCGTTATTCCAGTTGTAGGGGAACTTAAATTTGCAAACGTTGCTAAAGTGTTAACTAAACTAAAGAGTAGTACACTTTATAATAAGTTTACTATTTTAGGTTCTAAGATTCAAGGGAAGACTGCTTCCGAATTGATTGCATATTTAAAGGGAGTTAATTCAAGCACTTGGTTATCGAAAAGAACTTTATTTTGGGATGAGTGGGTAAATAAATGTTTCCCTGGAAGAAATTGGGATAATACAGTATTTAAAGCTAGGGGAAAAGATTTCTCTGAATTTAAAGCTAGTAGACCAGAAATTTATGACGATATGAAGTTGTTAAATTCTAATGAAATTAAACTTCAAGAATGTGTTGAATCTGGCTCAAGTTTTCCAAGTAAGTTTCCAATTAAGTCTGGAGATTCTTTTTATAAAATAGTTCCTAAAGGACAAAATATATCTGGTCAATCAATGTATTACATAGATCAGGCACAACTAAATACTATTAAGGCTAATCCGGAAGTTGTTGAGCAAATATTAGGATTACCTTTAAATAGTGTCAATGCTGAATATGATGTATTTAAAATTACCTTCAAGGGAACAGAGGGTTCAGTGTTTAAATCGCCTATTGCCTCTACGGAGCAGTATGCAAAAGCAAACCCTTCTTTTAAATACACAACAACTGGAAGTGGAGTTCAGACTTTGATACTTGATAATGGTAATGCAACAAAGTGGCAAAAAGGCACTACCCCTATAGAAAGTATCAAACCTAATGTATTACCAAAAATTGATTAATTATGAACGTAAACGAATTAAAAAAACTATTTGATGAAAAGCTTCGAACTAGGGACTATTTAGGAATGTATGAGCTATTGAACAAATATGCTAGTGAATGTTTGGATAATAGCATAAATAACAAAGAGCTTAGTATTGAACTTATCGAAAGAAGTCAAGATTTATTGGAGTATATGGGGGCCTCAAAGCAATTTGAAATGGCTTTCGATTTACAGAATACACTAATTTCAAATAGAAATAAATTGTTTTTAAGTTGTTTAAAAAGTGAACAACAAGCTTTAAAACACTTATTTCTGAGAATAGTTGGAGGCGATTCTTCAACTTGATACCCGCTCGCGCGGATTTGTAATCCATGCTGAAATGCAGCGCACTGAACTTAGTATATGCAATAGTTTTTCCACACCTGCTCCCCTGGATTTGTAATCCATCTTATCACTCAATCAACCCGCTCGCGCGGATTTGCAATCTTCGCCAAGATTAAAGCCTACTGATTGTTTGATTTACATCCCATTTAACAAGGCTCCCTGAATTCCGCGCATTTACAAAGGCTTTATAAACTGACCTGGAAGATTTACGAGCTACTGTAGTAATAGATCCACAATTAATAGCCCGCATTTAAATGCTAATAGTAGTTAGGATCAAAAATCTCTATTGGCGTGTTCGCTAAATTAATTTTTTTGTTTATTTTAGAACGATTTTATTTAATTCACACATTATTTTAATATCTATGAAAACAAAGATAACAGTTCTATTCCTATTTATTGCCAGTTGCTTCGCATCTCAATCCTTAAAAGAAAGTATGTATCGCTTTAGATATGAAGTTTTGCCTTACTTTCCGTTAGATAAAGAGATCAAAACTTACAAAGTGAATATAGCGAATGTTGCGACCGATAATGTTCCGTTAGACCCTAGAAAATTATATTATGCTGAAAAATATATAACTGATATTAAAAATATAACAACTGTTAAAGTTGAAGGTGGTAACGGTGTATTTATTGGCAATATACCTAACCAGAGTTTGAAGGTAAGTAATCCTGATGCCGCCGCCGATCTTGAGCTTACAATCGAATATAATAACATAGAGATAATTGATAAAAAAGAAGTTCTTAATACCATTGAAGCAACACCAACCACACCCGCAGGAAGCTACTATAATTTTAAACTCACTTTCAATTTCTCTTATAAGGTGAAATTGAAAGATGTAAAGAAGAATGTGATCATTCTTGACACTTTGATGAATACACCAAAATCCACATTATTTCCAAGTAATTACCGCTATGATGGCTTGGGTAATAATGTTTCATTCCCAGGTCATATCAATAAACCGGAGCTTGATCTTGATTACAAGAATAATACTAAAGATCTTTACTTCTATTCAAAGAGTTATTTAATGGGTGCTTGTCTCGGCGAGCAAAAGGCACTTTTCGCAAATTGCTTTGGTTATTTATGGAGTAGTATGTTCGTATGCCCAACACGGGTAAAGTCAAAAGATCCGCTTTTTGACATTTGCGATACCGCAACAAGTCTTGTTGAGCGCATAACAGATTCAATAGCCTTTAATTCAAAAAACGACAAGCATTTGAACTGGCACACCAAGCCTATCAAAGCGATGGCTATCAAACTTGGCAACATATGGGAGGAAATGCTAAAAGGAGAAAAATATCTTGCCTCATTTGCTGATCCAAAAGACAAAGAGCTTTATATCTATAGAATGAAAAAGAATTTGGCAATGGCATACATCTGGCAGGATGAATACACTAAAGCTAGAAGCTTATTAGACGAAGTTAATGCGACATATAACGCCAAGAAAACAAATGATTACTTAGAAACTGATTATGTTAATTTAGATGGGATGATAAAGAGAGAAGGATATATGTATAATCATCATAAAACAGTCTTTAATTTTTATTGATGTAAACTAATGATCCAACTCAACCAGATTTGTAATTCCTTTTTCCTTGCATTCAAGCTATAGCATTAAAGGTATTTCCTCCCTTGTAGTAGAATTCATGACAAACAAACACTGAAGATTTTTGTAAGGTTATAAAACCAATAAGAATTCACTATTTTTCTTTCATTTATTCCTAAATTGTTTTAAACTTTCATCAAAACTTCTATATTTGAAGTAAACATTTAATATTAATCTATAAAACAAAAATTATGGCAATCAGAGGAAAAGTAAAGAACATTAGAGACACGGGTAGCGGATACACAGGAATTGTAACGGATACGGCGTCAAATCCAAAAGTGGATTACAATTTTTCATCACCATGCGGTAAAGAGTTGGGTTTAAAAGACAATATGATCGTTCGTATGGAGATCATTACTTTAAACGATGGGACAGGCGCAAAATTAGCAGTGTCATTAGACCCGGTAGAAAAAGGAACTATTGTAACTACTGATGCTGCAAATAATTCAGGAACACTTACCGACAATGCAGGCAACACTGTAAATTTTGTACAAGACTATATCACTGAATTAGGATTAGCCTCAGGTGATCGCGTATCATATGCCATGGTAAATTATAATGGCGCCATGGTAGCAACTGCCATTCAAAAATAATTAGTAAATTAATGTGTGGTCGGCTTAGGCCGACCACTTTTTATGAAAAAAACAAGAATTTCTATATTCCTATTTGTTTTTATTTCCTTCCTCGGCTTTTCACAGATCCCTGTAGATAGCCTGTATTCAAAACTCAATAAGTGTACTTCAGATTCCTGCAAGGCTAGATTAAACAATCTGTTGATCACTGAACTATTTTATATTGACCAAGACAAAGCAGAGTCTCTTGCCGAAGAGCTTAATAAAACCGTAAAAGAAACGGATGTTTTAAATTATTCTGAAGCTCAATTAAATTATGGATCAATGTTTTTACGAAAGGAAAACATTGAAAAGGCATATGAAATTTTTACCAGTTTAAAAGAAAACTGCATTAAAAGGAATGACAAATTAGGAGTTACTAAGGCTAAATATGGCCTGACTAAATATTACATTGAAAAGAACGAACTTAAAACGGCTATTGAAACGGGGTTTGAGGTGCTAAGAGAATTTGAAAAACTACAAGATCATTATTACATAGCAGCAACGTATGGAAAAATTGGTTTGATCAATTACAAACTAAAAAACAATTTAAAAGCTGCTGACTATTTTAAAAAATCATTAGAGGTATCGATAAAGCATGGATCAAAAAATAATATTGCCTACGCTTATAATAATCTTGGAAATATTTATTCTACAGATACCAAAATGTATGATATTGCCTTGGAGTATTACAAAAGGGCATTGAATTTAAGAAGAGAATTAAAGCACGTTCGAGAAATAGCACCGATATTATCCAATATGGGTATTATTTATTCTGACAAAAAGGACTATAAAATGGCCGAACAGTTCTATAAAGAATCTTTGGAGCTGAATTTAAAGCATGGTCAAAAAAGAAGTGTTTGTATTTGTTATACAAATATTGGGAATATTTATTTTGAACAGAATGATTCTAAAAAAGCAGATTATTATTACAGAGAAGCTTTAAAATACCTTGATGACGATTTTCAAATTAAAGAACTCCTTTACTACAACCTCGGCGAAGTAAACCTTAAACTTGGCAACCTAGAAGATGCCTTAAAGTACAATGATACCTGCATGACCATTAAAGACAGTCTTTATAGTCGCGAAGCCATAAAGAGCTTAAACGAAATGCAGGTAAAGTACGAGACCGAAAAAACGCAGTTAGAGTTAGAAAAGAAAGACCTGGAGAGTAAAAACAAACAGGTAATGATCTACGCTGCTTTAGGTGGTTGTATTTTGTTGTTGGGCTTAGCTTTCTTTATTTTTAGAGGTTTGCGCCAGAAGCAAAAAGACAACAAAGCCCTAGAGCAAATGAACAGCATTATTAGCGAAAAGAGTAAAATTGTAGAAGAGCAGCATAAAGACATTACCGATAGTATCAAATACGCTGAGCGCATTCAAACCGCTATTTTGCCGCCGGATAAATTGTGGAAGCAAATTTTACCGAACTCTTTTGTGTATTACCGCCCTAAGGATATTTTAAGCGGCGATTTTTATTGGGTAGAAGAAACAAAAACGCATGTTTACATTGCCGCTGCCGACTGCACAGGCCATGGTGTTCCGGGTGCTTTAGTGTCGATCATCAATTACAATTTATTAAATAAAGCCGTGCTCGAAAAGAATTTAACTGATCCTGCACAAATATTAGATCAGGTGAACGAGTGGTTAACGCAGGCCTTACACCAATCGTACAACGAAGCAAGCATGCGCGATGGCATGGACGTGAGTATTTGCAGCATCCATAAAAAAACAAAAGTGATGCAATTTGCAGGCGCATTTAATTCGGGCTATTTGGTTAAAGATGGTGTTATAACTGAAATGCCTGCTGATAAAAAACCTGTGGGAGCTTTTATTGAAGATAATATTACGGCTTTTACGTCAAAGGAATATCAACTTACAGGCAACGAAACCATTTATTTATTTAGCGATGGTTATGCCGATCAATTTGGCGGACCAAAAGGTAAAAAGTTCAAATACAAAAACCTCCAGAAATTAATTTTGGATTCGCAATCACTTCCTTTCGAAGCACAGAAGGAAAAAGCCAAAGACACGTTCATTGCCTGGAAAGGTAATTTTGAGCAAACCGATGATGTGCTTCTGATTGGTTTTAGGTTTTCATGATCAACCACTTATTCGCTTATGTAAGCCTCTTATAAAGCTATCGTTTTTTTTGAAACATTTGTTCCTTAATTTGCAGTATGCTATTACGTTTTATTATTACTCTGTTTTTTATTTCTTATCTAAAAGTATATTCTCAGGAAAAAGTTCCTTGCGATACAATAATTATTAGCGATAGTTTATATCAATTCAATAGTAATGATTTTGGCTTCAATTTAAACATGACTTGGAAAGAAAAACTTACCGGTCCAACCACGCCAAATCTTATCACCGACCATGTAAGAATTATTGATAATTGCCTGAATTTTTCTGTAAATTATCAATGTGATAGAACAGGCATGATCTTAGTTACGAATGGAATTGAAGAACAGGATTCTATTACTGGAAGAACGTATTTGCCATTGAAGTTTTTAGTAGCACAACAGAAGCCCTGCAAAAAATTGCATTACGAAACCTTGTACTATAGTTTTTCTAATATTAAGTCTTACTACGTGAAATTTGATAAATTAGAGGGTATATTAAGAATCAGGTGAACTAAAACCACTAAAGCCTTTAAAAGCAATAAAAGCGGAAACTCCCCGTTGTTCAAATGCCTTTCGTTATTAATCCAATGGCTTAATTCATGCAATCATTACTGCTATTCATATTCTGTTTTTCTTCCTTAGCACAATTTGGGCAGGTTGCAGTTAAAGGGCCGTGGACAATAGCAGGTGGCGCAAGTTCTAATAATTTTTTTAAAGAATCATCGTGTATTAATTTAAGATATATATCTCCAAGGTTCAAATGGAGTGAGGACTATATACCGGAAGAGGAAATTGATCCTGAAAAATTCAAGAATATGCGAATATTGTTTGAGCTCATTTACAATCCACCAATAAAAGTTTTATGTGCCGGTATAAATGCACAATACAGACTCATTCGATTTAAAAAACTTAGCTTTAATTTAATAGGAGGTTTAAAATTTCTTTTTGTACCCGGACCCGACTTTGTAAGTCCCAGTTACAGGCAGGGTCGCAAAGACGAAGGTTATTATATGAACATGGGTGTAATGTGTCAGCTTGATCTAAGAAGAATTTCACCTTTTGTTGAAATGGGAGGTGATTTTATTTTAACGGTAGGAACCGAAGTTAATTTTAATAAGATTTACAGAAAACCTAAAAGCAGATATAACCTAAATAATCGTTAGGTTAAGAATTTTTAATCCAAAAAACTCTTTACAGCTAATTCATAACCTTGTAGTCCAAAACCACTATTTTAAATCCTCTTAAGTGTTTTGCCCCGCTGGGGCAATTTTCAAAACAACTAGTTCTTTTAATAATGTTTGGTCCCGCTGGGACCAAGAATTAATTTCTGCTGTTATAAAACGGCCCCAGAGGGGCCGCACATTCTTAAAAACCTTATCACAAACATTGCACTTGCCCCAGCGGGGCAAAACCCTTCTATCTAAATAATCAATGTGTTTTGTTACTAAAGAAAACTCTTCACCGCCAATTCATAGCCTTGTAATCCAAAGCCGCTAATGCTTCCTTTGCACTTTGCGCCTAAAAAAGAAACATGCCTATGATCTTCGCGTGCAAAGATATTGCTGATGTGAACTTCAATCACCGGTGTTTTAATGGCTGCCACAGCATCGGCAATAGCAATCGAAGTGTGTGTATAACCTCCGGCGTTCAAAATAATGCCATCGTAGGAAAAACCTAATTCGTGCAATTTATTAATAAGCTCGCCCTCTACATTACTTTGGTAATATTCAAAAGCCACATGCTTGAACTTTGATTTAAGATCATGCATAAAGCTTTCAAAACTCTCGTGTCCATAAATACCCGGCTCGCGTTGGCCTAAAAGGTTTAAATTTGGTCCGTTGATAATGGCGATCTTCATAACTTAATGTAAAGATAGCGTTATATAAAGAAATGAGCAATTGTAATTAGAGGAAATGATTTGGATCACTCTTTTTTACCGGAATGCCGCGTGAGGGATTGAGCCATTGTTTGAGCTCCTTTTTTATCTCTTAGGGTTGACCTTTTTATGAAGAAGAGATAAAAAAGAGCAAGTGGCGAAAGCCCGACCCCGAGCTACGACGATGTTCGAAATGCTGCGAGGGGGCACGCCCAAACCAAAAATAAAAAATGTCAAATTGGAACACATACATAACGAGGTTTAAGCAGTATTTGCAGCTGGAGCGATCCTTATCTAAAAATTCCATTGACGCATATACAGATGATCTTTTAAAATTAAAGCAATACAGCGAGTTGTTCCTTGCTAGTAAGTCGCCCGAAAATTTTACCTATAAGCAATTATTAAAGTTCATTGAGTGGCTTTCGGAATTGGGAATTTCTGCTTCTTCGCAAGCGCGCGTTATTTCGGGCATAAAAGCCTTCTATAAATTTTTGGTATTAGAAAATGATATTCCTTCGAGTCCTGCCGATTTGATCGAAGGACCAAAACTGGCGCGAAAACTTCCCATTTACTTAAATGTAGAGGAAATTGATAAAATGATGAGCCTCATTGATAGAAGCAAACCCGACGGCGAACGGAATGTAAGCATGCTCGAAACCCTTTACAGTTGTGGCTTGCGCGTGAGTGAGTTGGTTAATTTGAAAATTAGTGATCTACACCTGAACGAAGATTACATTAAAGTAACAGGTAAAGGCGATAAAGAGCGTTTGGTGCCTATTGGACGATCGGCCAAAAAAATGATAGAGAATTATTTGAAGAACATCCGTAATCACCTTAGCATTAAAAAAGGCAACGAAGATGTTGTGTATTTGAATAGAAGAGGGGCAAAGCTCTCGCGAGTGATGGTATTTTATATTATTAAAGAATTAGCGGCAAAAGCGGGAATAAAAAAGAAATTGAGTCCACACACCTTTAGGCACTCATTTGCCACCCATTTGGTAGAAGGTGGCGCCGATCTAAGAGCCGTTCAAGAAATGTTGGGCCACGAAAGCATTACTACTACCGAGATCTATACTCACCTTGATAAACAATACCTTAGGGAGAATATTTTGAGTTACCATCCTCGTAATAAGAAGTAAAGTGGTCATTTCTCGATACAATTTTTTGCAAAAGGCAGGCAAAAAATCACTCGAAATGACATCAGGATGCATCGCCCTTGTCAGTTCGAGTAGACGCTGCCTGCCTCCTGCAGCGTCGTATCGAGAACCACGCAATAAAAAAGGAAATTAAGTGTTAACTTTACCTAGTATTTTGGATGCTGATTTTCACCGGAATGCCGCGTGAGGGATTGCAGCGAAAATCCTTTTTGCCTTTTTCAGGCAAAAAGATTGTAGCGGAAAGCCCGACCCCGAGCTATGACGATATTCGAAATGCTGCGAGGGGGCACGCCCAAATAAAAATGAATTTAAATGCGAACAGCGCCAATTTTGATAAGATAAAAGAATGAAAACCTTTAACGTACCGGAATTTTATAGAAGCCCAATTATTTCTAAAGTAAAGCAGTTTAGAAAAGTGCAAGATCCTCGTAAAAAGGATAACAGCGCTACGGTGTTGGATTTTGGTCCTGTAAAGTATTACATTGCTCGTCATTTTGGTTTTTGTTATGGTGTAGAGAACGCCATTGAAATTGCCTTTAAAGCTTTAGAAGAGAATGAAGGCAAGCGTATTTATTTGCTAAGCCAGATGATCCATAATCCGGAAGTAAATAAAGATCTGACTGAAAGGGGCGTACAATTTTTACAAGACACACATGGCGAACAATTAATTTCGTTTGATGTTTTAAAACAAGAAGACGTGGTGATGATCCCTGCCTTTGGTGCGCCATTGCAATTGATAGATCTGTTAGAGAAAAAAGGAATTAAAACCGAAAAGTATAATACCACGTGTCCGTTTGTAGAGCGCGTTTGGAAAAAGTCGGAGCAAATTGGAGGAACAAAGCATACCATTATCATTCACGGAAAATACAATCACGAAGAAACGCGTTCAACCTTTTCGAGGAGCGAGAAACATTCGGAAGCAGTAATTGTATTGCGAGATATGGAAGAAGCGAAATTATTGGCGGAGTTTGTAACGGGAAACAAAATGCAAGCGGAATTTGAAACGGCGTTCAAAAATAAATTCTCGAAGGGATTTGATATTAAAAGGCATTTTGAAAAAGTAGGCGTGATCAACCAAACTACCATGTTGGCCACTGAAACGGAAGAGATAGCGGAGTATTTTAAGCAAGTGATGATCAAAAAATTTGGAGAAGCTACTATCAAAGATCATTATGCCGATACGCATGATACTTTGTGTTATGCCACCAACGAAAATCAAGATGCAACGTATGGTTTATTAGAAACGGATGCAGATCTTGCCATTGTAGTTGGAGGGTATAATAGCAGTAATACATCGCATTTGGTGGAATTATGCGAGCGAAAATTTCCAACGTATTTTATTTCCTCGGCCAAAGAAATTGAGGGCACAAGCATTCATCATTTTGATTACCCTAATAAAAAAGAGCTTACCACAAACAATTTTCTTCCTTCTAAACGTCCTTTAAATATTGTGATCACCAGCGGAGCAAGTTGCCCTGATTCGATATTGGATGATGTGATGCATAAAATTAATACCTTAGTGGGCGGAACGAAGAAAGAGGATGAAGTGTTAAGTAATTTGAGATCGTATAATTCTTAGATCTTATTGTTAATAGAGGCAGAAACCGCAAAGATGCTTCGCATTCGCGCAGAGAAGGCGCAAAGGTCGCAAAGTTTTACCACCATTACTCAAAAGAAGGCAAAGACCTTCGTCCGCCGAGGCGGATCGCAAAGTTCGTTTATGAGAATTATAATAGTTGCAGACTTTGCGTAAGCTTGGCTTCTTTGCCTTCTTTTTATTTTATGCGCCTAGTTGATCCTTTGCGAGCTTCGCGTATTCTTTGTGTAGGTCGAAGACCGCTTTGCGGTTTCTGCCTCTAAATATTTCATATCTTTACAAGAATGAATTTAAACCTCACCAAACCCATTGTATTTTTCGACCTTGAGGCAACAGGCCTAACCATTGGTTTGGATCGCATTGTGGAGATCTGCATGCTAAAAGTAGCTGTAGATAATAGCACCGAAATAAGAACCTGGAAAATAAATCCCGAAATGCCCATTCCTGATAAAGTTTCAAAGCTTCACGGAATTTACGATAAGGATGTTGTTGGATGTCCAACGATGAAGGATATTGGTCCGCAAATCATGCAGTTTATTGGAAACGCCGACTTAGCAGGCTACAACAGTAATAAATTTGATGTGCCTATGTTGGTAGAAGAATTATTGCGCGCCGAATTGGATTTTGACTTAAAGAATAGAAAGCTGGTAGGTGTTCAAAATATTTTTCATGTGATGGAGCCTCGTAATTTAACGGCGGCCTATAAATTTTACTGTGGCAAACCTTTAGAGAATGCACACACGGCTGAAGCAGACACCACCGCTACATATGAAATATTTAAAGCTCAATTAGAGCGTTACGAACATACCGAGTTGGTAGACGACAAAGGTGTTGCATATAAGCCAGTGGTAAATAATATAGCTAAGTTGAGTGAGATCAGTCCCATGAAGAACAAATTTGTGGACCTTGCTGGCCGCTTAACGTATAACGAAAAAGGGCAGGAGTGCTTTAATTTTGGAAAGCATAAGGACAAGCCCGTAGTTGAGATATTTGAAAAAGAACCCAGTTATTATAACTGGATGATGAATGGAGATTTTCCTTTGTACACCAAGCGAATCTTAACACAGATAAGGTTAGGGATGTTGAAAAAATAGTTTTTTCCATTTCAAGTAAAATCCTTTACTTTACTACCGCAAATGAACATCACTTTTATCATAAAGAAAAAGTATAAATGGCTGCCAAGCCGTATGTAATGTTCCTTGGGGCTATGTGCTCCATTTCTTCATAAAAAACCCATTTAAAAACCGAATAAAAGTTTAATTTAGCCTCTGTTTAAACAGAGACTTACGACTTAATTCTAACGACTAGAAACTAAAAATGTTAATTCAAAAATTTGGCGGAACCAGTGTTGGAAGCGCCCAACGAATAAAAGACCTCACAAAATTGGTGGTGAATTCAACCCCAAAAATTGTAGTGTTAAGTGCCATGAGTGGAACTACAAATGCACTTGTAGAAATAAATAATGCTTTGTACACTAAAAATACGGTACTGGCAAATGAGCTTATTAGTAAATTAAAAAGCAATTATGAAAAAGTAATTACCGAGCTTTATTCCAAGCCGGACTCGTTAGCTAAAGCAAAAGATCTAATTCATAATCATTTTGAGTACATCAAGAATTTTACATTGGATATGTTCACCGCCAATGAAGAAAAAGCCATTTTAGCTCAGGGAGAATTACTGAGCACTGCTATGTTCCATTTTTATTTGGAAGAAACAGGCGTTAACTCGGTTCTATTGCCCGCATTGAATTTTATGCGCATTGATGAGAATGATGAGCCAGACATGGCTTATGTAGAAACAAATTTAACGGCGGAATTAAAAAAGTACCCAGGGGGCAATTTATTTATTACGCAGGGATACATTTGCCGCAATGCATTTGGCGAAATTGATAATTTAAAACGCGGTGGAAGCGATTATACTGCTTCTATTGTTGGCGCGGCTATCAGAAGCGAAGAAGTTCAAATTTGGACTGACATTGATGGCATGCATAACAATGATCCACGCGTGGTGAATAAAACACATCCAATTAAAGAATTAAGTTTTGATGAAGCTGCTGAGTTAGCATACTTCGGTGCCAAAATTTTACATCCTACGTGTATCTTACCGGCGCAAAAGCGAAATATTCCGGTGCGTTTAAAGAACACCATGCAACCGGAAGCAGAAGGAACTTTGATTGCCAATATTGAAGCCCAAGAAGGAATTAAAGCTATTGCTGCAAAAGACGGAATTACGGCGATCAATATTAAAAGTGATCGAATGCTCTTAGCCCACGGTTTTTTGCGAGCTGTATTTGAGATCTTTGAACGCTTTAAAACTTCTATTGATATGATCACCACCAGTGAGGTGGCTGTATCATTAACCATTGATAACGACAAGAACTTAGATGAGATCTTAAAGGAATTAAGAGAGATCGCTGTTGTAGAAATAGAAAAAGATCAGGCCATTATTTGCATTGTAGGAAAACTTACCAAAGAGAAAACGGGCTATGGATTTAAAGTCATGGAAGCCTTAAAAGATATTCCATTACGAATGGTGTCGTATGGTGGAAGTCCAAACAATATTTCGGTACTGGTAAGTGCCGATAAAAAGAAAGAAGCGATGATGGCTTTAAATAAAGGAATTTTTAATTATTAAACTGAGATCCTATGTTCACAAAAAAACACGCAGATCAGTTTAAAGATAAGGAAACTCCTTTTTACTATTA
>Ga0068876_10002749_pt1 | contig 12871 bp, 10 predicted proteins | sample NOAtaG_6_FD_66442 | JGI IMG/M metagenome (GOLD analysis project Ga0068876, IMG submission 66442) | Freshwater lake microbial communities from Lake Erie, under a cyanobacterial bloom - NOAA_Erie_Diel5S_2200h metaG | ecosystem: Environmental > Aquatic > Freshwater > Lake | place: USA: Ohio, Lake... | reverse complement strand
AGCGACTGCGCGACCACATGGTGCTTCAGGATCGCCTGCAGCGTCGACTTGCCCTTCGCGCTCGTGAGGAACTCGACCTGCTCGGGCGGGAGCTTCGCGAATGCGTCGTTCGTCGGCGCGAAGATCGTGAGCTTCGCATCCTTTGGAAACTCGATTCCCGCAGCCTTCACAAGGTCAAGCAGCGTGGTGAGGTTCGCCTTCGTCGCGACCGACGCCAGCGAACCGGCGGACGACCGCTCTGCCGCAGCCGCGCCCATCGGGCGGATCCAGTCCACTTCGATTGCGAACGGGCCTTCCTTCTTGTCCGAAAGCGTGATTCCCACCGACTCGATCGACGCAGGGTCGAGCGGGGGTGCGTTGCGAATGCGCTGGCCGAAACTGTTCGCAACGCACTGGTCGAACGGAATCTCGACCTCGGTCCACTCGCCGGCCTTGGTCTCGAACCGGCTCTGGTAGCCGCCGGCCATGAGGCGCAGGCGAGACGAGCGGATGTCGCACTGGTACGTGCGGCCATCGCCCTTCACGCGAAGGAGGAGCCCTTTCGTTCCCGCAAAGGTCCCCTCGGGGACCGCCGTGCGGATCTGCGAGAAGCCGCCGTTATTCTCAAGCGACAGCTCGCCCGTGAAGCGCAGCGTGCCGCTTTCTCCTGCCGCGATGCGCCCAGTCGAAAGACCGCCCATCACGCCGTCGAGGACGGTCTGCCAGCCCTTGATGCCGCCGTCGAACTCGAGATTTGAGTCGAGATTCGACTGGGCCGCGGCCGGGCTGGCGGTGCAGACGAGAAGGGAGGTGAAAGCGGTGGCGACGAGCGAGGCGAGTGATGTCGTGGTGCGAAGCATGGTTCCCGTGGCTTCGCCCGTTCTGCCTCAATGGATGCCGATTCCGAGCGGGGTCGCCCACTTGTCCCGCGGCGGCAATGCCTTTCCTGCGGTCGCTTCCAAAGGGCGATGGGCGATGTCCATGCGCGAAGAGAAACGTGTCGCGCTCGGCACGGCCTGGGTTCTGTCTGACGGATCACCGTAGCCCAAGGTCTCAGGCCTTGGGATGCCGCGTGGATCGACGGCCGGGGATCCGTCAGACAGAACCTAGCCGCATTGCCCAACGGGCAGGCGTCATGGACATCGCAGGCGTCATGGACATCGCAGGCGTCATGGACATCGCAGGCGTCATGGACATCACAGGCGTCATGGACATCGCAGGCGTCATGGACATCGCAGTTCGACCATCCCGACCAGTCATGCACGCTGACTGTTGGCTTCCAAGCCGTGCCGGAACTTCGGTCAGTCGGCAGCAGCGACCTGTCGATACCAGTGAAGAGCGAACGAGGTGATGACATTTGGCTCACCGAGAGTCACAGCAACCAACAGAATGGAAAGTCGAGGGCGGCCGTCCTCGACGCGGCTTTACCATGATCGAGGTGATGGTGGCGGTGCTCCTTCTCGGGATCGTCTCTGCTGCGATCGTCGCGTTCCTTGGCGCGGCGAGCAGTCGCGGGAGTCGAATGCTGCGCCTTTCTGATCCCGCCCTCGAAGCAGTCGTCGCGATTCGCCGCCTTGGAACAATCGCCCCGAACATGCGATGCGTGCTGCTGGTCGAGGAGACACGCGCGCTCGTCTGGATGTCGGACGACAACCCGAACCTTGCGGTCAACCTGAGTGAAGTGGGGCTCCTGCGCTTCGAATCGGCCGACGCCGAACTTCTGCTCGAGACGCTCGACCGCGCCGCGCTTCTCGCGGACCCAGCGCTCGACACTGCGTTCGATCGAAACGACTATGCAGCGCTCTTCGAGGAGTTCGATCAACTCCGCTCGTCCGGCTCGCTGACCCAGCGGGTGCTCGCGGAAGCGCTGCAGTCGATCGATTTTGACGTGCCGACAGGCGCAGAGGGCACGGCTCGCGCACGATTCCGCGCGAGCGAGTATGAGACGCTTGCCGTCATCGCCCCGATCCCGCTGGAGTTGCCACTGCGATGAAACGCCGCTTCGCGAGGGCATTCACCCTGATCGAGATCCTGCTGGTCGTCATGATCCTGGCGATCACGGCTTCGCTCATCTTGCCCTCGCTCGCAAGCGCGATTGCGCCGTCCGTCGATCAAGTTGGCGCGCTGCTCGACGCCGACTTGCGGCGCGGTCGGTTGAACGCAATGGGGTCCATGCAGCAGACCGTTCTGGTCGTCGGACGCGATCGTGATCGCTGGTGGATTCAACCCACAGGAACCGTCTCGGAGGACCGTTCCGTTGCCTCGTCGCTGCGCGTGCTTGGCCGCGGGAATCTCGGCGCGTTCGATGGACACACGCTGAAGGTCGTGCTTGCGGGCGTCGACGCGTCCGCTGGGGACGTTGTGATCGCCACCTTCGATCTCGAAGGAAACCGCAACGCGGGTGAGATTGCAGTTCACCTTCTCGGCCCGGATGCCGTCGAGCCGATCGCCCGCTGGACCGTGCGCTCCGAGCGCACGCGAGTCGTCTCACGATGAGGGAGGTTCTCATGATCATTCACGACACATCATCGGCCTGCGCGACCCGAGACTCGCGCCGTCGGGCGCGCGGCATGGCTGTCATCCTTGCGCTCATCGCCGTTGCGATCGCCGTCGTTGTGGGTCTTGCGGTCAGCTCGGCCCGGGATTCCGCGGTCGTCGTCAGCGACCAGTCCGTGCGCTTGAGCCAGTCCCGCCTCGCCGCGAAGACCTCGGTCGACCTCGCGACCTTCGTGGCAAGCAACTACACGAGTGCGCTCGATGCAGGTGGCGTGGAGCCCGCCCGCGTGGTGTACGCCGACAAGCAGATCGGCGGCTTCGTCTACTCCGCGAGCATTCAGGATGCGGTGACGGGTCGCGGGCCCACGCGCTCGACGGTGGCGATCACGATCGCGGCGTCCGCACAGGAGACGTGGCCCTCGAGCGCACCTGCGGAGCCGTCCGCGGATCCACCCCCGAGCTCGCTCCCGACGACACCCGCCGGCGACGTACTGGTCCAGACCATCAACGCCCTCGTGCGTGTGCCGTGGCCCGACACCGTTGCCCGGGCGGACATCGATCTCTCCGAGTTCGCATTGCTCGCGTCCACCTCGAGCAGGGTCATCGCGCGAGGAGTCAGTCCGCCGAGCATCGACATCGGCGCGGGCGCGGAAGTCTCGGTCTGGCGCAGTGCGCCGCTCGCGGCGCTCGGTGAACCCATCGTGATCGGTTCGGCTCTACGCGATCCAAGCCACGTCTCGGTGAGCCCCTCGGCGCGCCTCACCGGTGTCCAGCGTCTCGAGGCTGGTTCCTTCCCGCAATCGTCGCAGGACGCGCGCGAACAGCTTGCGGACGGAGTCCGAACCCTGCCCGAGGACATCCATGTTCCGCGGCTTCAGGCAGTGACGGGGCCAGGCGAGGACTCCGCCAGCAACAGCCCCGTCGCATATCCCTACTCGGAGCTCAACAACTCCGGGAGTATCAACATGAGTCTTCAGCTTCCGCCAGGCGGGCGCTTCAGTTCACTTCCGCTCACATTCTCCCGAGCGCTTCAGCCCGGGCAGTGGCGAGTCGTGCGGCTCTGCGGGCTCGAAGTCGTGGTCGAAGGCTGCCAGTGGAAGTTCGAAGTGCCCACCATGCTGGTGGTGGAGGGCAAGCTCAAGCTTCTCAATGGAACGCGCTTCGAAGTAGGCGAGCGCGGCGCGCTCACGATCGTCGCGCTCGACGGGGTGATGGTCAGCGGTTCGTACATCGGCCCCGCGCTTGGGACGGACGGTACCTGGAGCACGACGGGCGCCCAACCGTACGCCGGCGTTGGCGCCTCGCGCGTCATGATCCTCGAAGGCGGAAACCCGAGCACCTTTCGACTGACATACCTGAACACCGGCCTCAACTACGAGCCGACGGGTGCGCGGAAGGACTCCTCTGGTGGCACGAATCCCACGATCTCCAAGGATGGCACCAGGATTCTCGATGGCGGCGCGGTGATCGGTGAGATCTACGCCCCCGACAGCTCGGTCGAAATCGGCTCTGGCTGCGCGCTGTACGGACGCGCGCTCGCGCACTGGATCTCCGTGCTGCCCGGTGGCAGGGTCTTCTACGACCCGCAGCTCGATACCGGCGCTGGCTGGCTGAACCCGCAGAGCGCGATCTGGGGCGGCTCGGGCAGCGTGCGGCCGGAAGTGCTTGCGATCACGCTGCTGAACGACGAACTCCTCGCTCGCTTCTCGACATCCACGGGAGTTGCCATCGGTCCCGTCGGAAACGAGATGCTCATGACGGCGGATGCGGGCGATGCCGGCTTCCTGAAGCGAGACATGAACAGGGTCGAGCTCCAATTCGGCTGTGGCAACGGATCGTCACCTTTCGGCCCCGGGCCGGCCCAAGGGGCGCCGACGCCCGTCGGCGTTCCGGCGGCCGACTACGTCTTCCCCGCGACCCTGCAACTCTGGGGCACCATCCGCGACTTCCGCGAAAGGCGAGATGTGCTTGGGCATGCCGACTTCGGACTGTCAGGCAACGCACCAACGCAGGCGTGGGTCGTCGGTTCGCGACTCGATGGCGATGGCAAGCCCGTCGTGGCGAGACCGCCCGCGGCGGGGCTGCCGTCGCAGCGGGCGATCAGCTCCGAGACCAGTTTCGCAACGTGGTTCCGCGATACGCCCGGCCAGAACCTGTCGAGGCCCCGCGTGCTTTCTATCTTTCGGGTCCCCTCGTACGGCCACACGCCTCAGAACCCGAGATGGGTCTACGGCGTCGGCGGCGGCAGCCTCGGAATGTCGTCGACTCGCGGCTACATGGACACCTATGACTTTCTCAGCGGCTGGAACTACGGGGTGAACCTCAGCTGGACCGTGGAGTTCGTGTGCAACTTCGTTTACCGGCGAGACAAGCAGCAGTGGCTGCATGTCGCGGCGAACAACGATGTCTGGGTCTACCTCGACGGCAGTCTGCTGATCGACGTCGGTGGCCGATCGCAGCCAACCTTCCGCGCGGTCGACCTGAACAGCGTGGCGGCGAGCTTCGGACTCGTCGACAACCAGACTTCGCAGCTCAAGATCTTCGTTGCCAACAGACGCGCCGCGGTACGGCCCAGCTTCCAAATCTGGATGAACTTTCCATTCAACGAGAGCCTGCGGCCTGAGATCGTCAGGTTCTCCCGTCTTGAGGAAATCAAGCGCGTGCGCAACGACGTCGCAAGCCTGTTCCACAACAACGGCTTTTCGCCGCTCGACGGCGTCAGCGCGTCGCAATGCCCCCGTATCCTCGGGTTCACAAGCGACGTCTCGCCCGCGCCACCAGCCGCGCCGTAGCGGTGCCGGGGCATGCTGCTTGACCATCTTCTCGGGCGTGCCGTCATGGACGCTTCAACCGTTCCGGTTCGAACTTCGAGAGCGTGCACGTGACTCCAGCATCCTGGCCTGTCCTGCACTCGTGTCTTGGTGATCTTTCGATCTTTCGTGTCACGCCGCGGGCGGTTGGCCGAAATCAGTGGAAGGGAGCCGGGGCGAAGAACTCGAGAGTCGCCGCGGAAGCCCATCGATGACGAGACAGCGATGACGAGACAGTCATGACGAGGCAACCATGACAGACGACGGCATCAACGCGCGCCGACAAGGCGCAAGGGGCCTCACCCTCATCGAGGTTGTGATCGCGGCGTCGATTCTGTCGATCGCTGCGATCGCGGTGCTGGAGCTTTTTGCCTCGAGCGATGCGGTTGGCCTGGCCGCGCGGCGGCAAGCGCTCGCAGCATTTGAGGCGGAGCGCATCCTCGAGAGTTGCGCGCAGGCGATCAAAGATGGTGACGCCCTGCCGCCGATCGCATCGCTTCAGGGCGGCATGCAGGGGGAGGCGCTCGCGGGGTGTCGGCTCGCGATCACCGCGACCGACCTGGTCGAGGATCTCGACATTCCGGCACCGGGTCCGGGCGGCGCGACCCGGACCGTGCAGATCACGCTGCGATTCCTCGTGGCCACCGTCGAGTCGCCGGAGGGAGATCTGGTCGTTCGGCTCGAGCGTGCCGTACCGATCGATTGACGCGTGCAGCACGACCAGGGCCTCGTCATGCCGCACGATCGACCTTGTGCGCACGGGTGGCATGCATCTGCGGACAGCGCGCCAGGCATGCTCGACCGCGCCGTCGCGCCGTCAACGGATGATGCGGAAGGGCAGTGGATAGCGGAAGAACTCTCCGTTCGATGCCTTCACGGCTGCGATGATCGGCAGCACGATCGTCGCCACGCCGAGCGCGAGCAGCAACAGGTATCCGATGAGGCAAAGCACGAGCACGACGCAGACGACCGCGGCGATGAGGACCACGATCGTGTAGTTCATGACCTCCTTGCCCACGGCGTCGAGTGCCGGGCGCTGGCGATTCGTCAGCCACAGGACAAGCGGAAGGAGGATCCCGAGCCCAGGAATGATGATGCCGCCGAAACTGCTCAGGTGGAGAAGCACCGCCATGGTCCGATCTGACGGATCAATCGCAGTCGTGTTCGAGAACGATGGTGGCGCCGATGGCGGAGACTGGGTCGGAAACGTTGGCGGAGTCGCGGCGCTTGAACCACCCGACGGCGGCGGGGGCGGTGCAGACGCTCCGGTCGCTCCGACCGCGTTCACCACCGCATGGTCGTCGGCAAGCCGCATCCACTCGGTGCTTCCCTCGCGACAGGCGAGCCAATCCCCGACGCCTCCTGCGCTCCGAAGCTTCGCAACAAGATCGTTCCAGCCGAATGGCCCGAGTGGCTGCTGACCTGGCCGAGCCAGCCACCAGCGCGCGGAAGGGTCGGAGAAGGCGGGATCTGTGGTCATTTGGGCTCCTGTGGAATCGACCTATCCAATGTAGCCGAGGTCTCGGCGGACGGCTCCGAGGCTTGAAGCGCGGTTCTGCTGCGGATCCACGGCCGGGGGCCTCGCGCGTCACGAGAAGCCAGCCTTTCGCACAGACCGACCGCTACCCCGCGCAGTGCGCGCGCCAGAGGCCGCGCATCGCGGCGTGGAAGCGATGGGCATACGCGCTCGCGTCGAGGAGCGGCGACGCCGCGATGGTGCTTCGTGCAGACTCGCGGAACGCGCCGAGCCGCGCGCGGTCGGCTGCCAGCGTCGCGGCGATTCGCACGAAGTCCTCGTCCGACTCCGCGACAAGTTCGGGGAATCCCGCGGCCTTGACAAGCGACGCGCTCACGCGCGCCGCGTGCCGCTCGCCGAGCCGCGCCACCACGGGCACGCCCATCCAGAGCGCCTCGCACGTCGTCGTGGTTCCGTTGTACGGCATCGTGTCAAGCGCGACATGGACGCGTGAGTAGAGCTTCAGGTGCTCGGCGATCGACTTCGTGTAGCCGATCGTCTCGACGCGCGCGGCGTCGATGCCCCCGGCGACGAGCATGTCGAGAAGCCGCTGGCGCATCTCTTCGTCAACGACCGAGCGGCTCTTCACGAGAAGTCGTGAGTTGGGCACGGCCGACAGCACTGCGTTCCAAAGCCGCACGCAGCCCGGCGAGATCTTCGAAGCGAGGTTGAACGAGCCGAACGTGATCGGTGCGCTCACCTCGGGCAGCGTGGGCTCTGGCGCGCCAGTCGGTGGCGTGAAGCAGAGGAAGCAGGGGTCGAGGCGCACAAGACGCTCGGTGGCCAGCGACTCGCTCCCGGCGGGGTCGGTCGTCGAGTCGACGATGCGCGCGTCAACCGCCGGATGGCCCGTCGTGTTCGGGTAGCCGATCGCCGAGACGATGACGGGCGCGGGCTTTCGCGCCAGCGCGTGCAGCCGACCGCCCGACGTGTGGCCGGAGAGCTCGACGAGGACGTCGATGCGCTGCTCGCGAATGGCAGCATCGAGCGCGTGATCGCTCATCGATGGCGCATCGATCCAAGCGTCCGCTTTCGCGCGAAACGTCGCCTCGAGCGCGTCATCCGCGCGCGTGGTGGCGGTGGAGAACACGACCGTGCGAACGTCCGCGGGGCGATTATGGAAGAGCGCCTGCGCGAAGAACCCGACAGAGTGCGAGCGAAGATCGCCCGAGAGGACGCCGAGACGGAGAATCCGCTCCGGGTCGCGGTCGCTCTCAGGCGGATTCGGCTCAGAGCGCCCCGCGCGCGCGAGCCGTCGGTGCAACTCGAACAGCTCCATCGGCGTGCGTTCGACATAGTTCGCCATCAGCAGCAGGTCGCTGCGCGACGGCGCATGCGTCGGCTGCAGCGCCACCGCGCGTTCGAGCGTCGCGATCGACTCGTCGATCCGCAGCCCCGCCGCAAGGGCGCCCGCCTTCGCGCCAAGCATTTCGGGCCAATCAGGTCGCAGCGCGAGTCCGCGCTCACAAGCCTCGAGCGCGCCGTTCGCATCGGACGCGGTGTTGAGGGCGCACGCAAGGCCAAGCCAGCCACGCTCGTACGTCGGATCGAGCTCGCAGGCCCGTCGCAACTGGATGATCGCGTCCTTGGTCCGTCCCGCATCAAGCAGGGCGACGCCATAGTTGTTGCGCGGCCCCGGCAGCCGTGGCTCGATCTCCACCGCGCGGCCGAGATGATGAAGCGCCTCGTCGCGCCTGCCCGATTGCACGAGGAGCAGCGCGAGAACCTGGATTGCCTCGAGATCCTTCGGCTGCAGGCGAAGCCGAAGCCGAACCGCCGCCAACGCCTGGTCGATGCGTCCCGACCGCGCGTCCTGTAGTGCCTTGTTGAGAGCCGGATGCATGGGGGAGCCGTGAAACCAGAGGTCCTCATCATACCGACGCGCACCCTCGTTCCGCCTGAGCGCCCTGCTCGTCGGCGCGTCGAGCGCTACTCGCACCCCGGCGGCGGCGGCGAAGCCCACAGGCTCAGCAGGATTCCGAGATCCTCCGAGTCGACCTTGTTCGCCGCATCGCGTGAGAGGTTCGCGCGCGCGATGCGGCGCGGATCGCTTCCGAACGGACTCCAGCTCGAAAGCAGCAGCCCGAGGTCGGCGCTGTTGATGACGTACTGATAGCCGCCCTTCAGTTCCTCCGCGACGGGGTCGTCGGGGCACTGTGGAACTCGCGGCAGCGGCGCGACCAGTGAGTCGGCCGCGAGGCGCTTGATGCTCCCGTTTGCTCCACCGGGAACCGTGGCCGCGCTGATGCGTGCCGCATCGATGAATCGTTGCGCGATGTTGTCTGCGGGCACCTGCGCGTTGGGCCAATCGGGATTTGCCGCGCGAAACGCAGCAGCCGCACCCGAGACGAACGCCGTCGCCAAGTCTGAGGAGGTCGACGCGGCGAAGATCGGCTCCTTGTTTGGACCGATGCCGAGCGGGCCGACCACGGCCTCCGCAGCGGTCGGAAGGCCGTTCACGGGCATGCTGCTGGCGCCCGGTGCGTGGATGTCGACCCACGCCGGCGTCACGAAGGTGAATGGCTGATCGAGATGGTTGGTGGCGCCCACCTGAATGAGATCCGGTTCGCAGCCTTGGTATGGATTCACCGCTGGATTGTTGTTGCCGGCGCTCGCGACAACGATGATCCCGTGCTCCCGTGCCTGCCTGATCGCACTCGCAAGCGTCGCCGTCGGCAACGACGGAATCAGGCTCATGTTCGCAACGTGCACGTTCTCGTTGATCGCCACCTCGAGCGCTGCGATCACGTCGGCCAGGAGACACCGCCCCTCGTCGTCGAGCACCTTGATGTGCAGGTGCCGCGCGGCCGGCGCCGTGCATGAGATGAGCGCCGCGACGAAGGTCCCGTGTCCGACGCCACTGTCGGTTTCCTTGCCGTTTCCCTCGTCGAGTGGGACCTCGCCCGACGTGGCAACGCCGTTGTTCACGCTGTAGCCGTATGGAAGCGCGTAGCCGCTCGAGATCGGTGCTCCGCTCGTGAGCCCAGAGTCGATGATCGCGACCTTCACGCCGAGGCCCGTCGCCCGGTTCGCGGCGAAGTCGGTTCCGATGATGCCGCGTGCATACTGGCTCTGGAAGTCACCGAGGCTCATGCCGGTGACCCACAGGCTTCCCGTCGCGCCGCCCCCGGCATCGATCGCCATCGGCACGTTGAAGTCGCCGGTCTGGATGCTCGACTTTGCGACGAGCTCGTCGAGCAGGGCTCGCACGGTCGGAATGTCGTCGCCTGTCAATGGGTTGTCGAAGCTGTAGAGCGTGGTCGTGAAGACCGGGTAGTCGTGCACGAAGGTGACGGGGTAGCCGGCGTTGGCGAGCGTTGCTCTCGCAACCTCCTGTCCGATGCCGTCGGCCCGAATCAGCATCTGACTCGGAACGAACTCCTGCGCGTGCGCGACCCCCGGTCGCGCGAACAGCGCGACGAGGATGGCAGTCAGCAGGGTTCGAATGCCGCGCATAGTTGCCCCATTGCTCGCATGCGTGCTCTTGCTCGCGCTCGTCGCGGTGCTCGTTTCCGGGCGCGAAGGTGGCCGCCACGAAGGCAGCCCGCATCTCGTGTTACGACACTTTGCACTCGAGTTGAAGCGCGGGGAAGCGAGAGCCCAGAAGAATCACCGAAACCGCGCCGACGGCGCGTCACTCAAACGGGCGCGGCTCGGCCGCGTTCGTGCCGCGGATGGCGCGGAACAGCCCCAAATCAATGCCCCCCGTCCGCGCTTCGAAGTTCGAGGACGAACTTCGCATGCGCGGAGCGGGGGGCATGCCGATCGCATTTGCGAGATCCATGGGCCGCCGCCGCCGGCCGCGACGCGCAGCCCGGCGGCCCGGCGTCCGCTCACGGGCAACCCTCGGGAGCTCGTGCGTCCCAGAGGCTCAGGATGATGGCAACGTCGACCGCGTCGACCCTGTTCTCCGGGTCGAGCGAGAGGTTGGCGCGCACGATTCGGCGGGGGTCGCTTCCCAATGGGTTCCAGCTGGTCAAGACACACGCGAGGTCGACCTCGTTGATGACATATACATAGTTGCCGAACGCATCCTCCTCGGCGACGGGGTCCTCAGAGCAACGCGCCACGCGCGGCAACCCCGCGACCAGTGCATCGGCCCGAAGCCGCTTGATGGCCCCGGATGAACCGGTTGGAATCGGCGTGGCGCTGTTGCGCGCCGCGTTGACAAACCGCGACGAGATCTGGCCCGGCGATACCTGCGCGTTCGGCCAGTCGGCATTCGCCGCGCGATACGCTGCGGCGGCGCCCGAGACGAATGCTGCGGCGAAGCTCGTGCCGGTCGCCGCGGCGTAGATCGGTTGCTGGTTCGCGTCGACCCCGATCGGCGCGATCACGGCCTCGCTCGCCAGCGGGAGTCCCGTCGTGGGCACGTTGCTCGCACCCGGTGCGAAGATGTCGATCCACGCGGGCGTCGCGCTGCTGAACGGCGTGTCGAGATGGTTGGTTGCGCCCACTTGGACGAGATCCAGTTCGCAGCCTTGGTACGGGTTCACGGTCGGATTGTTGTTGCCGGCGCTCGCGACGACGATGATCCCGCGCTTCCGCGCCGTACTGATGGCGTGCGTGAGCGTTGGCGTCGGCTGCGACGGAATGAGGCTCATGTTCGCGACGTGCGCATACTCGTTGATCGATGCCTCGAGGGCTGCGATCACGTCGGCGAGGAAGCACTGCCCCTCGTCATCGAGCACCTTGATGTGCAGATGCTTCGCGGATGGCGCGACGCACGCGACGAGCGCCGAGACGAACGTGCCGTGACCGACGCCGACGTTCGGTCCCACCGAATCGCCGACATCGCGCGGAATGTTGCCCTGGGTGGCGACGCCGCCAGTCACGCTGTAGCCGTAGGAAAGCGAGGAGCGACGCGCGATGGTGTCGCCGTCGGTGAGGCCGGAGTCGATGATCGCGACCTTCACGCCGAGACCGGTGGCGCGGTCGGCGGCGACATAGCTTCCGGTGACGAGCCGTCCGTACTGCTGGGCGAAGTCCGACTCGGTCATGCCGGTGACCCACAGGCTGCCCGTCTGGCCGATTCCCGTCTCGACCGCCATCGGTACGTCGAAGTCGCCCGTCTCGATGGTCGAATCGGCGATGAGATCGTCAAGCAGGGTTCGCACGATCGGGATGTCGGCGCCCGCGAGCGGCGCGTCGAACGCGTAGAGCATGGTCATGAAGACCGGATACTCGTGCACGAACGCAACGCTATACCCGGCGTCGGAAAGCCTGCCCACGGCGCGCTCCTGGCCCGCATCGGTGGCGCGAATCAGCAGGCGCGTGGGGATGGACTCCTGCGCAAACGCCGCACCGACCGGTGCAAGGAGCGCGAGGAGAAAGACGACGAGGATTGCTCGAATGCTGCACATGGCTGTTCTCCGCTGTTCACATCTGGTCTCTGCAACTACGACAAACTGCACTCGACATGAGCGCCAGAAAGGCAAAACTTCTCGATTCATGAGGTCCGCTCCGACGGACTCCCCGGTGAAACGCATGTTTCGAACGTGTTGGCGCCACCGATCGGGCAGAACGCGCCCCAGATCGCCGGATGCTCGCCCTCGTGTCGAAGCTCACGAACGACGTGCGCAAGCGCGGCGCTCGGCGAGGGGCCGGTCGCATGCAGCCGCTCCATGAGTGCCGCAGTCGCTTCGTCGTCGACCGGCCAGAGGCTCGCGATCATCCTGCGCGTTCCGGCGGCTGCGAAGCCGCGCACCAGTCCCATCCACTCCTCTCCGTCGTGACGCGCGCTGGATGCGGTGGCGCACCCGCTGAGCACCAGTTCCGCCGGCGCGCGATCGAGGGCGTGCGCATCGCGCGCCGTGAACCATCCGTCGGCAAGCTTGAGGCCGGCGAGATTCGGCGCGTCGATCGGGAAGACGCCATGGCAGGCGATATGGCCGAGCGTGCAGCGGGAGAGCGCGTCGATGAAGTTCGAGCGTGTTGCGCTCGTGCGGTCGAGCCGCATGGTGGGCCCGCGCCGTGCGAGCACGCGCTCCACGGCGTCGCCTTCGCGGGCGATTGCCGAGGCAAGGCGATCGTCGACGGATACGACGCCCGCAAGCGGCTGGCCCGACTC
>Ga0068876_10002748_pt1 | contig 12877 bp, 11 predicted proteins | sample NOAtaG_6_FD_66442 | JGI IMG/M metagenome (GOLD analysis project Ga0068876, IMG submission 66442) | Freshwater lake microbial communities from Lake Erie, under a cyanobacterial bloom - NOAA_Erie_Diel5S_2200h metaG | ecosystem: Environmental > Aquatic > Freshwater > Lake | place: USA: Ohio, Lake... | reverse complement strand
GGAGTTGTGATCTCGCTATTGGATACCTTTATAATATTGGCCTTATTAAATTACGGCATCAGAAAAATAGAGGCCTTTATTTTAGCTTTAGTATCTATTATTGCTATTAGTTTTTTAATTCAATTGTGTATTGCAAAACCCGAGGTTGGATCGATTATAAGTGGTTTTAAACCCATATTACCTGATTCGGATGCGCTTTATATAGCAATTGGAATTATTGGAGCCACCGTAATGCCTCACAATTTATACCTCCACTCTGCCTTGGTACAATCACGAAAAATAGGTGAAGATCCTGTTTCCAAAAAAAAAGCAATACGTTTTAATTTTATTGACTCCCTTATTGCATTAAATGCTGCCTTTTTTGTTAATGCCGCTATATTAATTTTAGCTGGTGCTACCTTTTATAAGAATGAATTATTTGAAGTTGCCGAAATTCAGGATGCACATAAACTGTTAGAACCCATTTTGGGAAGTAGCCTCTCCCCTGTTTTATTTGCTATTGCTTTAATTGCAGCAGGACAGAGCTCCACGGTTACAGGTACTTTAGCCGGACAAGTAGTTATGGAGGGATACATTAATTTAAGAATACAACCTTGGTTACGCAGATTAATAACACGATTACTGGCAAGCGTACCGGCCTTTTTTGTAATCTATTTTTTAGGTGAAGATCAAACAGGAAAAATGTTAATATTTAGTCAGGTTATTTTAAGTTTACAACTCGGTTTTGCCATTATACCCCTCATCCATTTTGTATCAGACAAAACGAATATGGGGGAATTTAGCATAAGTTTTTTTGTGAAAATAATCTCCTGGCTTTCCGCCGCTATTATTGTATTGCTGAATTTAAAATTAGTGTACGAAAGTTTAATGAGTTTGTTTAACCAACAAGGATTTAGCATTTTATTTACTCTTTTGGTAATAGTTTTTGTTTATGTACTTTTTGTTTTATTCTTTGTAATATTTAAATCTAAACCATCTGTTAAACCTGTTCAGTTTCATAAATCTCCACATAAACTAATACTAAATGAAGCAAGCGAAATAAAAACGATTGCTGTTGCTGTAGATTTTTCTGACAGTGATTTTAAAGCAATATCTCAAGCCACCTCAACCGGAGGAAAAAATGTTCATTATATTTTATTGCATGCTACCGAAACTGTAAACGCTAAGTGGCATGGAAACGAAACCGGTGATAATGAAATGGCTGAAGACGAAGTATTATTAGAGAATTATAAAAGACAATTAAACGAGAAAGGATATAAAGTGAGTTATTACTTGGGATTTGGAGATCCGGATAAAACTATATCTGCCTATGTTAACTCAAACCCCATTGATTTATTAATTTTGGCCCGACACGGTCATGGTAGCTTATTGGATTTGGTTTTAGGAACAACCATTGATAAGGTAAGACACCAAGTTAAAATACCGGTTTTAATTGTATAGTTAATAATAGTTGTTGTTTATTCAAAAGTAAATCCAATAAGCCAAGTCTTATTAAAAAGCTTGTTTATACTCCCTGAGTATGGACCACCATCTTTTATTAAAACATCATTTAAACCTATTCCAAATTTAAGTTCGGGTGAAAATTTAAAATAGGTTGTATAAAAGTCGAGTCCAAAACCAAATTGAGCCGATACACTATGACGCTTTAATTTAATATTAACTTGATCGCCACTATCCTTAGCCCGTTTGTTTGTTGCTAAATCTAAACTGTATTTACCCCCCATTACCAGGTATGCGCGGGCATTATTAAGCCGCTCCGATTTATACTTTAAATCAAGAGGGAAATCTATAAATGTAGATTCAACTGGCTTTTTAAGTTCATAATAAGCCCCCTGACTATCTCTTACGAAAAAAACAACATTTCGTTCGGCAAAGCTTAATTGAGGAATTAAACGTAAATCGAAATACTGACCCAATCGAGCATTTGTTACTATACCCAAATTAAATCCACCTGCCGGTTTCGCAATAACGGCCATTAACGAATCGTATTGCTTAATTTGAGTAGTGTATTTTATTTGAAAATTAGTAGAGTTTATACCCAATAAAAAACCAAAATGATATGCCTTATCGTCGTAAGTAGCTAAATTAAGCACCTTTTGGCGTTGTGCAAAAAGCGAATTGAAGATCAATATTAGACCTAATGTAATTATTGATTTTAATATTCGCATAAAGTTCATTAACGGGTATCACCACATATTATTTTGTACCAATATAAATTGAGGCAATTCCAAAACTTAAGCTTTTAATTTCTACTTTTTTAAATCCGCACGACAACATAATGGATTTAAACTCTTCACCGTAGGGGAAAGCATGAACTGACTCTGGTAAATAGGTATAGGCTGCACTGTCTTTAGAAACTAATTTGCCAATAACCGGTAAAATATTTTTGAAGTAAAAAAAATACAACTGTTTAATTGGAAAGTTCTGAGGTTTTGAAAATTCTAGTACCACCAAATTGGAATTGGGTTTAAGAACCCTGCACATTTCACTAAGACCCTTTGACAAATTTTCAAAATTACGAACACCAAAAGCTACAGTAATGGCATCAAAACGATTATCATCGAAAGGTAAATTTTCGGAATCGCCTAACATTAAAGAAATCTTATTATCTAAGTTTAGATCTTTAATTTTCTTATTGCCATATTCGAGCATGCCTGCCGAAATATCAACTCCGGTAATTTTATTAATGGTTAACTGAAGATTCGCTTCAAGAGCAAAAGAACCTGTACCAGTAGCCACATCAAGCAGTTCGTTTAACTGTTTACCTTTAAATACCTTAAGTGCTTTTCTTCTCCAAATACGATCAATGCCAGCCGACAAAAAAGAATTAAGAAAATCGTATCGCCTGGCTATATTATTAAACATTAAAGCCACTTGCTCTTTTTTTCCGGAATCTTTTTCTTTATAGGGTAATACAGCCATACTAATATTAATTACATAATAGCTTAACAGCTTCAGTCCTTAAATGTTCTTTATCTACCGGTACCACCCCCACTTTTTCGCAAACCAATCCACCGGCCATATTCGAGAGTTCTGCAAGCAATTCCATCTTGGTATTTGCAGCCAAACATAATGAGGCGATGCTTATAACTGTATCGCCGGCACCCGAAACATCTGCTATGTTTCTGAGATGAGCCGGTATATGAATATCTTGAAGCGTGTTCTTTAAATAAACTCCATTTTCGGAGAGTGTTAATAAAAGATTATCGCATTTTAAAAGATTAAGCGCTTTTAACGCTGACTCTTTAATGTTTTCTTTAGACTTAGGATTTATTTCGATTTTTAATCCCTCTCTTAGTTCTTTTAAATTGGGCTTAAACAAAGTGCAACCTTTATAAGCCATAAAATTTCGTTTTTTGGGATCTACAGCACTTGGAATATTTTTTGCATTTGCAAGTGCAATTGTTTTTTTAATAAGTGATTCAGACAATAAGCCTTTATCATAATCCTCAAAAATAATAACATCAATTTTTCTTTCTGTAATGATTTCTTTAATTCGGTTAAACATCATGTTAGAGGCTCCCAAATCAATCATATCATCTTGTTCTTCATCAATTCTAATTAATTGATGGTTATTTCCTATTACTCGGGTTTTAACGGTTGTTTTTCGATCGTCTAATTGAATTAATCCCTCACTAACCAATTCGTTTTTCTCTAATAAATCAATAAATATAGAACCATAGATATCATCTCCTACTACCGAACAAATAATAGGCTGAGCCCCCATAGCCTGCAAATTGGCTAATACATTGGCGGCTCCACCAAGCCGGAATTGTTTTTCCGCAATATTTACAACCGGCACCGGTGCTTCAGGCGAAATTCTGGTTACACTCCCTATCATATAATGATCTAACATTACATCACCTATTACCAATACTTTTAATTTGGAAAAAGAACTAAATAGCTGATCTATTTGCTTTTGACTGTACTTAACTTTTTTTGCCATTACTTGCGAAGATACGAATAATACTTAAAAGGATTTAGACAGGGCAATAACGAGGAACTATCGATTTTAGTTAACAGTAAGGTTAAAATTTTGAAATCAACTCTAATTAGTAATACCCAACATAGAGATATCTCCTAGCCCGATTCGGATAAGTTCTATATCACCTTTACTACAATCTAAAATAGTACTTGCAACGTTATGTCCGAATCCACCATCAATAACTGCAGATACCTTGGTTCCCCAATTTTCTTCAATTAATTCGGGATCTGTGGTATATTCCACTATATCATCTTCATCTACTACAGAGGTTGCCACCAATGGGTTGCCTACTTCTTCAATAATACGTTGTAAAATTTTATTATCCGGTATCCGAATTCCAATTGTTTTTTTCTTTTGCTTAAAATATTTAGGAACTCTGTTACTAGCCTCTAAAATAAAAGTAAAAGGACCGGGAAGTGCTTTTTTTAATGCTCTAAAAACTGCAGTACTTATGGGGGTTGTAAATTCAGAAAGCACGCTTAAATCATTAAATAAAACAGAGAAATTTGCTTTAGCAGGATCTAGTCCTTTTATTTTGCACAATTTTTCTATAGCCGAACTATTATTAAGATCGCATATAAAAGCATACACCGAATCGGTAGGGGCAATTATTACTTCACCTTGTTTTATTAAATTAACACAAGCATTAATATGCCTATCATTTATATTGTCGGGAAAAATCTTATATAACATCTTTAAACAAAAAAGCCGGCTGAGCCGGCTGTTATTTTAAGCAAATTTCTTTGCGTCTTCTATAAACTGCTTTAATCCATTATCGGTTAAAGGGTGCTTTAACAATGCGGTTATTGCATTTAAAGGGCAAGTTGCCACATCGGCCCCAATCTCTGCGCATTTAACTATGTGCATAGGGTGACGAATAGAGGCCGCTAATATTTCGGTGGTGTATCCGTAATTGTCATAGATAATTCTTATTTGCTCTATTAAATCTAAACCATCAGTTGAAACATCATCCAATCTACCAACAAAAGGCGACACATAACTTGCTCCTGCTTTAGCCGCCAATATAGCTTGTCCGGCAGAAAAAACCAAAGTACAATTAGTACGAATTCCCTTTTTAGAAAAATACTTGATGGCTTTAACCCCGTCTGCAATCATCGGAACCTTAACAACAATGTTTTTATGCAAAGCTGCTAACTTCTCACCTTCTTTAATCATGGATTCATAATCAGTAGAGAGAACTTCAGCACTAACATCTCCATCTACAATGTTACAGATGTCTATATAATGCTTTAAAATGGCCTCTTCCCCTTTAATTCCAACTTTAGCCATTAAAGATGGGTTTGTAGTAACTCCGTCCAATACCCCTAAATCGTTAGCCTCTTTAATTTGAACCAAATCGGCTGTATCTATAAAAAATTTCATGTGATGAATGGTATTTAATATCCCTTTATTTAAATAAAAAGGGGGTAAGCTACTTGTATCGCACCGCTACGACCTGATGTCCTTGCTACCTTCCGGTCCTGGGGAAGTTACAGGGAGCTGGTCGTACAAGACTTACCCCGGCGCAAAAGTATAAAATTTCCTGATTTAAAAATATAATTTTCATAAAATAAAGAAATTGACCACCCTCTTAAAATTATATTCTAAATTTCTTATATTAGTGGTCATAATCAGTTACTTATGCTTAAGCTTATTTTATCTACTCTTATATGTTGTTGTGCATTATTTACAAATGCGCAAGACAAAACACCGCCCTCATCTCCTTCAGACGCTTCAGCACCAAGCCCTGCCAGTACTGAAAAGAAAGCCGGACCTGCCCCAGCGGAGGCAGCTGCTCCAGGAGCCGCTAAACCCAAACCTAAACCTAGCAAAGTAATTCAGGGTGAGGCTAAACCTACTTATAAACCCACTCCCGTTGTAAAAGTTGATACGAAAGGTCGTTATCCCAATGGTCAATTAAAAGAAAAAGGGGATACTGTAAATGGCTTTAAAGAAGGTATTTGGACCTTATTAGATCCCAAGGGAAAGAAAACCGGAACCGTTAATTACGCCAAAGGAATAAAGGAGGGAGATTACGAATTATTATTTGAAAATGGGGCTGTTAAAGAAAAAGGGAAATACAATAACGACAAGCCCGATGGTGAAATTATAACCTTCTACGTAAATGGTAAAGAAGCTTCTAAAAAAATATTTAATAACGGGGTATTAGAGGGTGAGCATGTTACCTATTACCCTAATGGAAGTATTAAAAAGAAGGAACAATTTATTAATGGAACCCTTAACGGACCCTACATAGAAAACCACGAAAACGGAAAACAAAAAGTAACTGCCAACTACCTTAATGGAAAATTAGACGGTGAATTTGCAACTTTTTATCCAAGCGGAACAGAGAAGAAAAAAGGGGCCTACTTAAACGGAAAAAAGAACGGAGAATGGATTGTACAGGATGAATCCGGTAACGTGGTGTTTAAGAAAGTATATTCACTCAAAAAATAACTTTTGATTAATCCTTACCAAGAGCTTGTAAAAGCTGAAAACAAAGCCAAACATTTATTTAGCGAAATAGAAAAACGTCGGTTAATAAAACCTGGATTAACAGAACAACAGGTCAATAATCACATTTACAATCTTGCTTTTGAACTTTTTGGAATTGAAAAATACTGGCACAAACGAATAGTAAGAAGCGGGAAAAACACCCTTTTTCCATACGACGAAAACCCACCTAACTTAACTATAGTTGAAAATGATATCGTTTTTATTGATTTTGGACCCATTTTTGAAAATTGGGAAGCCGACTTTGGTAAAACATACGTTTTGGGTAATGATTCCCTTAAAACTAAATTAATGAGGGATGTAGAACTGGCCTGGCATGAAGGCTCTACTTTTTACAACAAACATAAACTTGAAATTACAGGGCAGGATTTCTTTAATTATACAATAGATCTATGTAATAAATACGGTTGGAAATTTGGTAACGAACATTGCGGACATCTGGTTGGCAATTTCCCACATCAGAAAATAATGGGTGAAAAACTATTAAATTACATTCATCCTCAAAATCACCAAAAAATGTCGAATCCAGATATAGTTGGAAATGAACGCTATTGGATTTATGAGATTCATTTTATTGATGAAGAAAATCAAATAGGTGGTTTTTTTGAGCAACTTTTACCCTGTTTATAAGCCTTTCAAGCCATTTTGTCAGTGAAAATTATTCTGGCATTTTTGTTGAAAATAACCAAATCATAATTGGTGATGAAAAAGTCATCAACGACTATTAAATTATTAAACTAATAAACTAATAAACTAAAAAGGTATGCAAACAGGTAAGATTAACGTACAAACCGAGAACATTTTTCCGATTATTAAAAAATTTCTTTATTCGGATCATGAGATATTTTTAAGAGAGTTGGTGTCTAATGCGGTTGATGCTACAAAAAAACTTCAAGCACTCTCTTCTCTTGGTGAGTTTAAAGGTGAAATTGGTGAAACAACAATAGAAATTTCGGTAAACAAAGATTCAAAAACCATAAGTATTAAAGATCGAGGTATTGGTATGACTTCAGAAGAAGTTGAAAAATACATTAATCAAATTGCATTTTCGGGAGCTGAAGAATTTGTTCAAAAATATAAAGACAAAACAGAAGCAAATTTAATTGGGCATTTTGGATTGGGTTTTTATTCCGCCTTTATGGTTGCTGCGAAAGTAGAATTATATACGAAGTCTTTTAAAGATGGAAGTGATGCTGTTAAATGGGAATGCGACGGCAGCCCAAATTTCACACTAACCAAAACAGATAAAGCAGACCGCGGAACCGAAATTATTCTCCACATTGCAGAAGACTCACTTGAGTTTAACGACAATTTTAAAATAAAATCCTTACTAGAAAAATATTGTAAATTTTTACCGGTTGAAATTAAATTTGAAGATGCGGTAATTAATAATCCTAACCCCGCTTGGACAAGAAAGCCTAGCGATTTAAACGACGAAGATTACAAGAAATTTTATCAGGAACTTTATCCATTTGCCGAAGAACCCTTATTTAATATCCACTTAAATGTAGATTATCCTTTTAATTTAACGGGTATTTTATATTTTCCTAAACTGAAAAAGAATTTCGAAATTCAAAAAAATAAAATTCAGCTCTATTGTAATCAGGTTTTCGTAACTGACAGTGTAGAAGGTATTGTACCTGATTTTCTTACATTGTTGCATGGTGTTTTAGATTCGCCGGACATTCCACTTAATGTTTCGCGCAGCTATTTGCAAAGCGATGGTAATGTGAAGAAAATCTCCTCTCATATTACCAAAAAAGTGGCAGATAAGTTAGAAGAATTATTTAAAAAAGATAGAGCTGATTTTGAGAAAAAATGGGACGATATCAAAGTTTTCATAGAATACGGAATGATTACCGATGATAAATTTTACGAGAGAAGTTCTAAATTTTCTCTAATTAAAAGCACTTCGGGCACTTATCACACATTTGAAGAATATGCTGAAAAAATTAAAACTCTTCAAACCGATAAAAACAATAAAGTAGTTTATTTATACTCTACTAACACTAAAGAACAACACAGCTTTATTGAAGCCGCTAACGAAAAAGGTTACGATGTAATGGACCTAGAATCACCATTAGCAGGTCATTTGGTAGGCCATTTAGAAAGAAAACTAAACGAGGTGCAGTTTGTAAGAGTTGATGCTGATATCGTAGATAAGTTAATTGACAAGGGCGAAACAATGCCATCTAAACTAAGTGAAGAGCAAATAAATTCCCTAAAACCCATTTTTGAAAATCAATTAGCTAAAGAAACTTTTAATGTACAATTTGAAAACTTAAGCGAAAAGGATCAACCGGTATTAATTACACAACCCGAATTTATGCGCCGTATGAAAGACATGAGCGCTATGGGAGGCGGAGGTTATATGGGAAATTTCCCTGACATGTACAATGTAGTGGTAAACTCAAATCACCCTCTTGTATCAAAAATTCTGAGCGAAAGTAATTCGGAAAAACAAGGAAATTTGGCTAAGCAAGCAATAGATCTGGCGAAATTAGCTCAAAATCTTTTAAAAGGAGAAGAGCTTACTAAATTTATAAAGAGAAGTATAGAGTTAATTTAACTACATACCTCAATTTTAAAAAAAATCCCGGCAACACCGGGATTTTTTTTATCCAAGTAGGTTACGATCCGATCTGTCCAGCGTGTGAAGCAAACTTTGCTTCAAGAGTGCTCCCATTGTTGCACAACCTTTAAAAACATCATCATTATAATGCTTAGCAAGATCGTCGCGCAATGATTTAACTTTTGCAAATGGTGATATTTCGTCGTGTTGCATTACATTAACTAAATCGGTTAAGCGGTAACGAGATGTTTTAACCCTGCGAGCTATAAGTGAACGTTCTTCCTGTTGATACTGATTAACTACCTCGGTGTTAAAATACTTCATAGCGAACTCTACATAAGGATTGTTTTCTTTAAAATACTGAGGAAGGTATATGGATTTACGACCTTCATAGCATTGTTGATCAAAATCAATAGCACGAATTCTATACTGAGTATCATCAAAATCTTCGGTTTTATCTATTACAAAATTGTATGCACGCATATCTCCTAAGAGCCTAACCAAACATCGCTCATTAAACTTAACAAATTCCTTTGCTATCCGAATTTCATTAAACTTGTTCATAGTCATTCGAGATAAAAAAACATCACCTGGAATACCTACAATATGTTCTTCAATTAATGAAAATTTATCTACAAAATAATTGATACGGTTTGGGGATAGTATATGTTCTATTTCTAATCCATATACACGGCTAGCATCCGGTATTTTAAAATAGAAATAATCATGATTGTCGTTAAACTTATTAATGATTTTAATTCTAAAAGGCTTCGAATTTCCAAACGAACAATAATCAATCCTCTCTACGGTTAAATGTTCTATAGCATGAGTATCTCCACTCGTTTTTAATAATGCATATATCTCAGTTAAGTGCTGAACTACCTCACGATGCTCGCTTGGAGGATAAACAACAGATTCCCATAGAGTGTCTTTTCCATTTTTATCAAGCACGGGCATAGAGCCGGAGAACCGGAGCAAATCGGGATATCTTAATGGGATAGGATTTACTCGATCATATTTTTGTAAATAAGAAAACAATTCATTAGAAATTGTATAATGAATCTTCTTTTTGCTGATGTGATTTTGCTCCATTTAATATTTTTATGTTACTGGAATTAATTTGGAAACCAACTAAACACTGGTAAACTATTGTTTAATACAGTTAGCCGAACAAGAATCAACCAATACATTATCGTCAACCGAAAAATTAATAAGGAGAGAGCTACCGTTTATACTTCCCAAACCTGAAACATTAAAACCACTGTATGTTTGAATGGGTATAGTAATCTCGAGTCCATTAACTTCGCCAAACAAATACTTACTGGAACCTAAATTAAAAAAGTTATACAGATTAACCTGATTAGTATTGGGCAAAGCTTTTATATTCATGCTATAGCCAGAATATCCGTTATTATTACAATTTTCTCGTACCTGGTAAGTTCCCTCAAAACCAGCTACTCCACCGGGATTATCGCTTTCATCTTTTTTACAGGAGTTATACAGAAAGAGGATAAACAAAGAGAATATAATTACAATAGTTTTGTTTTGCATACTAAAAAAGTTTAGTTAGAATTTTATCATCTACCAATTGTGGAATTGTTACTTTTAATTTAGATGTTCTTTTCATTTCGCGTTCAATAGCAAATAAAGCCTCTTTATTTCGTGCCCAAGCCCTACGGGCTATTCCATTATTTACATCCCAAAACAACATACTTTTTAGCCTTCTATCACTGTCTGCACTCCCATCTATAACCATACCAAATCCTCCATTTATAACCTCACCCCATCCTACACCACCACCGTTGTGTAAACTAATCCACGTTGCACCTCTAAAGCCATCACCCACAAAATTTTGAACAGCCATATCGGCTGTAAAAGCAGAACCGTCATAAATATTACTGGTTTCGCGATAAGGTGAATCGGTACCTGAAACATCATGATGATCGCGACCTAAAACCACCGGAGCGCTAATTTTACCGGCCTTTATAGCCTTATTAAAAGCTTCCGCAATTTTAATTCGACCTTCACTGTCGGCATAAAGGATTCTTGCCTGCGATCCAACCACCAATTTGTTTTGTTTTGCTTCTTTTATCCAGGTAATATTATCACTTAACTGCTGTTTAATTTCTTTAGGAGCTGTTTTGTATATCTTTTCTAAAACTCTTAATGCAATGTTGTCTGTAACTTCTAAATCTTTTGGAGAGCCACTGGTGCAGACCCACCTGAAGGGACCAAATCCATAATCAAAACACATGGGACCTAAAATATCTTGAATATAGGAAGGATACCTAAATGTACCTTTAGAATTTAATACATCTGCACCGGCTCTGGAAGCCTCTAGCAAAAAGGCATTACCATAATCGAAAAAATACATTCCATTTTTTGTTAAAGTATTAACGGCATTAGCATGACGAACTAATGTTTTTTGAACCTCCGTTTTAAAACGCTGTGGATCTTCTGCCATCATTTTGTTACTTTCTTCATAACTAAAACCAGCCGGGTAATAGCCTCCAGCCCAAGGATTATGAAGGGAAGTTTGATCGCTTCCAATATCTACTTTTATTTTTCGCCTAACCAATTCTTCCCACAGATCAACTATATTACCATCGTAAGCCAATGAAATTGCTTCCCCCTTTTTACGTGCTTCTTCGGCACGATTAATTAATTTATTTAAATCACTATAAACTTCATCTACCCAACCTTGCTCGTGGCGTTTATAAGTAGCTTTCGGATTAACCTCAGCTGTAATGCTTACCACTCCTGCTATTTTAGCTGCTTTTGGCTGGGCTCCACTCATTCCACCTAATCCGGCTGTTATAAATAAAATTCCTTTTAACGACTTTCCCTTGGTCATCATTCGAGCAGCATTCATAACCGTAATTGTAGTTCCGTGAACGATTCCTTGAGGGCCAATATACATAAAAGAACCCGCTGTCATTTGCCCATATTGCGTTACGCCAAGAGCATTAAATTTTTCCCAATCGTCGGGCTTACTATAGTTAGGAATCATCAGGCCATTGGTAACCACAACACGAGGCGCATCTTTATGAGAGGGAAACAAACCCATGGGATGGCCGGAATACAAAGCCAATGTTTGTTCATCCGTCATCTCACTCAAATATTTCATGGTTAAAAGATATTGAGCCCAATTCTGAAAAACAGCACCATTACCGCCATAGGTAATAAGCTCCTGAGGGTGCTGAGCCACGGCATAATCGAGGTTATTTGAAAGCATGTGCATAATTGCCTTAGCTTGCATTGATTTTCCTGGATAATGATGGATTGGTCTTGCAAAAATTGAATAATCAGGTCGAAAACGATGCATGTATATTCTTCCATAATCTTTAAGTTCCTGCAAAAATTCATTTGCCAACAAAGAATGCCATTTTTTTGGAAAGTAACGGAGCGCATTTTTAAGAGCCAGCTTCTTTTCGTCTTCGCTTAATATTTCTTTTCGCTTTGGTGCATGATTTAAGGATTTATCTAATGATTTTAATTTGGGTAATTGAGCGGGAATACCAGTAGATACACTTTTTTTAAATTGTGCAATTGTAAGCGCTGTATGTTTTAACATAACTTATTAAATTTTAGTAAAGATACTTTTAAACCCATAATTAGCCCAAAAAATATAACATTTTGAATGAACTTCTGGGCCAAAGAAACTAACATTTTTTACCAAAAATTCTTTAAAAGAATCCCCTTATATCCCTTTATTTATTAGCCCTTTTTAGTATTTTAATAAAAATTTTAACAGAAATGATTTTAATTGCCGATAGTGGCTCCACTAAAACCGAATGGGTACTCTT
>Ga0068876_10002737_pt1 | contig 12908 bp, 10 predicted proteins | sample NOAtaG_6_FD_66442 | JGI IMG/M metagenome (GOLD analysis project Ga0068876, IMG submission 66442) | Freshwater lake microbial communities from Lake Erie, under a cyanobacterial bloom - NOAA_Erie_Diel5S_2200h metaG | ecosystem: Environmental > Aquatic > Freshwater > Lake | place: USA: Ohio, Lake... | reverse complement strand
GTGACCGCGTGCAGCAGCGTCGAGCGATGGCTGTAGAGCACACCCTTCGGGTTGCCGGTGGTACCGCTCGTGTAGCAGAGCGCAGCGGCCAGCCGCTCATCGAAGGACGGCCAGGTGTAGGCGCCGTCGTGCGCCGCGATCAGCGCCTCGTAGCTGACGAGCCCGGGGATACCGGAGTCCGCCGGCAGCGCATCGGCCTCGCAGAGCGCGACCCAATGCTTCACCGTCGGGCACTTCGCGGCGATGGCCTTCACCAACGGCAGGAAGGTCATGTCGAAGCAGAAGACGCGGTCCTCGGCATCGTTGACGATCCAGGCGAGCTGGTCCGGCGGCAGGCGCGGGTTGACGGTATGCACGACACGGCCACTGCCGCTGACGCCGAAATAGAGCTCGAGATGGCGGTACCCGTTCCAGGCGAGCGTCGCCACGCGGTCGGACTCGGCGAGGCCCATCGCATCGAGCGCCTGCGCGAGCTGGCGTGAGCGCAGCTCGGCATCACGGTAGGTGTAGCGGTGGATATCGCCTTCCACGCGTCGAGAGACGATCTCCTGCGCGGCGTGGTGCCGTGCGGCATAGACGATGAGGTTGGAGATCAGGAGAGGATGGTCCTGCATCAGGCCGAACATGAGATACCCCCAAAAAAGTCGCTGCGCCCGAGTGTAGCGCAGGGGCGGCGCTGTGCGCCCGGGTGCCTCACCGTCCGCGCGCCGTCAGCCGGCCGTCTCGAGCTCCCAGGTGACGAGCGGCGACCCGCGGCGCAGCCAAAGACCCGCCCCGACCTGTCGGAAGTTCCGGGCGAGCCGGCGGCGGTACCAATCGGCGCTGCGCATCGTGACCTCGCGGTCGGTGCGCGACTGGTCGGCGTTCTCGCGCCAGTCCCGCCGGGTCAGCGCGCTGAAATACAGCACCCCACGGCAGAGCCGTGCGAAGTTCGCCATCGCCTTCGTCGCGGCCGCGTCATCCAGATACTGCAAGACGTCGTAGCAGACGACGAGGTCGAAGGGCTGCCGCGGCCGCCACTCGGCGAGGCTGCCCTGCACCCAGCCGTAACGGCCGCAGAGATACTCGCTGTACTCCAGACCGACATAGGTGGCCCCCGGCAAGGCCCGCAGCAGCGGCTCGCGCATCAGCCCGAGTCCGCAGCCGGCGTCGAGCACACTCGCCACCGGGCAGTCGATGTGACGGGTGTAGGCAGCGATGAACTGTGCGCGACGGGCCATCTCGGCGCGCGAGGCCACCGAGGTCCGCCCGTCGCGATAGAAACGCCGGTAGTACTCGCGGCCGAACCGTGCCGCACCGGCTCCGCTGCCGCCCGGCTTCTTCACACGATGCCGGCGAGCTTCTGGGCGATCGCGGCGACCGCCACCGGGTCGGCCTGCGAGACCTCCGGGTACTCGGTGAAGCGCTCGGGGATCTTGATGGTCGCGTCGATGCCCATCTGGTCGGAACGGAACGCGCCGAACTGCGCGGACTTCTCGCAGGAGGGGTCGAGGATCATCGGGATGCCGTCGGGCTGCACGATGGAATCTTTGGCCGGCTGCCAGCGCGTCATCATCGCCCATTCGACCTGCTTGAGGTCGTAGGGGTCGACATCCGGACCGACCACGATCACGAGCTTGGCGGTGCGTCCCCAGCGGCCGGCCGAACCCCACACCGCGTGGATGACATATTTGCCGAAGTTCGGGTGCGGCTTGCGCCAGCCGTCGACCGACAGCTGCACCACGTAGCACATGTTCGGCGTGACCGCGACATCGTGCACCTCGGGGATCTTCTTGCGCAGATCGGAAAGCACCTCGCCTTCCACCGGCAACAGCGCCATGTAGTTGTGGTCGAAGGGCGGCATCATCTCCATGGTCGCGTGCCAGATCGGCTTGCGACGATGGGTGATGCACTTGATGCGCACGATGGGAAGCGCCTGCACGCGGTCGTAGTAACCGACCGGGTTCGAGTGCCAGCCGATGGTCTCGATCTCGTCGGAGCAGACCTCCCCTTCGAGCACCCACTCGGCGTGCGCCGGCACCTCGAGGTCGACGGTCTCGCAGCGCACCATCTCCACCGGCGAACCGCGCAGGCCACCGGCGAAGGCCGTCTCATCGACGTTGTAGGGCACGCCCGTCGCGGAGGCGAGGTGCAGCGCCGGGTCGCAGACGCCGGCGATCGCGACCTCGAGCCGCTTGCCCATCTGCGAGGCCTTGAAGGTGTGGCGACCGATGTCCGAGAACGGCGGATTCCACCAATAGAACGCCGCGAGGTCGGTCTTGGCGCGTTCGGGCGCGTAGCTGCCGCCCGTCGGGTGCGTGGCGTCGAGGAACTGCGTGAAGCGGTACCAGCCGCAGTTGCGACCGCCGGTCTCCGGGTCCTTCGAGAAGGTCATGGCGTTGGTGATGTACGCCGGACCCTCCTTGCCGAACCAGACATGCGGGATCTGCTTGTCGAGCGAGACCGCATCGCCCTTGATGATGACCTCTTTGCAGGGGGCACCGGCCTTGTCGATGACCTTCGGGGCGTGCCAACGCGCGGGGTCGGCGAGCACCTCCGAGTGGTGCAGTTTGGCGGCGCGCCAATCGCGGAAGCCGATCGTCATCGCGGTGCGCTCGCGCGTGCCGAAGGGGTTGAAGAGGATCGGCACGCCCTCGGTGTTGATGGCATCGACCTTGTTGAGCATCAGCGCCGGGCCGTTCTGGCTGCACACATGGTGCATCAGCGCCTGCAGTTCATTGGTCCCGCGACGGCCGTCGAGCGGCACATCCACCTGCTTCAACTGCCCGTCCTGCTCGAGCAGCGCGAGGAACTCGCGCATGTCCTTGAACACCATCGGAACCCCCCGGTCATCCGTCGTTATGGTCGGGAGAGACTAACCGCGCCCCCGTGCCGCTGCCAGACCTGGGTGACGGCGGCGCCCGCCGTGACCTTGCAATGGACAGACGGCCCGGGCCATCGACCGCCGCCCCGACGAGACGGCATCATCGGCCGGGACAGCCTCGGACCCCAGGATCCTACGGAGACCTCCGCATGACCGACCACGCACGCAAAGCCGCCCTCATCACCGGTTCCGCCACGGGCGTCGGCGCCGCCACAGCACTGATGCTGGCGCAGCGCGGCTGCGATGTGGTGATCAACTACACCCGCAGCGAGGCCGAAGCCGAGGACACGGCGCAGCGGTGCCGTGCCGCGGGCGCGGAGGTCATCGTCTACCAGGGCGATGTGGCCGAGGACGCCGCCTGCCGCGGCATGGCGCAGGCGGCGATCGACAAGTGGGGGCGCATCGACTACCTGGTCAACAACGCCGCCAAGACCAAGTTCAACCCCTACGAGGACCTCGAAGGGCTCAGCGCCGAAGATTTCCTCGGCATCTACAAGGTGAACGTGGTCGGCGCCTACCAGATGGTGCGTGCGGTCGCCCCGCAGATGAAGAAGCAGGGCCGCGGCGCCATCGTCAACAACTCCTCGATCGGCGGCATCACCGGCATCGCCTCCTCCATGGCCTACGCGGCGAGCAAGGCGGCGCTCAACATGATGACGCAGTCGCTTTCTTTGGTCCTCGGTCCGGAGATCCGCATCAACGCCGTGGCGCCGGGCGCGATCCAGACACGCTGGCTGCAGGCCGGCATGACGCCCGAGCAGTACCAGGCGTTCCTCGTGAACGCGGCGGCGTTCGTGCCGCTGCAGGTCGTCCCCACCGCGGAGCAGATCGCAGAGGCCTTGGTGTGGTTCCTCGAAGGCGCGAGCGTGGTCACGGGCGAGGTGCTGATGGTCGACGCCGGCCTGCACTGCGGCCGGCTGCCGCCGTCGTCGAGCAACAAGGCGACCTGGGACAAGAAGTAGACGCCGCGACGCTCAGACCGGCTGCGTCACCGGGTTGTAGGAGAAGAGACCGATGCCCTCGTCCGCGGCTTTGCCTTTCACGCGCTGGGCGTAGGAATCCGAATCGGGGTCGTGGAACGCCTTGCCGGCCTTGCGTGACTCGAGCACGACGAAGGTCGCACGCTCACGACGCGCGTTCTCGTAGCGCGCGAAGGCCTCATCGATGGAGGAGGACGCGCCGATCGCGCGCGCCAGCACCACGGCATCCTCGATGGCGAGAACGGCCCCGTGCCCCAGGAACGGCAGGATCGGGTGCGCCGCGTCGCCGAGCAGCGTGACGCGGCCTTTCGACCATGCGGCGAGCGGCTCGCGGTCGAAGAGGCCCCACTTGAACAGTTGATCTTCGGGGACGAGCTCCATGATGCGCCGCACCATCGGCGTCCAGCCCTCGAACTCGGCGAGCAGTTCCGCGCGGCTGGAGCGGATCGCCCAGCCTTCCTCGGTCCAGGCCTCGCGTTCGGCGAAGGCGACGAAGTTCAACAGTTCGCCGCTGCGTACCGGATAGCGGTTCACGAGATGCCCCGGCCCGATGAAGAGCCCCGACGGCGGATCGAGGATGTCCTCGGGCACGAGGTGCATCGGCACGAGGCCGCGCCAAGCGATGTAGCCGGTATAGGTGACGCCGAGCGGGCCGAACACCTGGTTGCGCACCGGCGAGCGCGACCCGTCGGCACCGACCAGCAGATCGACGCGCGCCGTGCCGCCATCGGCGAAGGCGAGGTCGACACCGCGTGCATCCTGTGAGACGCCGGTGCAGCGCCGGCCGAGGCGGACGGCTTGCGGGTCGCAGGCGCGCACCGCCGCGGCGAGTGCATCGTGCAGGTCGGCGCGATGGACGAGGTAATACCGCTCGCCATAGCGTTCGATGAGCTTCTGGCCGCGGTTCACCCAGTTGAGCGGTCGCCCGTCCCGCCAGTGACGCACGCACTGGTCCTCCGGGTGGTGCGCCTTGGCCTGCAGCATGTCGTGCAGACCGAGATGGTTCAGGGCATGGGCGGCCGTGGGGCTCAGCGACAGGCCCGCGCCGACCTCGGCGAGCACAGGGGCCTGCTCGAACACGGTCACCCGCTGGCCGGCACGCAGCAGCGCGAGCGCGGCCGTGAGGCCGCCGATGCCTGCGCCGACGATGCCGATGTGGGGTTGCATGGCGCCACTTGAACATGGCACGGCCCGGGGTCGATGGCTCGGGCAGCGTTCCGTCCCCTCTGCGGACAGGCCTGTCCGAAGGGCGGTAAAATGACGCATGACCGTTGCCAAAACCCGTCGCGACCCCAAGGTCGGATTCGTCAGCCTCGGCTGCCCCAAAGCGCTCGTCGACTCCGAGCGCATCCTCACGCGGCTGCGCTCGGAGGGCTATGTGGTCGCGCCGGACTACGACTCCGCGGACCTCGTGGTGGTCAACACCTGCGGCTTCATCGATTCCGCGATCGACGAATCTTTGGACGCGATCGGCGAGGCGCTGGAGCAGAACGGCCGCGTGATCGTCACCGGCTGCCTCGGCGCCGACCCGAAACGCATCCTCGACCGTCATCCCCGCGTGCTCAAGGTGACGGGCCCGCACGCCTACGAGGATGTCGTCACCGCGGTGCACCAGCACCTGCCGCCGAAGCACGACCCGTTCGTCGACCTCGTGCCGCCGCAGGGCCTGCGGCTGACGCCGCGGCACTACGCGTATCTGAAGATCTCCGAGGGCTGCAACAACAAGTGCAGCTTCTGCATCATCCCCGACCTGCGCGGCAAGCTCGCGAGCCGGCGCATCGACGAGGTGCTGCGCGAGGCCGAGCGGCTGGTGCGCGCGGGCGTCCGCGAACTGCTCGTGATCTCCCAGGACACCAGCGCCTACGGCTCGGACCTGCGCTACGCCAAGGCGCAGTGGAACGGCGCGGAGCATGCGACGCGCTTCATCGACCTCGCGCGCGGGCTCGGCTCCTTCGGCGTGTGGGTACGGATGCACTATGTGTATCCCTATCCGCATGTCGATGAGGTGCTGCCGTTGATGGCCGAAGGCAAGGTCCTGCCCTACCTCGACATCCCCTTCCAGCACGGCAGTCCATCGGTGCTGAAGCGCATGAAGCGACCCGCGCACGCCGAGGACACGCTCGCGCGCATCAAGGCGTGGCGCAAGGAGTGCCCGGAGCTCACGCTGCGCAGCACCTTCATCGTCGGCTTCCCCGGCGAGACCGAGGCGGAGTTCGAGGAGCTGCTCGACTGGATCGAGGAGGCGCAGATCGACCGCATGGGGGCGTTCAAGTATTCACCGGTCCAGGGCGCGCGCGCCAACGACGTCGCGCCGCATGTCCCGCCCGAGGTCCAGGAGGAGCGGCTTGCGCGCTTCATGGCGGCGGCGCAGCGCATCAGCGCGGCGCGGCTCGCGCAGCGCGTCGGCGGCGAGGAGACGGTGCTGGTCGATTCGATCGACGGCGGCACGGCCATCGCGCGGTCGCGCGGCGATGCGCCGGAGGTCGACGGTGTGGTGCGGATCCGCGGCGGCGGCAAGCTGCCGGTGGGCGAGTTCGCGCGCGTGCGCATCACCCGTGCCGGCGATCACGACCTCGCGGCGACGCCGGTGCGCGGCGGCTGATCCGACGCAGCCCGCCCGGCGTGGGCGTCGCTCAGGTCTTCGGGCAGGACCAGACCTCCTCGAGCGCCACCGCGATCACGCGATCGGCGCTGGCGTCGAGCACGGTCGGGTTCCGGCGCATGAACTCGAGGACGACATCGACGACCTGCCGCTGCGTGACGCCCTCGCCGATGCAGACCGCCGTGCCGGCGAGCGCATCGTGCACACCGATGACATAGCCGAAGGCGATGGCATCACGCACCGTCTCGATGGACTGGTCGCTCACCCACCCTTCGAGACCGGCTTTGATCTCGTGGCCCGTCCTGAACTCCGCCGATGCGGAGACGGTCGGCAGGGTGGCGGCGATGAGAAAGCAGACGAGGCGGCGCATGGCCATACCCTACCGCGCCGCGGACACCAGGACAAAGCGCGGCGTCTGGAGGTCACCGGCCGGCGGTGAACTCGGACGGACTCTGGCAGTCTTATGCCCATGAGCACCCCCTCCCCTGACCCCTCGGACCGCCCTTCGGGCGCACTCAAAAGTCTCTCGCTCGCCCCTGCGCTCGCCCTCGGTGCAGCGCTGGCGCTCGGCCTGCTGGTCGCAGGTCTCGCCGTCAGCAAGGGTCTGGAGCGCTTCCGCATGGCGGACCGCTCGATCACCGTGAAGGGGCTGGCGGAGCGCAGCGTGGAGGCCGACTACGCCACCTGGACGCTGGCCTTGCGCCGTGGTGGCAACTCTTTTGCGGAGGTGCAGCAAGCCCTGAAGGGTGACCGTGACCGCGTGGTCGCGTTCCTGAAGGCCGCCGGCTTCAAGGACGACGAGATCCTGGTCCGTCCGCTCGAGGTGCAGGACCTCTACTCGCGCGAGTACGCGCAGACCAACCAGCCGTTCCGCTACAACGGCAACGCGCGCGTGCTGGTGAAGTCGGCGCGCGTCGGCGCGGTGGCGCAGGCCGCGCTCGCCACCGACCCGCTGGTGGCCGCGGGCGTCGCGCTCGAGCCGGGCAACGGTCCGTGGTACGAACTGCGCGGCTTCAACGCCGTGAAAGCACCGCTGCTCACCGAGGCCACGCGCAACGCGCGCGAGCAGGGTCTGCGCTTCGCGTCGGAGGCCGGTGCCACGCTCGGGCCGCTGCGCAACGCCAACCAGGGCGTGATCACCATCAGCGGCGAGGACGAGGGCGACGACCGCGCCTCGCGCATCAAGCGGCTGCGCGTGGTCAGCACCTTCGAGTACGAGCTGCGTTAACGCGTCGCCGCGATCCAGGCATCGACCTGCTGCTCGAGCAGGTCGAGCGGCAGCGCCCCCGAACGCAGCACCACATCGTGGAAGTCGCGGATGTCGAAGCGCGGCCCGAGCGCGCGCTTCGCCTTCTCGCGCAGTTCGACGATCTTGAGCATACCCACGGTGTAGGCCGTCGCCTGTCCCGGCATCACGATGTAGCGCTCGGTCGCCTTGGTGGCGGCATCACGCGTCATCGGCAGCTTCTCGAGGTGGTACTGGATGACCTGCTCGCGCGTCCAGCGCTTGGCGTGCAGACCGGTGTCGACGACGAGGCGCACCGCTCGCGTCATCTCCATGGTGAGACGCCCGAAATCCTCGTACGGATCCGCATAGAGGCCGAGTTCCTTGGGCAGCCGCTCCGTATAGAGGCCCCAGCCCTCGGAGTACGCCGTGAAACCGCCGAAGCGGCGGAAGCGCGGCAGTTCCTCGAGTTCGCCCGCGATGGCGAGCTGCATGTGGTGGCCGGGGATGCCTTCGTGGTACGCGAGCGCCGGCAGCTCGTACTTGGGCATGTCGGCCATGCGGTAGAGGTTCGCGTAGTAGATGCCCGGACGCTTGCCGTCAGCGGACGGCGATGAGTAGAACGCCTTGCCGGCCGACCTCTCGCGGAACGGTTCGACGGCCTTCACGATCATCGACGCCTTCGGCAGCGTGCGGAAGAGCTGCGGCAGACGCGCGCGCATGTCGTCGATCACGCGCGTGGCTTCGGCGAGGTAGGCCGCCTTTCCCTCCGGCGTGTCCGGATAATAGAAGCGCGGATCCTTGCGGACGGCTTCGAAGAACTCGGGCAGGCCACCCTTGAAACCCACCTGCTCCATGATGGCGCGCATCTCACCCTCGATGCGCGCGACCTCGGCGAGACCGACCTTGTGGATCTGCTCGGCGGTCATCGAGGTGGTGGTGTAACCCGCGAGCAGATGGTCGTAATAGCGGACGCCGTCCGGCAGACGCCATACGCCATCGTCGGTGCCCGCGCGGCGCTCCGCAGCCTCGGCGTAGGCGATGATGCGGCGGTAGGCGGGCTCCACCGAACCGCGCAACGCCGCCTCGCCCGCCGTGAGGAGTCGTGCGCGGGTGGCGTCATCGGTCTGCAGCGCACCCACCTTGGTCTTGAGGTCGGCCCACAGCGGGCTGTCGCCCGCCGCCGGCGCTGCGCCGCCGAACGGCGCACCGGTGATGACATTGCGCGCATCCGAGGCGACATACGGGAACACGAACTTCGGCGGCAGGATGCCGCGGCGCTCGGACTCGGTCGCCATCGCGATCGCCTGACCGACGCGCTCAGCGACGCCGTTCAGGCGCGAGATGTAGGCCTCGGCGTCCGCGACCGTCTCTATGCGATGGGTGTTGATGAGGAAAGCCGGGATGCGCGACTGCAGCCCGTTCATCTGGTCGAAGATATAGCCGTGGTAGCGCCACTCCGCGCCGGCGATGCTGCGCTTCGCACCGGTCACGAAGATGTCGTAGGACAGCTTGCCCTGCGGCGACAGCGCGCCTCGATCGGTGTCGCGCTCGAGCTCGGCGAGATGGCGGCGGGTGCGGTCGAGCGATGCTTGGCGCTCGGCCTCGGTCAGCGGCGTCCACTCGCCGTAGCGCAGGCGCTGTCCCAGCTGGGCGGCGAACTCCGGGCTCGCGGCGATGCGTTCGTCGAAGGTGCGCTCGAAGAACGCCTTGGCGCGGGCATCAGCGGAGACATCGGACACCGCCGTGGTCGGTGTCGCCGATGTGGGCGTCGGCCCCGTACGGGGGGTGGGCGCCGCGCAGGCGGCGAGCGTCGCGACGAGGGCCGCGAGGGGGATCAGGCGCAGGGTGTTCATGCGCCGATTGTAGCGTGCGGCGTCAGGGTGGACGCAGGTCGAAGACCACCCTGAACAGCCGGCCGCCCGGCCGCGCGAGTTCATAGACGAACCGCTCGCCGGGCGTGATCTCCAACGACCATACATTGACGACCGATACGCTGCGACCGGTGCGCGTGAAGAGCGCGATGGACTCGGCATCCGCCTCGAACGACTGACGGTTCGTCGTCCCCTCGCGCAACGCATCACCGCCGTAGTCCGTCAGCTCGTCCGGGCTGCCATCGGCATGGCGATGGTCATGCTTCAGGCGCAGTCCACCGGCCGTCCGGCGGACGATCCAGGTGCGACTGCGATCCTCACCGACTGCGAACGGCAACGCGATCGTATCGGCCGTGCAGCGCGCGACCCGCATCTCGAGCGTCTTGCCGGTGAAGGGATCGCCCGGTGCCGGCGGTGGCTCATCGACCTCGATGCGACCCCGATAGACGCGGTCAGGCGTCGTGCACAGCGTGCGCAGCGTGTCGAAGAACGCCGCGGCCGCGGGCCGTGCGATGCGCTCGAAGCGGTAAGGCTGCGTGGGCGGGACGCGGAACGCATAGCGGCCGTCCTCGATCCGACCGGACTCGCGGTAGCCGAGCGCACCGTCGGCGCGGAGGTCTATCTCGGCGAGGATCCCCATGCGCCGCCCCGAGGCCGCGACGATGCTGCAGCGTTCCGGCGACACCGCACCGAAGAACCCGCCCTCCGCGCGGCGCGCGAAGTCGAGCTCGCAACCCGGCGGATAGCCGCGCAGCTGCTCGGGGGTCACCGACATGAACGCCTGCGGGGAGATCCCCTGCCCTGCGTAAGGTGATCCGTCGCGGAACGCGTAGAAGTCCATGACCATGCGGCCCGCTGCATCGCGGCGGAAGGACCACAGACGCTGGCGCGAGATCTCGCCGTCGGGGCCACCGCGACGCCACTCGAGATAGATCACATGGCTGCCGATGGTCGGTGCGGCCACGCGGGTGAAGCGCGCGTGCTGCAGGTCGATCCAGTCGCCTTCGACGGACGGCGGCACCTTGAGCGCGGCGGGTGCGGCCGCGTACTGCGCGCGGTTGTCCCAGGTGCCGACGAGCGCGTCGACGACGGCTTCGAGATCGGCATCACGGGAAGGACCCGCAGGCGCTGCAAGGGGCGCTGCGGCAAATACGGGGACCGATGCGAGCCCGCAGACCGCGAGCATCAGAAGGAACGGCGCGCGACGCGCCCGCATCACTCGACGGTCACGCTCTTGGCGAGGTTGCGCGGCTGGTCGACATCGGTGCCGCGCAGGATCGCCACATGGTACGACAGCAGCTGCAGCGGCAAGGTGTAGACCACCGCCGCCTGCAGATAGCTCACATGCCGCGGCATGGTGATCACGGTGACGCCCTCGGAAGGCTCGATGCCGGCATCCGGGTCGGCGAACACGATGAGCTCGCCGCCGCGGGCGCGGACCTCCATCATGTTCGACTTGAGCTTCTCGAGCAGGTCCGTGTTGGGCGCGACCACCACCACGGGCATGTCGTCGTCGACGAGCGCGAGCGGGCCGTGCTTGAGCTCGCCTGCGGCATAAGCCTCGGCGTGGATGTAGGAGATCTCTTTGAGCTTCAGCGCACCTTCCATGGCGATGGGGTGCATGGTGCCGCGGCCGAGGAAGAGCGCGTGGTGCTTGTCGGCGAAGCGCTCGGCGAGCTCACGGATGGCGGGGTCGAGCGCGAGGGTCTTCTCCATGATGCCCGGCAGTTCGACGAGGCGCGAGACGAGCGTGTGCTCGACCTCGGGGCCGGCGCCGTTGCGCCGCGCCAGCGCGACGACCAGCAACGCGAGCGCGGTGAGCTGGGTGGTGAAGGCCTTGGTGGAGGCGACGCCGATCTCGGGACCGGCGCGCGTGAGCATCACGAGCTCGGACTCGCGGACCAGCGAGCTCTCGGGCACATTGCAGACCGCGAGCGAAGACAGATAGCCGCCCGCCTTGGCGAGGCGCAGCGCGGCGAGCGTGTCGGCCGTCTCGCCGGACTGCGAGATCGTCACGAACAAGGAGTTCTTCGGCACCACCGGCTGGCGGTAGCGGTACTCGCTCGCGATCTCGACCACGCAGGGGATCTTCGCGAGCTGCTCGATCAGATAACGCGTGACGCAGCCGGCGTGGTAACTGGTGCCGCAGGCGACGATGTGGACATGCTCCACCTCGCCGAAGACCTTCATGGCCGCAGGACCGAACGCCGCCTCGAGCAGACGGCCGTTCGCGACGCGCTCGGAGAGCGTATCGGCGATGGCGCGCGGCTGCTCATGGATCTCCTTGAGCATGAAGTGCGGGTACTGGCCCTTGTCGGCGGCGTCGGCGGAGAGCTCGCTCACATGCGCTGCGCGCGCGACGGCGGCGCCCGCCCGGTCGACGACGCGCACGGCGGTGCGGCGGACCTCGGCGACATCGCCCTCCTCGAGGAACATGAAGTTGCGGGTCACGGGCAGCAGCGCCGCGACATCCGAGGCGACGAAGTTCTCGGCCTCGCCGAGGCCGATGACCACGGGGCAGCCCTCACGCGCGAGGATGATGCGCTCGGGGTCGGACTCGCTGACGACCGCGAGCGCGTACGCGCCATGCAGCTCGGCGACGGTGGCGCGCACGGCGTCGAAGAGATCCGGGCGCGATCGCATGTGCTGGTGGATGCGGTGCGCGATCACCTCGGTGTCGGTCTCGGAGGTGAACACATAACCCGCCGCCTGCAGCTCGGCACGCAGGACATCGTGGTTCTCGATGATGCCGTTGTGGACGATGGCGAGACCATCCGACGAGATGTGCGGATGGGCGTTGCGCTCGGAGGGCACACCGTGGGTCGCCCAGCGGGTATGAGCGATGCCGAGGTGCGCGGTCGTCGGCGAGGCGTCGATCGCATCCTGCAGACGCTGCACCTTGCCGACGGTGCGCAGGCGCTTCAACTTGCCCGTGCCGTTGACCACGGCGACGCCCGCGGAGTCGTAGCCGCGGTATTCCAGACGCCGCAGGCCCTCCACGAGGACGGGGACGATGTCACGCTGCGCGATGGCGCCGACGATTCCGCACATGGGACGAATCCTACTCTGCGCCGTGGAAAACGCTATCCAAGAAAGGTCAAGACTTGGCCGGACCGCCGCCGCGCTTGGTCGGCCGCTTCCAACCCTCGATGTGGGCCTGCTTGCCCCGGGCCACGGCCAGCGTCCCGGCCGGGACGTCTTTGGTGATGGTGGAGCCCGCACCGACGGTCGCACCGTCGCCGATCGAGACCGGCGCGACCAGCACCGAGTTCGAACCGGTGTGGGCGTCCGCCCCGATGGCCGTGTGGTGCTTGTTGGCGCCGTCGTAGTTGGCGACGATGGTGCCGGCGCCGATGTTGGCGCG
>Ga0068876_10002736_pt1 | contig 12909 bp, 11 predicted proteins | sample NOAtaG_6_FD_66442 | JGI IMG/M metagenome (GOLD analysis project Ga0068876, IMG submission 66442) | Freshwater lake microbial communities from Lake Erie, under a cyanobacterial bloom - NOAA_Erie_Diel5S_2200h metaG | ecosystem: Environmental > Aquatic > Freshwater > Lake | place: USA: Ohio, Lake... | reverse complement strand
AAGCACATTGGAATACGATCGTTTGCGACGGCAGAGCCACAAAAAAGCTTATTTTTGAATGGATCGATCATTCGTATGATCTTATTATTCGTTCGTTACCAAAAAAACAGAGAGATGCTTTTTTAGATAGCTAGCATTTAACGCTATTCTAAAACCAAACATTGTTTTTTTCTTTTAACTTTGACGTGTCCAGTAAAACAAAGTCTGGGAATAATTGTATTACTGTTTTAAAATAAAATGAACGTAACCGAACTTTTAAACCGCGCACTAAAATTTGAATTTCTTTCAATAGAAGAAGGGGTGTTTTTATACGAAAATGCGCCAACAGCAGAGTTGATGTTTGTTGCCAACGAACTAAAAAAAATTCAGAAAAAAAATTCGAATATAGTTACCTGGCAGATCGATCGTAACCTCAACACTACTAACGTTTGTATTGCTAATTGCAAGTTTTGTAATTTCTATAGAATTCCGGGCCATAAAGAGGCTTACATAACTGACATTGCAACCTATAAGAAAAAAATAGAAGAAACCATTCGTTATGGCGGCGATCAGCTGTTACTTCAGGGCGGGCACCATCCGGATCTTGGTTTATCGTTTTATGTAAACTTATTTAAAGAGATCAAGTCGCATTTTCCTCAAATAAAACTGCACTCTCTTGGTCCGCCTGAGATTGCCCATATTACTAAATTAGAAAAAAGCACACATACCGAAGTTTTAAAAGCCTTAGTAGAAGCGGGATTAGACAGCTTACCCGGAGCGGGCGCTGAAATATTGAACGACCGTGTTCGTAGATTGATAAGCAAGGGTAAATGTACAGGCCGCGAGTGGTTAGAGGTTATGAAAGCTTGTCACCAATTAAACATCACAACTAGTGCCACCATGATGTTTGGGCATGTTGAAACTATTTATGAACGCTTTGAGCATTTAGTTTGGATACGTGAAGTGCAAGAACAAAAACCTAAAGACTCTAAAGGCTTTTTAGCGTTTATTCCTTGGCCGTTTATGGATGACGGCACTTTATTAAATCGCGTAAAAGGAATAAAAAACACAGTTACACCCGATGAATATATTCGCATGTTGGCATTAAGCCGCATTATGTTGCCAAACATCATTAATATACAAGCCAGCTGGTTAACCGTTGGTAAGGCAACGGCACAAATTTGTTTACAAGCCGGCGCTAACGATTTTGGCAGTATTATGATCGAAGAAAATGTGGTAAGCGCCGCGGGGGCTCCGCACCGTTTTACTTATAAAACCATACAAGATGCTATAAGAGAGGCGGGTTTTGAACCTCAGCTACGCAACCAGCAATATGAATTCAGAGAAATTCCTGCGAATATAGAAGAACAAGTGGTGAACTATTAGCCATAAATCAACTTACATTTATAATTAATAATTTTATATTTGATCATGTGTAAAAAAGTTTTTCTGTTTCTTGTTTTGTGTTTCTTTTATCAAACGGCTTCTTCCCAAACTAAGGTTCAAGATACCATTTACCTTATGAATGGCCAGGTGGTTGGCGAAAAAGTAATTGATACGATCTTAGGCGCCATCACAATTTTAAACCCCAAAAAACCTAACAAAAAAATTCACTTTGAGTGGGATCAAATTTTTATGGTCCGTTATGCAAATGGCGACAAGCGCTACTATTATCAACAAGATTCGTTATTAAGCAACTGGTTCTCGCGCGATGAAATGTGGATGTACATGAAAGGCGAGAACGATGCTAGAAAAGGATTTAAAGCAAAGGGCGCCATGATAGGTGCGGGTATTGCCGGAATTGTAGGTGGAATGACCGGAACTTTTTGGGGACCAATTGCCCCATATGGTTTTATGGCGCTGAGTGGTTTACCTAAAATAAAAATTAAACATAACACCATTAGCAACCCCGCTTATGTAGAAAGTGATGCCTATATCCTGGGGTATGAAAGAGTTGCCAGGCAACGGCGAAAAATAAAATCTGTAATTGGCGGAACCGTTGGTTTAATAATTGGCTATACTTTTTATGGCCTGTTTCACTCACAGTATCCCGAAAACATTAATGTAGGTTTTAATAAATAATTTATGGCTTATCAAAAAAAAGTGATGCTGCTTGGCAGTGGCGAATTAGGTAAAGAAGTGGTGATTGCTTTACAAAGATTAGGACAATATGTAATTGCTGTGGATAGCTATGCAAGCGCCCCGGCAATGCAAGTGGCACACGAACACGAGGTGATCAATATGTTAGATGGTGATGCCTTAGATAAAATTGTTGCCAAACATAAACCCGATCTAATTGTTCCGGAAATTGAAGCCATTAGAACCGAGCGTTTTTATGATTACGAAAAACAAGGTATAACTGTTGTTCCGAGCGCAAAGGCCGCCAACTTTACAATGAACAGAAAAGCAATTCGCGACCTGGCCGCAAAAGAACTTGGATTAAGAACCGCTAATTATTTATACGCAACCACTTTAGAAGATTTTAAAACAGCTGTTTCAAAAATAGGAATTCCTTGTGTTGTTAAGCCTTTAATGAGCAGCAGCGGCAAAGGGCAAAGCGTTATTAAAACAGAAGCAGATGTTGATAAAGCCTGGCACTATGCCATGGAAGGCTCTCGTGGTGATTATAAAGAAGCCATCATAGAAGAATTTGTAAAATTTGATTCTGAAATTACCTTATTAACAGTAACTCAAAAAAACGGTAAAACCTTGTTTTGTCCGCCAATTGGGCACAGACAAGAGCGTGGCGATTATCAGGAAAGCTGGCAGCCTTGCGCTATTAGCGATAAAGATCTAAAAGAAGCGCAAGAAATGGCAGAGAAAGTAACAAAGGCCCTAAGTGGTTTTGGTATTTGGGGCATTGAGTTTTTCTTAACTCAAAAAGGTGTTTATTTTAGTGAGCTATCTCCTCGTCCGCACGATACAGGCATGGTGACATTAGCCAACACACAAAATTATAATGAGTTTGAGCTTCATGCTCGCGCAATATTAGGATTACCAATTCCAAATATTGAATTAATAAAAAACGGCGCATCGGCTGTTGTATTGGCAAGTAAAGAAAGCAGCAACCCAAGCTATAAAGGCATTGAATCGGTTTTAGAGAACGCCAACACAGACGTAAAGGTGTTTAACAAGCCCACTACTCGTCCCTACCGCAGAATGGCAGTTGTGTTGTGCAACGATAGTATTACTTCAGATGTAACTAAAACAAAAGAAAAGGCTGTTCAACTTGCTAAACAGATAGAGGTGGTTTACTCATGAGAAGATCATTTTTGATATTATTGGTGGTTTCCGTTTTTGGATCTTTTGCACAAAATGATTCTTTGGTAATTCCTTCTTCGAGCATTTTAAAAAACTTAAAAGATGGCGATTCTGTTACCTATTACCAGTGCCATGTAGAAGAGGCAACACAGCAGCTCTCAACAGCATCAGGACAAACACTTACCGGCAAGCCCCAAAAATATACTATCACCGAAAAATTTGTATTAAAAAAGAAAGAGCAAATTCTAACAGTTGTTTATTACGCATCATCGTTAACTGTTTTTCCGAACAAAAAATTTTCCGGGTTAAAAATTAGAGAGAAATCCTATTGGGAATTTAAAAAAGAAAAAACGTTTTCGTTAACAGAAAAAGATCTAAAGATTCTTTTAGCATTAGAAAAAAAAGGCAGGGAGGCTATTGAGTATGATTATGCTATTACAAAATATAACACCAATCAACTAATTATTAAATTCGGAAAAGACTTTAAACAATTGGTTATTGACGGGAATTATATTCTTTCAAAATTGTTGGGAAAGTAATTTAATATAACTTGTTTTCTGTCATCCCGACGAAGGAGGGATCTCAAACACAGATGCTCCCTTCGTCAGCATGACACTCTAAAGAAAAATCTTATTTCTTCTCTTTGAATTTATTCAATCCTTTTTCTAACCAAAGAATGTATTTATTGATATCAGGATCATAGCTTGTTGAATCACTGTAATGATTTTCATCGCCATCAATTATCCAATATTGTGGTTGGGTACTTGATTTGTACATGTTGTTTTGCAAATAACTCCATCTGTCGCCAACTGAAGACAAAGTGCGTTTAGAACCACTCCAGGTTACTTCTATTTGCATCTCTTTGGGTAATTTCTTTTTATCATCTACGTACAAAGAAACCAAAACAAAATCTTCGCTCAATTTTCTTTTCACATCCGAATCGCTCCAAACTTGTCCTTCCATCTTACGGCAGTTTACACAGGCCCAACCCGTAAAATCTACAAGAATTGGCTTGTTTACTTTTTTAGCATATTCTAAAGCTAAATAATAATCGTCAAATGCCGGTATACCATTTGGCCCTCTGTGTGCGTGTTCCGGTAGATCTGTGTGTGCGGCATTCGCTGAAACGGTCTCTGCTTTTCTTCCGCCAAATCCTTCAGGCGATTCGCTATAAAAATCAGGAGGCGGAAAACCACTTATTAATTTTAAAGGAGCGCCCCATAAACCGGGAATTAAATAAATTGTAAATGCGAATGCAAAAATAGCCATCATTAAACGAGGCACCGAAACGTATTTCATTTCGCTATCGTGCGAAAGCTTGAACCAGCCCATTAGGTAACCGCCAAGCAAAGCAAAAATCACTATCCATAATACAATAAAGATCTCACGCGTTAAAATTCCTGCTTGCACAACAAGATCGGCGTTTGATAAAAATTTCATTGCTAAGGCTAACTCTAAAAAACCTAAAACCACTTTTACAGAATTTAACCAACCACCCGATTTTGGTAATGAATTTAACCAGCCCGGAAACGCAGCAAACAAACCAAATGGTAACGCAAGCGCTAATGAAAAACCAAACATGCCAAAAAACGGACCTGCTAATGCGCCTGTTGACGCGGCTTCTACAAGAAGCGTTCCTATAATAGGGCCTGTGCATGAGAATGAAACTAAACCTAAAGTAAAGGCCATAAAGAAAATACCTACTAAGCCTCCTTTATCAGATTTTGCATCCATTTTATTTACAAAGCCCGAGGGTAATGTAATTTCAAAAGCACCTAAAAACGAAATGGCAAACACAACTAATAAAACGAAGAAAGCTAAATTGAACCACACGTTAGTGGCCAAATTATTCATAGCATCGGCTCCAAAAATTAGCGTAACGCCAAGCCCTAACACAATATAAATTACAATAATAGAAATTGCATAGATAAGTGCATTACGAATTCCGGCAGCTTTAGTTTTACTTTGTTTAGTAAAAAAGCTAACAGTCATTGGTATCATAGGAAACACACAAGGTGTAAGCAATGCTAATAATCCGCCAATAAATCCGGCAATAAATAATCCTAAATAGGTTGCTCTTTCTTTCTTCTCGGGAGCAGCAGAAATAACTACATCATCTGTGTGATGTTTTACGGCGGTAAGTGTATTATCGTTGGCGGTAGTTTGTTGAGTAGTATCAGGTGTAACGGTTTCTGTTTCTGTTGTTGTCGTTTCTGTAACTCCAGCGATCAATTCAGGCACCTCTAATTTAAAACTAAAATCAACCGGTGGAGAAAATTTCTGGCATTGACTTTCATTACAAGCCATCCCGTCAATAAAACCTTTTACTGTGAATGGTTTATTGGTTAATACTTTAATTTTTTGTTTAAACACAGCAGTGTTCTCAAAAAAACGTACCACTAAATTATCAAATACCGGTTCTGCATGTTCAATGGGTTTTGGCTCAATAACCTTTCCAATTAATTTAAAATCTTTGGATTTTTCGAACTCAAAATAGGTTGGTAGTGGTCCGTCCGGTGTTTCAATTTGAGAGTATAGGTGCCAGGTTGGTTCGATCTTTGCCTTAAAACTAAGCTCAATTTCATCTGCACTGATCTTTTTTTGAGAGAAACTCCATGAAACATATTGTTTTTGTCCGAAAACACTCGAAAGTTGAAACGCCAAAACTAAAAGGAGCAGAAAAATTTTCTTCATGGAATAATTTATTAAATCGTTTTAATAGGCAAAAATACTATTATTTTTTTATTGAGCCTTAACCGTTAAATCTATCGTTTTTGGAGGCAGACACATCATATCATTACAACACATAAACTCCACTTTCATAGCAATGGTTGCCCCTGCCTTTCCGGCAAGTTTTACTTTTTGTTTAAATTCCGATTTATCGGTCACCACAAAGATCTTGGCATCAAAGGCTTTGTCAAATTCTTCATGCACATTACTTTCTTCTACCTTGCCAACTAAAGTATATAATTTTGATTCGGTAAACTTAAAGGAGGTTGCCACCGGCCCGTCAGCAGTAACTTTTTGAGAGTAAGTATGCCAGCCCTTTTCTACTTTTGGTGTAATAATTATTTCGCCTTCGGTAGCAGAAATTGATTTATAAACCGCTTGCCATACTATTGGGTTTTGGCCCTGAGATCTTGCCCCAAGGGCGGCAAACAAACAAAAAACAATTGCAAATAATTTTTTCATAAATTTTATTTTAACTAAAGTTGATGCTATTTTTTTTCTTAAACAATTACCTAAACAAAGTTTAACATTTGTACTGTTACCTGCCTAAATTTCGTATTTGAGAAAAAATTATTTTTAAATCATTCTCTATCTTATAATCCTTAGAGTAGTTTAAAAAAGATTTGTTGATGCGGTCTTCCGAAACCTCGCCAACAATAGCATCAGCGGGCGTTAAAATAGATGGACGAATAGACGGCAGATCTTTACGCGGATTTTTTCCGTAACCAACCCAAGAGTAAACCCCAATTAAAACATAAAAGATGTTGGCAATAAAATTTAGTTTATTCTTCTGTGGCCAAATTAAGATCCAGAAAAATAATAATGCAGTAAAACTTACAACAATATCCAATAAACGTTTTTTTCTTCTGTTCTCGGGCCTTCCAACGTTGTTTACATCTATAACATACAGGTCGCCGGCGGTATCAATACTGTTGCTTCCAATAATAGAAAGACTTTCAGGGGGTGCGATTTTAAATTCAACTCCTTTAGTTACAAGCGTTATCATTTTATCTATGATCTCGCGAGAAGAAATATCTCTTGCGCAAAAAATAATTTCGTTCAATTGGTGTACATCAATAGCTTCGTTTATTTGATGAAAGTGGCCAATGTACGCTTGGTTTTTTATTCCATTACTTTCGTTACTAATAAAGCCAATAAATTCTGACTGAATGTTTGTTTTTTTAAGAAGATCGTTTACCCTGTTAAATTCCGGCTCGCTTCCTATGATAGCAATGCGCGCATTAGTTTTGTAACCACCTATTTTAAATTTTTTAATTTTTAACAGGTGATAAATAAATCTGGTACCTAAATAAATGGCTAATGTATAAGCAGAGCCAATTAATATTAGAGCTCTAGAAAAGCGGTAGTATTCGGGTAACAACGAATAAACAATTAAAATAAATGCAGTTCCTGCCAACACCCCTCGTATAACCTTTGTTAACCTCAACGGCACATCATAACCACCACTTAAGTAAACAAAAAACATCCACACTAAGGTGTAAATTGGAAAGAAAAAGTTTACTGTTTCTCGTGAATAAAAATTCGGGAAGAGTTTAAAGTTTACCTCATACACATTTTTACAAACGTATAGTCCAAATAAGATAAGTGTAAAATCAATTGCAGGGAAAAACCATTGTTTTATGAAACGGGCTGTAATAGCAGCCGCCGCCCGCAAATAAATAGCCAAATAAATTAAAAACCTAAATGTGCGTGCGTGGTTTTGACTAAAATGTTTTTGCGCAAAAATGGCCATTGCTTTGTAAAAAACAATTACATAATTAACACTGCTTTTTTTTGTGCTTTCGCCTTTGTAGTGTATAATGCTACTATCGGCAAAATAATAATTTTTGTAGCCGCCTTGCGTAATGCGGTAAGAGAGATCGATGTCTTCTCCATACATAAAAAAAGTTTCATCCAACAAGCCTACTTTATCTAAGGCTTCTTTGCGCATAAGCATAAAAGCACCACTTAAAATATCTACCTGGTGGTTTTTGTTCTTATCTAAAAAGGTTAAATGATATTGGCCGAATTTTTTTGACCCGGGGAATAATTTGGCAAAACCGAATATTTTATAAAACGCAACGGCTGGTGTGGGCAGGCCGCGCTTGCTTTCGGGTAAAAAATTGCCTTTTCCGTCTAACATTTTAATGCCAAGGCCACCCGCATCAGGGTGTGCCTCCATAAAGGCTATGGTTTTTTCAAAAGTATCTTCCTGAACAACCGTATCGGGATTAAGCAACAAGATATATTTACCTTTGGCTATGTTTATGCCCTGATTATTAGCCACGGCAAAGCCGGTATTGTTGGTGTTTGCAATTAGTGTTACGCCGGGAAACTTGTCTTTAATGAGCGCTACAGAGCCGTCTACCGAGTTATTGTCGACTACAATAACTTCGGCATCAATGTTTTTTAATGCTTTGTATACAGAAAAAAGGCACTGCTCTAAAAAGTGCTTTACATTGTAGTTAACTATGATAATGGATAGTTGCAGAACTAATAAACGTTAATGCACTAAAATAATTATAATTGTTTAAATAATTATTTTATTTACATTTGCATTCTTAAAAAAATAGTTTTATCCGACTATTTAATGAAATTTGGTCCCATAGCTCAGCTGGATAGAGCACAGGTTTTCTAAACCTGCGGCCGCTGGTTCGAATCCAGCTGGGATCACGAAAATGAAAAAAGGCTGTTCGAAAGAACGGCCTTTTTTGTAAGAAAATGCTTTTACATTTGCCACATTGAGCGATGTGGATCAATTTATTAATCCGATTGGATTTTCCTCCTCCGTCGCTTCGCGCCACCTCCTCTATAGGAGGATACTGTGTGTGCTAAACGGTAATCACCCTTTGTTTTTCGCTATAAAAAAGCTGTTTTTTAAGTTTTCTTTATTGTATCGCATAGGTAGGCTGGTTTCAAGATCCAATAATTGGCTACCCGATTGTTCAAGAATGCATTGTCCGGCGGCTGTATCCCACTCCATTGTGGTTCCTAAGCGCATATATTCATGAGCCCTGCCTTCGGCCACCCAGCATTGTTTAATGCTGCTGCCAACGTTTATAACATCTACAGCTCCATATAAATTTTTTAATTTATCAATGTGTTGGTTAATGTCCTTACTCAGATGTGATCGACTGGCAACAACCGTGTAGGTTTTGGGTAGTTTTTGATCCGGTAATTTTACGCCGAGCTTCTTTATATTTTCAACTAGATCAACGTCTCCCTTGTTTTTTTCAGCAAGAACAGACGGCCCATCCACTTTAAAGCTGCCGAAGTTTACAGCAGCAAAATACAGATCCTTACTTACGGGTGAATAAATGACACCAATTACAGGTTGTTTATTTTCGATCAAAGCAATGTTTACGGTAAATTCCCCATTGCGTTTAACAAATTCTTTAGTGCCGTCAAGCGGGTCAACCAGCCAAACCCTTGGCCAGTTTTTTCGGATCTCGTAATCCAAAATTGCTTCCTCCTCACTTATTATAGGAATATTAGTTGGTGTAAGCGCTAAAATAATAGAATCGCTAGCGGCTTTATCTGCAAGGGTTACAGGCGTATTATCGCTTTTTGTTTCAACAAAAAAATCTGTTTCGTAAATTTTTAATATTTCTTTTCCCGCAGTAATTGCGGCCTTAATGGCAAGATCTAAAAGAGTAATATGATCCATTAATTATTTGGTCTCTATTTCAAATCCTTTGTTTTTCCAATCACCGAAACCTTTTTCAAGATTTACAACGTCTTTAAAGCCTTGTTTTTTCATTAATTCGGCGCAATCACCGCTTCTTCCGCCACCAGCGCAATAGATCAAATAACTTTTCTTTTTATCCAGCTTTTCAATGTTGGCTTCGGCATTTTTGTCTAAAAAATCCAATTCTGTTGCGCCTTTAATTTTGCCTTTAGTTTTTATTTCGTCAGCTGTTCTTAGATCGATCAATATATGTTTTTTCTCATCGATCATTTTTTTAAATGTTGCAGCATCTACATTCTTGATTACTTCTTGCGAAAAAGAAAAGGTTGAAATAAATACTAAAATTAGTGTTACGATTTTTTTCATGGTTTATTGTTTTTTATTGAATGATAGTAGCCACTCTATTGCTTTTTCTTTGTTATCAAACATGCGCATTTTCATGTTTTGTTGTCGAATAAAGTTAATTATAAAATTAATTATTATTCTGTGTGCGATCGATTTTACAATAACAGCACTTGCCATTGTCATGTTGTTGGATTCTGGAAGGGTAGAAAACTCCCTTGCTTCTTTGGAGATTGAAGTGTATCGCCCGGGCTCAACTAAAACCAAATGTTTATTTTGCCCATCATATTTGGCTTTTAAAAACGCTTGTTGATCTTTTGAATCCTGCAAACTTACCTCGCAATTATCGTCTATCCGAATAAAAACAATCCCATTGTCCCAAATTTCTATACTAGAAATTCTATCTCGACGTGAGTCGACAATCAAATATTTTTGAGTGATAGTCAAGTTAATTCTTATTTAAAGATAACTAAATAATGGATTTGTTTAGAATTCTATTTTTAAGAAATCCGCTTTAACCTTGCCATATAAAATCCATCAAAACCTTCACTAGGCAAAATTGTTTTGTCAATAATAAATTCAAAGTTTGAATGAGTTTGCAAAAACAGATCCACTTGGTTTTTGTTTTCGCTAGGTAAAATACTACAGGTACTGTAAACCATTTCTCCGCCAACTTTTACCATTTCACAATAATCATTTAAGATCTTTTCCTGAAGTTTTTTTGTTCTTTCAATTACCTCTAAACTCAATTTCCATTTTGCATCAGGGTTTCTTTTTATAACACCTAAACCGCTACACGGAACGTCCAACAATAATTTATCTGCCTTACCCTCTAAACGTTTTATGGTTTTTGAATCTTCGATAACACGGGTTTCAACATTAAAAACACCGGCACGCTTGGCTCTCTTTTTTAATTCTTCTAATTTAAAGCCTTCAACATCCATGCTAATTAACTTGCCTTTGTTATTCATCAAGGCCGCAATATGTAAACTTTTTCCTCCGGCGCCGGCACATGCATCAATAACAAATTGATTTGGTTTTGGGTCTAAAAAAGCGCTTATTAACTGCGATCCCGCGTCTTGAACTTCGAACCAGCCAAGCTTAAAAAAATTATTCTGAAAAACGTTTTCTCTTTTTACTAATTGAAGTGCATTTTCTATCCCATCTATTTCTTTTAGAGCAATATTCGTTTTTGTAAACTCTTCTATTAATTTTTTGGCATTTGTTTTTAGTGTGTTTACGCGCAACACAACTTGTGCCTGTTGGTTCATTGCTAAGGCTTCTTTTGTCCACACATCTTCTCCAAGCTCTTCAATGCCAAGGTTCCACAACCAATCGGGGTAAGATTCGTAAACCGGTAAATTGCTTTTTAATTGCTCTTTCTGCAAGATAATAGCCTCTCTATTAAGATTCTTAAACTCCTGCCAATCGGGAAATTCAATTTCTTTTATTACCAGCCAAACTGCAGTAATAAACCAAAAGTTTTTTTGTGATTGTGCTAATTCAGAATATAAACGAAAATTTCTTACAATATCATAAACAGCTTCGGCAACAAATCGTCTGTCGCGACTACCCCACTGAGGATTTTGTTTAAAAACTTTTTCGATCGCTTTATCGGCATATCTGTTTTTTACAAAAATTTCCTGCAGCGTTTCGGCAACAGAGTTAACAAGGTTTTTATAAAGTTTCATTTTTTAAGAGCTACAAGAGGCAAATGTAATCAGAATTACTTAACAACCTGCATGTAACCTTTCAGGTTTCGTTTTACTATACCCTTTAAGCGAGGTTCAAACACATCGCAGATATAAAAGAAAGTTCCTTCACTAACAAGCAAATTACTTTGTAAGCTAGTGCCATCCCATTTAAAATAAGGGTCCTTAGTCTTATAAACTAAGTTGCCCCATCTGTCAAAGATCACAAGGTCGATCTCTTTGATCTGGCGTACCCTTATTGCTTTAAAAAAATCATTTATGCCGTCGCCATTTAAAGTAACAATGTTTGGCAGTTCAAATATTGGACAATTATCAATACAAAAATCGGGGCTTAGCGGGCTTACATTATTACTCGAGTCAACGGACTGAACCGCATAACAACCGGCAATCAACTCTAAACCATCGTAATTAAAAACTGTCGAACCGGCTCCATTAAGTGTAGCAATTTGCTGGAAGTTCTGATCAACAGTTGGTTTATAAAACAAGTTATATTTTATTACATCGTCGCTACATAATGGTTTTACGTTTGTCCAACTGACTTGAACCATTCCTGTTGGGCAATCTGCAAGTATTGACATTGTTGGTGTACACGGGGGTGTAATATCCACAGCGGTTGCACAAACCTCTTGTGAATTATTTAATAACGGTTTAAAGATTGACGGGTCGGAATACTGACCGGTGCCTAAAATCTTATAACAATAAGTAGCACGATTAGCAACATTTACAGTATCTATAAACGATGTTAGGGTAGTTGTTGCAATAACCGAAAATGTAGCTTGTAAAGGTGTTTTACGAAAAACAGTATAAGTATAATTATTCCAAGGTGTTGACGAACTCCATTGTAAATTTATTTTTCTATCGCCCGGTGTTGCTGTTAAAAAAATTGAGGTTGCTCTTTGAGATGTTCCAACAGTTGCTGTTCCGGCAACAAACTCAACAACATAATCACTATTTGTAGCATCGGTGTTTATGTTTGAGTGCACAAACTGAGTGTCTGGTTTAAAAAAGTAAGGACTGGTTGTAGTAAAAATTGTTGTGTAGGTTCCTGTTGAATTAAATCTATGTTTTAAATTAAACTGGTATGGTCCGGGTAAGGCAAGCGTATCTAAATTACCAACGTTTACTAGCGGTCTGGTCCATCTTACATAAACAGAGCCTGTTGTTGCCGAAGTAGATAAAACATCAACATTCAATAAA
>Ga0068876_10002729_pt1 | contig 12920 bp, 10 predicted proteins | sample NOAtaG_6_FD_66442 | JGI IMG/M metagenome (GOLD analysis project Ga0068876, IMG submission 66442) | Freshwater lake microbial communities from Lake Erie, under a cyanobacterial bloom - NOAA_Erie_Diel5S_2200h metaG | ecosystem: Environmental > Aquatic > Freshwater > Lake | place: USA: Ohio, Lake... | reverse complement strand
CCCATGCTGGCACCTAATTGCGGAAGTGTTCTGCCAATGTTGACGTAGTCGGGACCTACAAAAAAACCAAAGCGGTACGACACGTTGGTAAAATAGCTGCGCTGCGGAACAGGGCTAAGCTGCGCTCCTACGCGTAACTCCCATTTGTTGCGTAACGAATCGGCCTTACCATAAAAACGATAGTCGCTCCAGGGCTGAGCACTGTAATCTATTCCCAATAGCCAGCCTCCCTCTTTATTGGGAACAGCAAATTTTTGCAAGGTAAAACCAACCGTATACGAAGCGGGTAATTGTAACTGCCCGACAATATCCTTTAGATCGGAAACGCTGTCGAGACGAAGCTGTCCCTGGCTTTGATCGAAAAAGAAGGTCTCTCGTATTTGATCCTGACGAGCTCGGAGTGTTTGACCCAGCTGACCAAACGCGCCCACTGTCAATACAACTTTTTTATTCAGGGGGAGCTGGTATTGTAACCCGGCCTGCAAACTCAGATTACCAAAGTTGGTCGTATTCTGAAATTTAGCTTGGTAATAAGAGATCGTATCGTTCAAAAAACTGCGACGGGTCATGTAATTTTTTCTTCCGAATAAGTACCCGGCATTCACGCCAATACTTAGCTTTTCTTCTATCCCCTTTCGGTCTTTGCTAAAAAGAGCAATACCAGTGCCCATCGAACCCATGTACGATCCTCCATCTCCTTCGAACTGGGTTACCGAGGTATCGATACTGGCCCCGGTTACAGGATCGAGCAGTCTTTCGTAGCGATCGATCTTGTAGCTGATCCTGGAGATAGGACGAATGCCAAAACTCATCCCCCAGTTCTTGCGCAGCGGAACACCGACCTGCACATAAGAGAAAAGGGCATTACTGGCAGTAAAGCGCTGTTCTTTTTGGGGATCGCGCAACGTACGGTTATCGATATTGACAGCCATGTCAAGCACCACACGTCCTGAACTGAGCTTGTTGGATTTCTTTTCTTTCCAGGCCTGAAAAGCGGAGAACGAGGCAGGGTTATTGAAATTGACCGACAGGGCATCGGTATACCCAGCAGAAATTCCTCCCATACTTCTCGTACTGATATTGGTGGATGGAACCAGATCTCCAATGCCATATCGGGAATAAGGCGAGTTATCCTGGGCAAACAGGGAGCCGACTGCCCAGAAAATGAGCCCCGAAGCCAATGGCAGTTTAATACGTAACTCGTTGATTTTCTTATACATTATTGACTTCACTGATCGCATACAGGCCCTTATAGATTAGATCGGGGTCTGCAAATATCTTGTTTTTAAGGTGGGCCGCCAAATAGGGTATATCCCCCCCGGTTAAGACCACGTTAAAGTTGTCGTAGCGATCGCTATAGGCATCGATAAAACCATCCATCTCCATTGCCATCCCCAGCATCACGCCCGACAAGATATTAGTGCTTGTATCGTAACCAATAAGGGGCACATCCACGGCCGGAGCCACCAGCGGAAGCAAGGCAGTATGCTGGTGTAACGAACGAAGCCTCATCTCGAGACCCGGCGAAATACCTCCGCCTAGAAATTCGTGTCGAGCGCTAATAAAATTATAGGTGATGCAAGAGCCGAGAGCAATGATCAGGTTGTTCTTGCCGGGATAATAGTGAACCGCAGCCGCACACATAGCCAACCGATCGGCTCCGATCGTAGCGGGTTTACCCACCGGCGTAGTAAAGGAAAGTTTGGTGGTGTGATCCAGTTTATGAAACCGTGTGGTAGAGGCCAGCAGCATTTCGAGCGCAGGATCATGGGCGATCACAGAGGAGAGAATGGATTTCTGCGGACCATAGTGTCGAAGCAGCTCGGTGACGGTGTTCGCTGTGTCGTCTGCCAGCTGTATCGCCTCTCGGAGAATAGCGCCATCGAACACGGCTACTTTTTTACGCGTATTGCCAAAATCAAAACAAAGTGTTACAGCCATGATCGATGATTATAGATTAAAGCCGCTCAGGTTTTTAAAGTGCCCGTTCAACTGTATTCGTTGTTTGAGTTGCTCTACACCCGACAGCAGCGGAATGGCCTTATGCAAATGTCGCTTAATAAATTCCTTTCGCTGCTTCTCGGAAAAAAGTGTTAGCAAATCGAACTCTTGCTCAAGGGTCAGACCAATGTGATGGGCGATCGCATAACTGTCAAGGTCCTCATCGGGTTTCCCGAAATTCTTATCGACCTGGAGCAGTCGGTGAAGCTCACGCACTTTACCCATCAGGCGCTTCATGAACGTCCTATCTCCGGTGGTATCATTTTCCGGATAGGTAACAATTGCCCCACTATAGAGCTTGTCTGGTATCTCGCGGACCAGTTCGAGCAACCGAAACACCCTTATTCCACGAGTGTGAATATCCATCTCACCACCCTCGTATTGCTTGGCGATACTTTCTATCTCTACCAGGGTACCGTACTCCTGCATCTGCTTATCAAGTACAACTGGAATGCCAAATGGCTTTTTTTGAGCAAAACATTCGTTTATCAACTGCTTGTAGCGAGGTTCAAAGATGTGTAGATTAAGGGCCTCTCCGGGATACACCACAATGCCCAGCGGAAAGATGGGTGTAAAATTCGTCATGGTTCAAAGGTATTGCTTTTGACACGCTGCATAATACTGCAGCAGGGCCTCTACCGACCGCTCCCAATTAAAATGAGTCTTGATAAATTGCTCTGCCTGCGCCGACAGCGCTATGCGAAGCGCGGCTTGCTCAAAAAGTCGTTGTACCGCATTGGCAAGCGCTATTGCATTCTCCGGAGGCACCAGTAAAGCCGTCTGCTCGTTAATGGCATAATCGGCATGCCCTCCAATGTCGGTGCATACCACCGCACAGCCGCATGCCATGGCCTCGGCAGGTGGCAGCGCCCAACCTTCGCCTAAACTGGCCGACATAAATACGGCATGGTCATTGTAGATCTTAGCAAGATCTGCAGGACGCTGATGATACTGGATCCACGTTGATAATTGCTTAGGGCGTGGATATACTCCAAATAAGGTGGCCTGTAGTTGCGGGTATGACTGCTTTAACAGTTCAAGGGCCTGCACCGTATACTGCGATCCTTTTCTTTTTTCTTCTGAATACAAGGAGATCACCGAAAAAGGAAAACGATCGGTCAGAGCGGTTTGTAAATAAAAACGATCGGTATCGATGGCCAGGGGAAGTAGCTGCACAGGCTGCCGACTTTCTGTCTGAATCAACTGTTGCAACCAACGAGAAATAGCCGCATGATTAAGCGGTAAGCGATATGAATCCTTCACGAGAGGCACCTGTCCACTCCAATGCTCAAAATCTTGTACCAAGTTGATACGAATACCTTTTTGTGGTGAGAGTCCTGCCACTGCATAGCTCATCTGCCACCAGGTAGACAAAAGCAAGTCTCCGTCAGGAACAAATTCGTCGCTGATCTCATCGACGATCAGGGAACGACATTCCGGTCGCAACGGAAACCAATGCGGACGCTGCGCGCGTCTGATCCAAAATAAAAATCGCTTGAACCAGAGTGGCGATCGCATCTCTTTAAAGGGTCTTTTCAAGCTATGCAACACCGTTACCCTATGTCCCAGGGCTTGCAGCCGATTGGCAAATTCATACATCACCTTAGCACCCCCTACAGGCTTAGTGACCGGAAAAGGTAAAATTATATTGATACGTAAAAGCTGCATACTTACAAAGGCTTGGCGGGACGAAATGTCATTGCGCTCAACGTCGCCCTCCAATTGATGAGTAGAAATAACCAGCGATGATCTTTTCTTTTTTTAACGATACGAAATGGGATAACCACGATCTGCTTTAGCAAGGCGCTCCAAAAAGACATCTCACCCTTCCATAGCCGACGACAATATAAATTGTTGCGAATACCATAAAAATGCTTTTGCGCCTCGCCGGGTTGGGCACTAAAAATATCGGCACTGTAATTGGTCTTCGTTTTATGCACCACCAAGCTATCAGGTACGTAACCACCTAAAAAACCGGCGCGTGTGATACGAGTGGTATACTCGATATCGTCGGCCCATATAAAAAACTCCCTGATAGGATAACCACAGGCTGCTATCGCCTGTCGTGAAACTAATAACGAGACAAAACTGGCCGACCGAGCCACTAAAATCCCTTGTTGGTCAAAACGATTGAATGGGATAGCGCCCTGCACACGATGGACCTCCGGCAGATTCATCCAATGAGGATGACCATCGGTAAAAACGGCCTTGCTGACCAAAAACCCGAGGGCATCATTGGGATGAACCCGTTGCATCTCATGGATCGATCGCACCAGCGAAGCCAGCGTATCAGACTGCGCGATCGTATCATCATCCATTACCCAAACCCAATCAGCCCCTTGTTCATACGCCGCTTTAATGCCTGTGTAGAATCCACCGGAAGCACCCTGGTTCTCTTGTGTGATAACCTGAAGTGATGGCTGGGCAGATAACCAGTCTTTCGTACCATCCGTAGACCCATTGTTGACCACAATAAGTTGCGATGGGGCATACGCCTGCTTAGAGATAGCCGTCACCGCCTCTTGCAAGAGCGCTAAACGATTATGCGTTACGATTACGGCGATGATCATCATACGGCATACGTAGTTTGTATGAATTGACGCACCCTTACCCGAGCTGATGCGACCACTTGATGCATATCATAATATTTATAATCGGCAAGCCTTCCGCCAAATAGCGTACGAGTTTCTTGATCTGCTAGCTCGCGGTACTGCGCATAGAGTTTATTATTGTGCTCGTCGTTGACAGGATAATAAGGCTCCATGCCCGGCTGCCAAGCTTGTGGATACTCCCGCGTAATGACCGTATGCGGTTGCTTACCGAACGCGAAATGCTTGTGTTCCAGGATGCGAGTATAGGGAACTTCCTTTTCCGTGTAGTTTATTACCGCATTTCCTTGGTAGTTCTCGATTGGCAGCACTTCTTCTTCGAAGCGAAGACTCCGATAGGCAAGTGCCCCAAATCGATAGTTATAATATGCATCGATCGCCCCCGTATAAATAATATGGTCGGCCAAGGCATCGAAATGATCGCGCTCTTGTAAGTAATCACGCCCAACTTGTACCTCAACACCGCTGAGCAATCCCTCTGTAAGCCGATTATACCCGCCAATGGGAATACCCTGATAGCAATCATCAAAGTAATTGTTGTCAAATGTAAAGCGTACGGGCAGGCGCTTGATGATAAACGCCGGTAATTCCTTACAAGATCTTCCCCATTGCTTTTCGGTATATCCTTTTATCAATGTCTCGTAAATATCGGTACCCACCAAGCTGATCGCTTGCTCTTCGAGATTGCGGGGCTTCTCAATGCCCGACTCTTTTACTTGAGAGGCGATCTTTTCTTTTACCTGCTCGGGGTCGCGGAGGCCCCATAACTGATAAAATGTATTCATATTAAAGGGGAGGTTGTAGACCTTGTCCTTAAAAATAGCCAACGGAGAATTGATATAGTGATTGAATGGCACGAATGAATTGACAAAATCCCAGGTGCCCTTATCGCTGGTATGAAAAATATGAGCCCCGTAAGTATGAATATCGATCCCCTCGCGTTGAGCGCAATAGACGTTACCCCCGACATGTGAGCGTCGATCAATGACCAAGCAGCGCTTGCCGATCTGGCGTAACGCGTGGGCACATACACTCCCGTAGAGCCCTGATCCCACAATTAATACGTCGTACGGTCGCATGTTATCGTTTAAAGATAGTAATACGGGTTGCCGGAAGTTGGCGGGCGATCGTTAAAAAAACAGTCGTGACCGACAACAGTTTTCTGTCTGGCTGCAAGTTGCGCAAAGCATGGCGGCTTTCGCGCACCTGCGGGATCTTTTTTAAAAGATCGAGGCAAGATAATAGCAGCCCCGGACGTAAGGTCAGTATCCTGAACACTAACTCCAGTATCAACTGTAGCCCCCAGCTGAACAGGGTCGCCCCCTGCAAATGAATGGCATGTAAAAAAAATTTGTTACGGTTGTAGATACGGTCAACCGCTCTCTTTTTTTGGGACGATGAAATTGTGGCCGCATGCCGATGGCGGCAAATAGCCCTATGCTCATAATAAGATGCGTAGCCCAATCGCCAGGCCCTTAGTGAAAGCTCGGCATCCTCTGCATAAAAAGGGGAAAATAGCTCATTGAACTGGCCGATAGCAGTAAAGATCGCTTTATTGATAAAGGCATTGGAGCCTGAAAGATAAGAGCAAGGCCAGCGGTCTTGCGTAGCAGGATCAAGTGGAATAAAATCATAGGCCGTCTTTATTTTGGCTCCTTGCAAAACGGGATATTTTCCTCCCTCTTGTAGCTTATCATCATCCCAGCCGATAATTTGTCCGGAAACGCCAAGCAGATGAGGAATAGTCCGGTAGGGAAGCAAATGCGCAAAATAATCAGCGGTAAGAATTACGTCACTATTCAGCAACAAGACCCAATTGAACCGGGCTGCGCGTATCCCATTATTGGCAGTTACCGAAAAGCCGGCGTTCTGTGCAGCGGTAACTACTTTTACGGTTGGATAGGTTATTGTCAGCCAATTTACCGAGTCATCCAAAGAAGCATCGTCGGCAACGATGACCTCAAATGCCAATCCCGTTTGTTGCAGGGCCGTAAAGGCTGGTGGCAAGATCAACGGCAAAAGGGTACGCCCGTTATAATTAGGGATCACCACCGATATGCCATCTGTCTGCTGCATGCGATAAAATTAACGCTATCCCGCTTACCTTTGAAACGAAGCATCGTATCTCTTCGACCATGTGGCAAGAAAAACTGGAGGAAGTAAAGAAAGGGGATCACAAAGCATTGGCCCGGTTATTATCGTTCGTCGAGAATGAACAACCAGGTTATGAAGAGCTATTGGCATCACTGCCGTCCGCCGCCACCCCTGTCATTGGTATTACGGGGCCTCCCGGAGCAGGCAAAAGCACACTGGTAGATGCGCTAATCAGCGCCTGGACAGGGCAAGGAAAAAAAGTAGCGGTGCTATGCGTAGATCCCTCTTCTCCCTTTCATCAAGGAGCATTGCTGGGAGACCGCATACGAATGACGAGCTGGTACAATCATCCCGATGTCTATATCCGATCACTGGCCACTCGGGGATCGATGGGAGGCCTTCATCCCAAGATCATCGAGCTGACCGATCTGCTTCGTTGTGCCGGTTTTGACCAGATACTGATCGAAACCGTAGGAGTAGGACAAAGCGAGGTCGAGATCGCAGGTCTTGCCGATGTAACGGCCGTGATACTCGTACCGGAGGCCGGCGACGAAGTGCAAACCATGAAATCGGGATTGATGGAGGTGGCTGATCTATTCGTAGTGAATAAATCGGACAGACCCGATGCCGCCGCCTTTGTAAAAAATTTACAAGCTATGCTGGCTCCTGCCTTTAGCAGAAAAAATACCCCTATACCGATCTTACAAACCATTGCTACGGGCGCAGAGGGTATACCCGAGTTGGTGGCCACGCTAGAGGCACTGCAACAAAGTTCTGACTCAAGAGAAAAGAAAAGCTGGCTGCTTACCGAAAAGGCTTACCGATTGATCGAACGTAAACGAATGAGTGATCTGTCAAGAACTTCCTTGCAAGAACAGATCAAAATGGCCACACAGCAAAAGGATTTTAATCTATATCGTTTTGTAAAGGAACACTACTAGAGGTGCCAGGAACGCTTTGCACGATCCCAAAAATCGCCTTTTTTTCTCAGTAGCTGCTAAAAGAGCACTGAAAGAAGATTAATTTTTCGTGTACGAGCTTAATCCCGATTGGCCTTGTACCAGCGATATCCGATATAACCAATGATGGCAAAGGGAGCAAAGGCCAGGTATAAAATACCGGTATTCATTCCCTCAGCGGGACCTTCCCCTAACTGTTGCGCGGTCTTGGTACAAATGGAACACTGTGCTACTGCAACGGAGCTACAGAGCAGCCAAAGAAGCGAACTCAATAAAATTGAAAGAAGTAGTTGCTTTTTCATAACAGACAACTTCATAGTTATACCATCAACATCATGAAGCCTCGGCCTCCATTTTCTTCTGTACTTTCTTACGCTCATCCTCATTGAGCACCACTTTGCGCATACGGATAAAATTGGGCGTTACCTCTATGCACTCATCCTGCTGAATGTATTCCATACACTCCTCGAGCGTCATCAGCGTGCGGGGAGCAATACGGGTAGCGTCATCACTGCCACTGGCGCGGTGATTGGTGAGCTTCTTGGCTTCGGTGACATTCACCACGAGATCGCCAGGCTTGATGTTCTCAGCCACGATCTGTCCGGCATATACCTCTTCTCCGGGCTCTATAAAGAAGGTGCCACGGTCTTGTAACTTATCGATGGAATAACCCGTAGAGCGTTCCTGAAACTTAGACACCAACACGCCGTTGTTACGTCCGGGAATGGGACCTTTCCAAGACTTGTACTCGGTAAACCGATGTGCCATTACCGCTTCTCCGGTGGTAGCCGTAAGCATTTGTGTACGCAGCCCGATGAGTCCGCGCGAAGGAATATCAAACTCGAGGTGTTGCATTTCACCTTTTGTCTCCATGACCAGCATTTCGCCTTTTCGACGACTGACCAAGTCAATTACCTTAGAGGCAAACTCTTGTGGTACGTCCACGACGAGATTCTCATAGGGCTCACACTTTTTACCATCGATCTCCTTAACGATGACCTGGGGTTGACCTACTGTCAATTCATATCCTTCGCGACGCATGGTTTCGATCAAAATGCCCAAGTGCAAGATACCTCTTCCATACACCAAGAAACTATCCCCTTCTTCGGTATCCACCACACGAAGGGCAAGGTTCTTCTCGGTCTCTTTCATTAATCGATCGCGTAAGTGACGTGAGGTTACGAACTTTCCATCCTTACCAAAGAAAGGCGAATTGTTGATAGAGAATAACATGTTCATCGTGGGCTCATCCACACTGATCACCGGTAATGCCTCGGGGTTTTCAGCATCGGCGATCGTATCACCGATGTTAAAATCTTCGATACCGACCACGGCACAAAGATCACCCGCAATTACCTCAGTGACCTTCTTCTTTCCCATTCCCTCGAAGACATATAGTTCCTTGACTCTCGATTTCTTTACAGAGCCATCGGTCTGCAATAACGCGATAGGTTGATTTTCCTTGATGGAGCCACGGGCCACCTTACCGACCGCGATACGACCCAAAAAAGAAGAGTAATCAAGTGAAGTGATCTGCATTTGCAAGGGGCCCTCGTTTACTTTTGGCGGCGGCACATGTTGCAAAATACCATCCAGCAGAGGATTGATATTATCTATCTGTTGGAGCGAATCGTTGAACCAGCCATTTTTACCGCTGCCATAGTACGTTGGAAAATGCAATTGCTCTTCGGTTGCGTCGAGATTAAAGAATAATTCGAATACCGCATCGTGTACTTCATCTGGGCGGCAATTAGGCTTATCGACTTTATTGATCACCACTATCGGGTGCAAATTCAACTGCAAGGCCTTTTGCAATACAAAACGAGTTTGGGGCATGGGGCCCTCGAAGGCATCCACCAGCAAAATAACCCCGTCGGCCATCTTGAGCACGCGCTCCACCTCACCGCCAAAGTCGGCGTGCCCGGGGGTATCGATCACGTTGATCTTAACATCCTTATATGTGACCGCCGCATTCTTGCTAAAAATGGTGATACCCCGCTCTCTTTCGAGGTCGTTGCTATCCATGATCAGCTCGCCAGTCTCCTGGTTATCACGGAATACCTTGGTGGCATGAAGAATCTTGTCTACCAAGGTGGTCTTTCCGTGGTCAACGTGGGCAATGATGGCGATGTTACGTATTTGCATGAAGGGTGTTTTCTAAGACGCGCAAAGGTAGTTCAATTCTTGCCAATAATGGGTTAATTTAGAGGAAATTATGACCATGAAGTACCTAAAAGGCCTGGCCATCATGCTATTAGCTTTTTTGATGCTCTATTTGGCCGGTCCTCGACCTGCCAAGCCGGAGTATAGTACGGTGCTGCCCGAAGTGCCGTCCGAAGCGCTCGCCTTAGAGCAGTACATCCGCGATCAAGAGTCGCAGCATGCAATCAAACCCAATAATGAGGCGCGTATAGTATGGGCAAACGACAGTCTGCGCACTCCCACTGAATATGCCCTGGTCTACTTGCATGGATTTTCAGCCTCACAAATGGAGGGTGATCCCGTACACCGTAATCTGGCCGCGCATTTTGGGATGAATCTTTATCTGAGTCGACTGCAAGATCACGGTATTGATACCACCGTGCCGCTGGGTGGAATGACCGCGCAAGGTTTATGGGAATCAGCAGTACAAGCACTCGCAATAGGAAAAAAGCTGGGAAAAAAAGTAATATTGATGTCGACCTCAACGGGTGGAACGCTCTCTCTAAAATTGGCAGCGGAGTTTCCGGAGATCGCAGGCCAGATCTTACTTTCTCCTAACATCGAGATCAACGACAATAAAGCATGGTTACTCAATGATCCCTGGGGATTACAAATTGCACAGGCCGTAGCCGGTACTTATCGGATAGTGAGCGATACCACCGCCATTTATGCGCGCTATTGGAACAATCGCTATTTGATGACAGCGCCGGTCGAGTTGGAACAGTTGCTCGAGACGACCATGAAGCGTTCGGTCTTTGAAAGAATTACAACACCGGTGCTGATGCTCTATTACTACAAAAACGAGAAGGAACAAGACCCCGTGGTAAAAGTATCGGCCATGAAAAGAATGTATGGCGCACTGGGCACCCCCGACTCTTTAAAAAGAGAACTGGCCTTGCCCAATACCGGCGACCATGTGCTCGCATCGCCCATCAAATCGAAAGATGTGGCCAGCGTAGAAAAAGCCTGTATCGAGTGGGGGGCACAAGTGTTACGTCTTTCGCCCGTTGCTGGGCAGTGATGCGGACAGCACGACACCTTTATTTTTCTGGGTAAAAGGTCAAACGGATTGTTAGCGGCTTTACTTTACTTTGTAACCTCAACCTTGCTATTATGATTCGCTCCCGCATTGCCGGTATCGGCAAATACCTGCCCGAGCAGGTCGTGACCAACAACGATCTGTTACAATATATGGATACCAGTGATGAGTGGATACAGGAACGAACTGGTATCAAAGAGCGCCGCTTTGCCCATCGCACCAACGAAACTACCACCACCATGGGAGTAGAAGCGGCACGCATTGCCATTGAACGTGCCGGAATAACCCCGCAGGATATTGACTTTATCATCTTTGCTACCTTGTCGCCCGATTATTATTTTCCTGGCTGTGGTGTTCTATTGCAACGCGCCATGAAAATGAAAGAGATCGGAGCACTCGATGTGCGCAATCAATGCAGTGGCTTCGTTTACGCATTGAGTGTAGCCGATCAATTTATTCGTACGGGCACCTATAAAAATATTTTAGTCGTCGGATCAGAAAAGCACTCGTTTGGACTTGACTTTACTACGCGCGGCCGCAATGTATCGGTTATTTTCGGAGATGGTGCCGGTGCTGTCGTATTACAACCGACCACCGATGAGCAAGCAGGTATTCTCTCTACCCACCTGCACAGTGATGGAGAAAGCGCCGAGATACTGGCTATGTATAACCCGGGCACGCATGCAAACTTCTGGAAAGAAGAACGCTATGCCGATTTTAACGAGGCTCCTATTGGTCAAATGTTCATGAGCCATGAAATGATCGACAACGCGCAACTGTTTCCGTATATGGATGGGCCGGCCGTATTCAAGAAAGCCGTCGTAAAGTTTCCGGAGGTAATCATGGAGGCGCTTACGAAAAATGGTCTTACAGCTCAAGACCTCAACCTGCTGATTCCGCATCAGGCCAATCTTCGCATTGCCCAATTCGTACAGCAAAAATTAGGACTGCGAGACGATCAGGTATATAATAATATTCAATACTACGGAAATACAACTGCAGCCTCGGTACCCATTGCCCTATGCGAAGCATGGGAAAAGGGATTGGTCAAAGAACATGAGCTCGTGTGTCTCGCTGCCTTTGGTAGTGGCTTTACCTGGGCCAGTGCACTGCTGCGGTGGTAAGGGCTATCCCAAATGATCGTATCAAATGATCGGCTTGAAAAGAAAACTACTCTATATCATCAATCCCATTGCGGGCAACGGCTCTCGAGGCTTGCTTCGAAAACTGATCGAGGAGCAAACCCGTAAGGCCGGATTCGAATATGAATGTCGCGATGCTGCGATCGGTGGTGCCTACGGAGATCTTGTCTCATATGTACCAGCTGCAGGGTTTACGGATATTGTTATTGCGGGAGGGGACGGCACCATCAATCAAGTGGTGAGCGCATTCAGACACCTCGATCTTCCCTTTGGCGTAATTCCCTGTGGATCCGGTAATGGACTGGCCAGAGCAGCCAAGCTATCCACCGATCCGTATAAAGCCATCGCTACACTATTAAACGGCACTCCACGACCTATCGATGGATATACAGTTAACGGAGCATTCGCCTGTGAGCTGACCGGACTAGGTTTCGACGGAGCCGTGGCGCACGCGTATGCTTCAAGCGGAACTCGAGGGCTCAATACTTACATAAGACATGCGATAAAACAATTTGCATCGGCTCCTTCGTATAAATTTTGCGTGCGCGTGTTGGGACAAGAAATTATGCTCGATGCTTATATGATTACCGTAGCCAATGCCGATCAATTTGGCAATAAGGTGACCATTGCACCGCACGCTTCGCTATCCGATGGGCTGCTCGATGTGGTCATCGTTAAAAAACAAAACAAGATACCGCTGCTTTGGCGGGCCTATCGCCAACTCAGTGGACGCAATCGCCCACTACGAGGAGAAGAGATCGTATCGTACTTTAAGAGCGGTGAACAACAAAAAGAAATTTACTATTGGCAAGTATCATCCATTGAAATTGAAAACCTCGGCGGTGCGATGATCCATGTGGATGGAGAGCCCACT
>Ga0068876_10002728_pt1 | contig 12921 bp, 13 predicted proteins | sample NOAtaG_6_FD_66442 | JGI IMG/M metagenome (GOLD analysis project Ga0068876, IMG submission 66442) | Freshwater lake microbial communities from Lake Erie, under a cyanobacterial bloom - NOAA_Erie_Diel5S_2200h metaG | ecosystem: Environmental > Aquatic > Freshwater > Lake | place: USA: Ohio, Lake... | reverse complement strand
TTTTCTAGGTCGGCTTTGGTGATGGTCGTAGACGGAACACCGTCAAGAAGCAGCTGATCAAGATCGGACTCCGACAATTCAGCATGCTGATCTGAGAAGAGCGCACCCGTGATGCGTGCAGCTGAGGCCAAGCCACTCTGCCCATGGACCAGTCTTGTGACCTCATCGGCCAGAATGCTGTGCGCGCGGGGCTTGGCAGCCGCACGAGAGTCGTCCTCACGGACACCCCGGATCTCTGCGTCGCCAAGAAAGGTGAAGTATCTGAGGAAGCGGTAAACGTCCTCGTCTGAGGCGCCTAGCCAAAACTGATAAAAAGCATAAGGAGACGTCTTCAGCGGGTCAAGCCACACTGTACCTGCCTCGGTTTTACCGAACTTCGTACCGTCTGATTTGGTGACAAGAGGAAGCGTCAGGGCGTGGACCTGCGTTGCATTACGCCTCCTGCAGAGATCGATGCCGGCGGTGATATTGCCCCATTGGTCGCTACCGCCCAGCTGGATGGTGCAATCGAGCCTACGGTTCAACTCGGAGAAGTCGTAGGCCTGAAGCAGCATGTAAGAGAATTCGGTGAAAGACAGACCCGCACCCTCGCGGTCGATGCGTTGTTTGACGGAATCCTTCTGGATCATCGCGTTGACCGAGAAGTACTTGCCAACGTCCCGCAGGAAATCGATGAACCCGATCGACTGGAACCAGTCGAGATTGTTCACCACAAGCGCACCTCGTGGACCATCGGTATCTACGAAACGCGACACCTGCCCGAATATCGACTCGGTCCAGCTCCTGACTAGTTCCCCCGGATTCAGTCCCCGCTCCTGGACCTTGAAACTGGGATCACCCACTAGGCCCGTCGCCCCGCCGACCAGAGCCACAGGACGATGACCAGCAAGCTGAAACCTTCTCAGGGCGAGCAAAGGGACGAGACTGCCAATGTGGAGGCTGTCTGCCGTCGGATCAAAGCCGCAATAAAGGGTCCGTTCACCGCCCGCCAGATGCTGTGCGAGTTCCGGCGTATGTTGGCTTATCAGGCCACGGATACTCAAATCTTCGAATAGGGAGGATGTGCTTGTCATCACAGCGTCTCGAAATGGCTTAAACAAACCAGGCTAGTCGGGAATGGCGGACCAGAGCGCGGCCGCGGCCAGTAGTCACCCGATGGGGCGGAGAAGGATTCCCGATGGACAGACTCGGGACCAGAAAGCGCCTGCCGAACTGTAACTATTTGGTATACTCCGCCGTGCTTGGCCTCCAATTCTGGGCGCCACTTCCCAAAGGTCGCGTTAGAGAACGTCGAATGCCGCCGAAAGTTATCTCTCTCCTCTCAAGCCTTGCAGACCGGCATAGACGGGAACCTCATCGTATCGCCGTAATAGGACTTTTTGTCGGGGCGACACTGATCACTGCAGGCCTCATGGGGAGCAAGCCGGTCGAAGCACGGCGCATCACTGTTGCGATAGAGCTGCCCCCCCAGGCGGAGCAGAAACCTGTTGGCACAGAAGAGGTGGCAGACCAAACCGACGGAGTTGACGGAGACAAACTGTTGACGACTAACGTCACGATCTCACGTGGCGACAACATGTCATTGGTGTTCGCACGCGCAGGCCTGAGTGGGGCAGACCTACAGGCACTTCTTGATGTTGATAAGGGGGCAGAAGCACTCAGAGACGTCTTCCCCGGCCAGACGCTCCAGTTCACGATGGACCAAGACCATCGCCTGCTTGAGCTTCGATTCGCCAAGTCGCCGCTGGAGACAACTCTTTTTCGCAAGGACGGCGATACGTTCCGGATGCTCGCGGAGCTGAAGGAGCCGGAGATTCGCCACGCATTTCGACACGCAGTTGTGCAGAGTTCGCTGTTCGAGGCGGGTATTGACTCCGGTGTCTCGCACAGGACAGTCCTTGAGTTGGCAAACGTGTTCGGCGGCGTCATCGACTTTGCGCTCGACCCACGGAAAGGCGATGTCTTCAGCCTCCTTTTTGAGGAGCGCTACGTTGATGGCGAAAAAATAGGCGAAGGAGACATCATCGCCGCTGAATACGTGAACGATGGCCGTCGCTACTCGGCCTATCGATTTGTCGATGCGAGCGGCCGAACCGGCTACTTCAGCTCCGATGGCGTCAGCATGCGAAAGGCCTTCCTGCGATCCCCGCTGGACTTTACGAGAGTTACCTCCAACTTCAATATGCGGCGCTTGCACCCCATCGCCAGGGTGGTAAGGCCCCATCGCGGCGTCGATTACGGCGCACCAACCGGCACACCGGTTTACGCCTCAGGGGATGGGCGTGTGGTGGAGTCTGGATACAGCCGTGGTAACGGGAACTTCGTGTATATCAAACACGACGGAAATATCGTCACGCGCTACCTTCACCTGCACAAACGGCTCGTTCGCAAGGGCGAGCGTGTGAACCAGGGCAAGACCATCGGAACAGTAGGTGCAACGGGCTTGGCGACAGGCCCACACCTTCACTATGAGTTCCTGGTCGATGGTACACACCGTAATCCGCGTAGCATCCTGGATCGGCTGCCGCGGGCACGCAGCCTGAGCGGCAGTGAGCTGGCGTCTTTCAAAGCGAGTATTTCCGGGTTTGATGCTCAGCTTGCCCAGTTCAGCAAGGCGTGGGAGCTCGCGGTAGCAAGCAACGAAGACCGCTGACAGCACCATGCAGAAGCAGGGCCTTTACGTCGGCCTGATGTCCGGAACCAGTCTCGACTCCATTGATGCGGTTGTAATCCAGACCGATGGAGCACAGGCAAAGCTCCTGGCCTCACACAGTCACCCCATCGAAAACGCGCTCAGGCATCGCCTGCTAGCGCTAGCGGAATCTCCCACGACCACCCTTGAAGAGGTCGGAGAAGTAGACAGGGAGTTGGGGATCCAGTTCGCATGTGCCGTCAGGGATTTGCTCTCCCTGGCGGCGATACCCGCCATAAGAATCGTCGCGATAGGCAGTCATGGCCAAACGATTCGCCACCGCCCGGCACGGAGCGGCCCGAGCAGGGGCTTCACTTTGCAGATCGGAGATCCAAACACGATTGCGGAGATGACCGGGATCTGCACCGTAGCGGATTTCAGGCGCCGCGACGTGGCAGCAGGTGGACAGGGAGCCCCCTTGGTTCCCGCCTTTCATCAGGCAGTGTTCGGATCCCCGGGAGTGGATCGGGTAGTCGCGAATATTGGCGGGATGTCGAACATTTCGGTGCTCCCGGAAAGCGGCTCCGATGCGACAGGCTTTGACACCGGCCCCGGCAACGCACTGATGGACGCGTGGACGACACTTCACCTTGGCCTTCCTTTCGACGCAGATGGCGACTGGGCATCGTCTGGCAAGGCAGACATGGCGTTGTTGTCAGCACTTCTCCGGCACCCTTTCCTGTCGCTACCGCCTCCCAAGAGCACCGGCAGGGAGGAGTTCAATCTGCCCTGGTTAGAGCGCGCATTGGGGGAGTTAGGCCGGAGACTGGAACCTCAGGACGTGCAAGCGACCCTGCTTGAATTGACGGCGAGGACGCTGATCGCGGGCATCATGGATGCCATGCCCACGTGCACAGAGATTTACCTGTGCGGCGGAGGCGCAAGGAATGTGACCCTCGTAGACAAACTGGCCCAGCTGCTGCCGGGTCGGACGGTAGCCACCACGGAACACCTCGGCGTTCATCCGGACTGGGTGGAAGCGTGTGCCTTTGCCTGGCTGGGACATCAGTCGCTGATAGGCAGCCCGGGAAACCTACCCTCGGTTACGGGTGCAACACGTCGCGTGATTCTGGGCGGTGTTTACCCGGGGCACCCGCGTTAGACAGCGTGGCTGTCAACCCAACTCGCAGAGGACTAGATCGAAAACGACGACCCACAGCCGCAGGTTGTTGAGGCATTCGGGTTGCGGATCTGGAAGCGGGCTCCTTCAAGACCTTCCAGGTAGTCGAGCTCCGATCCAACAAGATATGGATAGCTGAGCGGATCGATGACGACCTCAGCGCCGCCGGCCCGAATCAGGGAATCGTCCTCCGAAACGGCCTCCTCAAAGGAAAAGCCGTATTGGAAGCCAGAGCAGCCTCCACCTGTCACGTACACGCGCAGCTTGAGAGATGGATTGCCTTCGTCAGCCACCAATTCAGCCACCTTGGCAGCAGCGCGAGGGGTGACAGTGATAACTGTCGGCTCAAAACTCTGTACCGCTGACACCGGTTATACCTCGATTGAGGCAACGATTATGGTTTTATCCGACGATAACGGTCAACTATTCATCCGAGGGGGCCACCACCAGCCCCTCTGAGTCGAACCGCCCCACCCCCGGGTCAACAGGTGGCGAGGCCCTGTAAACAAGACGACCGTTCACCTGAGCGCCACGGGTCATCTCGATCAAACTGTATTGCACGTCGCCATGCACGACGGCAGCGGCGGCCAGTTCCACGTGCTCTGATGACTGCACATTCCCTGACACCTCACCATTAACGACAACGATTGGCGACCAAATACTCCCGAGGACCTGCCCGCCGGGGAGGACACGCACGACAGCATGGGGATCCGCACCAGCGCGGATTTCTCCGATGACCCTGCCCTCCACCTCAAGCGTGCCCGTGAAAGTGATGTCACCTTCTATCAGCGTACCCGCCGAAATCAGGGTCGTATCGTTCTGGGTGCTGGCCGAAGATTTGCCCGTAAACGGTAATCGGAGCATGCGTTCAGCCCTCCTCGAGTTTCCAATCCTGCGTTGAATCCAGTTTCTGGGGGCGCCCCTTGCCGGCCTCGGCGGTCACCCTGACGGTGCGAGCCTGAAAGCCCTCCGGCAATTGGAAATCCCCCTCGAGCGTCTCGAAATACAACATATCCAGTGGTCTGACAGGCAAGTCCACCGAAGCGGGCTTGTTCCCTCGCACTCCTTTGACGGTCAACGCGAGTTTGCCAGTGAGCTGCACGTGTTTCTGCGCCCTCTGGAGCAAGGTCAGCTTATACGCGAAGGTCCCCGGTTTGACGCCTCGTCGAATCTCAAATCGGTGCAGCGTCAACCCCCGCGTTCGCACCGAGCTGTCCATCAGGCTGCGATAAAGCTCTCCTTCGCGAGAAAGCCGCTCGACGGTGGCCTGTGTTTCGGAGAGCGTTGAGCGCAACTGAGCCGTCGCTGCAGAGCCGATCTCTGCGGCGGCCTGGAGGTTTGCTACCTGCTGCTCGAGGATACGTACTTCGTCCGAGCGCGCTCGGAGCTCTGCTTCCAGCACACCCAACGAGGCCCCCGCCCCATCGCCCAGAACAGACTGCCTGCCGATCCAGACACTGAACAGAAGCGCCAAAAGCGAAGCTGCGCCCGTAATGATGTACATCACACGGCGGCGACGGGGATCGTAGCGCAGCACCTCGACCCGCTCCGCCGCCCTCCCCGAACCACCGCCGTGACGCCAACGCAGCGGGAGTCTCATGGCAGCAAGGCCCAGTGTCCCAGGCCTACGGACTCCTCGAATCCGAACATGATGTTGAAAGCCTGGACCGCCTGACCAGCGGCGCCTTTCACGAGGTTATCGATAGCCGACAGCACCACGACGGTCTCCCGCCCCTGAGGTTGGTGGACAGCAAGACGGCACATATTTGCGCCACGTACGGATCGGGTCTGGGGATGAGAGCCGGCAGGCATCACGTCAACAGCTGGCTCTGCGGCATAACGCGACTCGAACAAGGCCTGCAGATCGGTACCGGATCTCTTCAGACGTGCGAAGAGCGTGGCATGAATACCCCGGTTCATAGGCGCGAGATGCGGCACGAACGTGAGGCTGACCCCCTCGCCCGCCACAGAAGAAAGCTCCTGCTCGATCTCGGGCAGATGCCTGTGGCCCGGCACTGCGTACGCCTTGATGCTGTCGGAGCATTCGGTCAACAGGTTGTCGATACTGGCCTGCCTGCCTGCGCCACTCACTCCAGAGGCGGCGCTGGCGATCAGACTGTCGAGATGGACCAGACCCGCCTCGACAAGGGGGATGAAACCCAACTGAATGGCCGTGGGATAGCATCCGGGAACGGCAACCAGCCGGGCATCGCGAATCTGCTCACGACGATGCTCGGGCAGGCCATACACCGCCGCATCGAGCACGCGAGGGCAGATGTGGGCGTGCCGATACCAGTGCTCCCATTGAGCCGCATCCTTCAGCCGGAAATCGGCCGAGAGATCGAGGACCCGTACACCAGCCTCGAGAAGACCCGGCGCAGACTCCATCGCCACGCCATGGGGCGTGGCGAAGAACACGGCGTCGCAGCGATCAAGTCGAGCCTCCTCCGGCGTTGAGAAAACCAGATCGACATGGCCTCGCAGATTGGGAAACAAGGCATCAACCCGGATACCCTTTTCTGCTCGCGACGTGATGCTTACGACCTCCACGCTCGGATGAGAGTACAGGAGCCGTAAGAGCTCCACCCCCGTGTACCCGGTGCCACCGACGATCCCCACCCGAACAGGATTTCGCATCACGCCCTCCGTTCCGCCACCGAATTCTATTCGCTCGCGGCATGGCCGTGGGCTGTTGCGGCCTTTTATAATAGGACCGCACGGCGCTGCCATCCGACTCCGGAGAGCGCCATCCACAGGACCGGCTGTCGAGGCGCCCTTCCGAAATGGCCTCCCCTACGCTCTATCTCTGGATCAAGGCGCTACACATCATCTTTATGGTCTGCTGGTTCGCGGGCATGTTTTACCTGCCGCGGCTCTTCGTGAACCACGCGATGGCTGAAGAGGCAGGCACCCGGAGCCAGCTAGCGATCATGGAGCGCAAGCTCTACCGTTTTGTCACCCCTTTTGCCTGGCTCACGATCGGGCTGGGGCTGTGGATGCTGTGGGCAGGCTGGGAGAGCTTCAAAGGACAATCCTGGGTGTGGATCAAGCTCGCGCTGGTGGTGGTACTCGCCGGTTACCATGCCTATTGCGGCAGACTGGTACGGATATTTGCTGAAGACCGTAACCTCCGCAGCCATGTTTTCTATCGCTGGTTCAACGAATTCCCGGTCCTGGTGCTCTTCGGCTCCGTGATACTGGTTGTACTCAAACCTTTCTGAGGTCTCCTGCATGCATGCGTCCGACGCACTTTTCGATCGTGCCCGCCAGGTGATTCCCGGTGGCGTGAATTCTCCCGTGCGGGCGTTCAAGGGTGTAGGCGGAAACCCGGTCTTCTTTGCTCGCGGTGAAGGTCCCTACCTCTTCGACGCCGACGGCAAGCGCTATATCGACTACGTGTGTTCGTGGGGCCCACTGGTGCTGGGTCACGGTTATCCGGGCGTCCTGCAGGCGCTCTCGACGCAGATGCAGCGCGGCCTGAGTTTTGGCGCACCCACAGAGCTCGAAGTCGAGATGGCTGAGCTGCTGCGTTCGTTGATGCCCTCTCTCGAGATGGTCCGCATGGTGAACTCGGGCACGGAAGCCACCATGAGCGCGATCCGCCTCGCCCGGGGCTTCACCGGACGGGACAAGATTCTCAAGTTTGAAGGTTGCTACCACGGCCACTCTGACTCGCTGCTGGTAAAAGCAGGCTCGGGTGCACTCACCCTTGGAGAGCCATCCTCTCCCGGTGTGCCGCAGAACGTGGCCGACGACACACTGACGCTCGCCTACAACGACAGCGCAGCCGTTCGGGAATTGTTCGGCCGCATGGGAGAGCAGATCGCCTGCATCATCGTCGAACCCGTCGCAGGGAACATGAACCTCATCCTTCCGGAGCCGGGCTTCCTCGAATGCCTGCGCCAGTGTTGCGACGCATCAGGCGCACTGCTGATTCTCGACGAGGTCATGACAGGCTTCAGGGTGGCGCCGGGCGGCGCGCAGGCCATGTTCGGGGTGAAACCGGACCTGACCACGCTCGGCAAGGTGATCGGCGGCGGGCTGCCGGTGGGGGCATTCGGGGGGCGCGCAGACGTGATGTCGCGGCTGGCACCAAGCGGGCCGGTCTATCAGGCAGGTACCCTCTCGGGCAATCCGCTTGCGATGGCAGCGGGCATCGCAACCTTGAAGGCACTGACGGCGGACGGTGTCTTCCCGAAGCTCATCGCCTGCACCACACGCCTGGTAGAGGGAATCGCTGCAGAGGCGCGCGCCGCTGGCATCCCGTTCACAACGGCGCAGGCGGGTTCGATGTTCGGCCTGTTTTTCAGCAAGCAGTCGCGCGTGACATCGTACGCTGAGGCAACTGCATGCGACCTCGCGATGTTCCGCGCGTTCTACCATGCAATGCTCGATGAGGGCGTTTATCTGGCACCCTCGGCCTATGAGGCAGGATTCGTATCCGCCGCACACGGACCCGACGTGATAGATGCCAGCGTGGCCGCAGCCGCCCGCGCGTTTTCGCGGATCAGAAACGCCTAGGCCCCACCTTCCAGCGCCGCAAGCAAGCGCCGGTGGATTCCCTGGAATCCACCGTTGCTCATCACCACGACCCGGTCGCCGCTGACACAGTCACTCACGAGCGTATCGATAATGTCGTCGACTGAGCTGTGAACGCTCGCCTCAACGCTGCTCGCTGCAGCCACAGCCTCCATGTCCCAGTCCACTCCCGAAGGCTGGAACCAGAGCACGCGGTCTGCAGCAGCCACGCAGTCGGGCAGTCGCTCGCGGTGCCCCCCCAGCCTCATCGTATTGGAACGCGGCTCGATCACGGCGAACAGGCGCCCGCCACTGCCCGACTCCCGCAGGCCCTCCAACGTGGTGGCAATGGCAGTCGGGTGATGCGCGAAGTCATCGAACAACAGAACTCCGCGTGGACTACCGACCAGCTCCATCCGCCGCTTGACCCCGGCAAACCCGGACAGCGCGGTCGCGGCAAGCTCGAGACTGACGCCTACATCGAGCGCTGCCACTGCGGCCGCAGCCGCATTGGCAACATTGTGAGCACCGGTATGCGCCCATGACACACGGGCTTCCTCGCCTGCGGCGTGGAGAACAAACGAGGTGCCACCGGGTGAAAGGTCCCGCGTAACCACGGTCGCCTCGTCTCGCCCCAATGCAAAGCTCAGGCGGCGCGACCAGCAACCTCGCGCCAGCACCCGCTCGACCACGGGATCACCGTATGGATACACGACGCACCCACTGCCCGGGACCGTCCGGACCACGTGGTGGAACTGACGCTCGATCGCCTCGAGATCAGGGAAGATGTCAGCGTGATCAAACTCGATGTTGTTGATCACCAGCGTTCGCGGGCGGTAATGCACGAACTTCGAGCGCTTGTCGAAGAATGCGGTGTCGTATTCATCAGCCTCGATGACGAAGCATTCGCCCGCCCCAAGACGGGCCGACACACCGAAATCGGCAGGAATGCCTCCGATCAGGAATCCGGGCTGCATGTCCGCGGCATCAAGCACGCGCGCGAGCATGCTGCTGGTGGTGGTTTTACCGTGCGTGCCTGAGACCGCCAGTACATGACGATCACGCAGCACATGCTCCCACAGCCACTGCGGGCCTGAGGTGTAGGGAATGCCGGATTCGAGCACCGCCTCGACAAGAGGGTTCCCTCGGGAGAGGGCATTACCGATCACGACCAGATCCGGTCGCGGCTCCAGACAGACGGGATCGTAGCCCTGCAGGACCTCGATGCCGGCCGACGCGAGTTGCTCGCTCATGGGCGGGTATACATTGGCATCACAGCCACGCACCGCATGCCCCGCTTCACGGGCGAGAAGTGCGAGCCCCGCCATGAACGTGCCGCAAACACCGGCAACAAAAATCTTCATGCGCGCGTGAGGAAACCGCATAGGAGAACAATGCGCCGGAGTGTAGCATCTGCGCCCGGACGCCCCGGCACGCCGATCATGCTCGACGAGCCCGTGGGCAAAAACGCGACCCGGAGTACAGCATGCCGCCCAAGAACGCCTTCTATGCCCAGTCTGGCGGCGTTACCGCCGTCATCAACGCCAGCGCCTGTGGGCTCATCGAGGCCGCACGCACGCACAAGCGGCATATAGGCAAGGTGTTTGCCGGACGAAACGGTATCATCGGTGCGCTGCGTGAGGACTTGATAGATACCAGCCGGGAAAGCGCACGCGCCATCGCGGGCCTTCGCAGCACGCCGTCGGGAGCCTTTGGCTCCTGCAGATATAAATTGAAGAGCCTGGAGCAGAACCGCGCCGAATACGAGCGCCTGATCGAGGTCTTCCGCGCGCACGACATCGGATTTTTCTTCTACAACGGCGGCGGCGATTCGGCGGACACCTGCCTCAAGGTCTCACAGCTCTCCGAAAGCATGGGCTACCCCATCCAGGCTATCCACATACCCAAGACGGTAGACAACGACCTGCCCTTGACGGACACCTGCCCAGGCTTCGGGTCAGTGGCTAAATACGTGGCGGTCTCGACACTCGAGGCCGGTCTTGATGTGGCCTCGATGTGTGAGACATCCACCAAGGTATTCATTCTCGAGGTGATGGGGCGCCACGCGGGCTGGATCGCAGCTGCCGCGGGGCTCGCGGCACGTGGCACCGGCGAACCGCCACACGTGATCCTCTTCCCCGAAGTGGCCTTCGATCGCGCGCGCTTCCTGCAAAAGGTCCGGCAGGCGGTGAAGCGCCACGGATACTGTGTGGTCGTGGCCTCGGAGGGCGTCCGGGACGGCGCTGGGAATTTCCTGGCGGATGCCGGCACCACGGATGCATTCGGGCACAAACAGCTGGGCGGGGTGGCGCCGACGCTCGCATCGATGGTGAAGCAGGAACTCGGCTACAAGTACCACTGGGCGCTGGCCGACTACCTGCAGCGCGCCGCACGGCACGTTGCTTCCAGAACCGATGTAGAGCAAGCCTACGCCGTGGGCAGGGCGGCGGTGGAGCTGGCGGTCGCGGGGCGCAACGCGGTGATGGTCACCATCGAGCGGGGGCGTGGCAAACGCTACAGCTGGAGCACCGGCGAGGCCCCCCTATCCAAAGTGGCGAACACGGAACACGTCCTGCCGCGGGATTTCATCACGCGCGATGGCTTCGGTATCACGGATAAAGCGCGCCAGTACCTTCTGCCGCTGATTGCAGGCGAGGATTACCCTGCATACCGGGATGGCATCCCGGAGTACTCCCGACTGAGACTCGAGGCCGTGCCACGCAAACTGAAAAAACGCTTCAAGGTTTGAACGGATTCAGTCAGCAAACTGCAACCCGACGCCACCGGCGTCACGGCGCACGACCGTCACAGGCACTTCCGGCGCCTCTTCGGGCAGGTCCAACACCCTTACGGTAATCATGTCGCCAAGCACGAACTCGAAAGGTCCGTTGAGAAGATAAAGCCCGCCATCAGAGACATCGCCCGTCTGGAATACGGCAACACCGTGCTCCGCGTGCTTGACCTGCACCCTGGAACCAAAGCGCGTGCGGAGAAACTGTCGGCGATCCTTCATGGGGGGCGTTCTCCCTGTGGAGATGCACGGGACCCCGACTTTACGCGGAACCGATGGGGACGCCAAACCCCCACTGATACGGTAGTCGTTCACTGTGGCATCGGGGTTTGCTAGAGTTCCCGGCCGGCTGGCGGAGCACACGCACGGCCGACACCAAGCAACCACCAGTCAAGAGAGTCCGGCGCCATGAGTCTCAGCAAGGTACCGACGGGCAAAAACCCGCCGCACGAAGTCAACGTCATCATCGAGATCCCGGCGCATAGCGATCCGGTCAAGTACGAGGTCGACAAGAAAAGCGGCGCCGTGTGCGTAGACCGTTTCATGTCCACCACGATGTTCTACCCCTGCAACTACGGGTATATCCCCAACACCCTGGCGGACGATGGGGACCCTCTGGACGTGCTGGTCCACACCCCGCACAACGTCATCAGCGGCACCGTCATCCGCTGCCGTCCCATCGGCATCCTCAAGATGACCGACGAGGCGGGCGAGGACGCGAAACTCATCGCGGTGCCCGTGAGCAAACTCACGCCGCTCTACAACGACGTCCACGAAATCAGCGACCTGCCCAAACTGCTGCTCTCGCAGATCAAGCACTTCTTCGAGCACTACAAGGATCTCGAGGAAGGCAAGTGGGTCAAGGTGGAGGGCTGGGGCTCAGCGGCCGACGCCAAAGAGGAAATCGTGAAGTCGATCGCCGCGTTCATTGCCGACGAGGGCGACCCCGGCGAGTGAGGGCCTCAGGGCCTCACAGACACAGGTAACAGTGCGTCACGCCACGGGGGTGGATACCTCGCGGCGTCGACGCTTGCAAATCGTTCTACCAACTCTTCCAGCCAGTGATCGACGGTCGTCCACAGCGCCAGGTCGGCCTCAGCCAATAGACTGCGCAGCCTCTCTGCGTCGAAGCGAGCCTGGCAATGCGCGGCCAGCGGAGCGTAGCTCAGGTGCCAAGGCTCCCTCGACACGCCGCTGCCTGTGCCGTCATAAGGGCGAAAGAAACAACTCTGCGGATCCGCATCCACTCGCTCGTCGAGCCAGACCCCGAGATGCCCGAAAATCGCGCCGCAGCTGAAATCAGCCGCACACAGCGACGGGCCTGTGCCGGGCGCGAGCGCTGCGGCATCCACAATGTCGAAATCGCTGCCCCAGTGGTGCCGCGACGCACCCGGCAACGCGGACCACCGCAGGATGGCAAGGACCAGCGTCTCCGGAGGCAGGCTGAGCGCGTTCAGTTCCTGCTCGTCCGCATCAAGGAGTGTGCGCTCACCGCGCGCCTTGGTGTTCCAGATGAGACGCTGACGCTCGAAGCTGCGGAAACCGCTCACCACACGCAGGTCGAGTCCGTCGCGAGCCGCTTCGCGGCGTAATGCTAGGAAACCACCGGCTGCAGCAGGATGCAGGCTCACAGAGCCGATAGCAGCCTCAGGATCCAGCGGCACCACATGCGAGCTGTCCAAACCCAGCAACTGCTCGGGTGATGGTGTCTTCACGACCCTCCCCTCAGCCCAACAGCCGGCGCAAATACCGCAGGCGGATTGTCACCGACTCCGTGAGCTCGCCCCGGGTGCGGCCCAC
>Ga0068876_10002727_pt1 | contig 12923 bp, 10 predicted proteins | sample NOAtaG_6_FD_66442 | JGI IMG/M metagenome (GOLD analysis project Ga0068876, IMG submission 66442) | Freshwater lake microbial communities from Lake Erie, under a cyanobacterial bloom - NOAA_Erie_Diel5S_2200h metaG | ecosystem: Environmental > Aquatic > Freshwater > Lake | place: USA: Ohio, Lake... | reverse complement strand
TCGCGGACGATCGCCGCTTGCAACTCGTTGTGGTCGCCAGCGGACAAGGACACTTGCTTACCGTCGGCGAGCACCAACGCGACTCGGTGAAGCTCGCGAGTGCCGCGATACGCCGTGTCTAGACTGCCAAACTGCTTCTTGAAAGATGCCAAGGCGGCCTCGAAGCCAAGCCCGCTCCCAAACGCTTGAACCACGGCCAACGCGGGTTCGGTCAGGCGATAGGCGTTCTTTCCGCTGTTGGTCGCCCGCGATGGGTCGTCAGGGTTGCGATCAACCAAGCGGGCCTGCTCAAACTGGTGGAGCGTTTGCCGACGTATCGTTTCCCGGCTGTTGGGCGCGTAGTCCTTCTTGTATGCCTCCCGCATGAAGTCCATGATGTCCACGGTTCGGAGCAGACTGGCCTTGGCCGCGCTCCACACGGTCTTGCGCCGCAGCCCGGCAAGGGCAAGCAGCGTGAGCGCGGAGCGTTCGTTCTGCTGTGCCTTAGGCAGCCCAAGCGAAACAAGGATGGACTCGGCGTCTTCAATCCTGCTCATGCGGCGGTCTCCGCTGCGCCGAGCAAGAGCGACTGCGGGATACCGAGCACGTCAAGCACCGCCGCCTCTATCTCCGCCCGGTCGTTGCTGGTCAGCCCCGCAACCCGATCACCGATGCGGGCAATCGCCCGAAGGTCTGGGAAGGGAATCGTGCGGATCTCCGTCGCGTTGACCTGCGTGTTCCCGCTCAGCACGCGGAAGTAGCGGTCGAGGAGCGCAGAGTTGAAGAGGGCAACCAAGCCATGAACCTCTGCCTCCGTCAACTCGCGGCGCGTGTGCGTCACGTAGTTGATATGGTTCTCCAGAGCCACCGGGCGGCGGCGCTCCGCATCCGTCGGGAGATAGGGCGAGGCCGTCAATCGGCGATGCTCTTCCTTCGCGCTGAAGCGTCGCAGCAGAACGTAGTTCTGCGCGGGCAGCACGAGCGCCGCTGCGCCGTTGACGGCCCGCAGCGCCACCGGCTTTGTTCCCTTCGCCACCGGCCACACCGTGGCGAACGGACGCACGTTGTGGATCGAAAGCAGCGGGACCGCATCGGGATCGTCCGCCGAGTCCAGAAGATACTGCGTCGCTCGGAACGCCACGACGGGCCCGGTAGAAATCCGCAGCCCTCGATCGGCGAACGTCCCCGACCATGCCTCTACCGCCCGCATGATGGCAAGGTCCGACGACTCCGCCGGGAGCCGGATCACACACGCGCCCGACGGATCGTCGATGATCGTGCAAGCGGCTCGCGCCGTTGGCTTCGCATCCTCAATGTCGGCCCCGTGTGAAACGCTCACCAGCACCTCGGCTGCTTGCTCGGGTTGCTTCACCGCCACCGTGATGACGCTTTCCTGCAAAACTTCCGAATCCTTGAACGTCTCGCGCCGCGACTGGAAAAGGTGGATGTGCCGCAGGCTCATCCGGGCCAGCAACCAGCGCCGGAACTCGCGGAAGTACAGCCCGTTGCAGTAACTCCGGGGCGTGATGGCGACCAACTCCCCCCCCGCCCGCAGCAACTCCACGGCGGCGGCCATGAACAAGGCGTAGACGTTCGGCTGCCCGTGCACGATCTCCGCAAACGCTCGCGCTTGCGGCGAATCCTTCGCCAGCTTCGCGTAAGGCGGGTTCATCAGCACCACATCCGCGTACCCGGTGCGCGGCGAAGGCGCGTAGAGGGAAGCCCCTGGACGCCGCAGCACGAAATCCTCCTCGTGGACCGTCGCTTCCAGATGGTGCCCATTCGCGGCGAGCACCTTCCGGCACTCGGCGATCGTCTGCCGAAGCACCGCGAGCACCGCAGGGTCGGTCTCGTACAACTCGACCACCACGCGGCGCGGCCTGGGCAGCCCGGCGATCCGCTCGCACATCGCCGCCGCCAGCACACCTGCCCCCGCGCCCGCATCGATGAACGTGAACTCCTCGCCGATGCGCGACGCCCGCGCGGCCATGAAGCGAGCCACGCCCGCGGGCGTGAAAACCTGGGCGATGGCCTTGCGATCAATATCAGTGGTGCTGTCAACGTGGAGAGCCGTTCGGCGGATCACCGATGCGACAAGCCCCCAGCCCGTTGGGCACTCTGCCACCGTCGAGATTTGTTCTTTGCCTTGTCTCAACTTGCTAGGGTACGCAAAGATGAGCTTCAGCCGCTTGCCCCCACCCCACCTCAAAACCGCAACCGCTGCCCCGAAGCCGTGTCCAGCATCGTCAAACGCCACGCCCGGCACAACCTCACCAAAACCGGGAACGCAAAGTCCTCGTCCGTCATCGTTACCATCACCTGCCGAACCACACCGTCGCTGGCCATCAGCTCGGCGTACATCCCAGGCCCGTACGCTCGCACCAGACCCAACGCCTCGGCCCCCTCGCCCACCTTCCCCCCGTCCGGCGAGGTGTTGAACTGGCTCAGCCTATCGAGCACCTCCTCGATCGAACCCAGCGCAGGGAGCCCCTCACCCTCGTCGGCTGGGTCCACGCTCTTGACGATCACCACGCTCCGCTTGGCCATACACCCCTTGCTCAACTACGCCCAGACCGCCCGGTTTCAGCACCAATCCCCATCATACCCGCCCCGCGTTGAGCAACGCCACCACGCACGCCACCGCCGCCGTCTCGATCCGCATCACGTGCGGCCCCGCACGCACCATCTCCACACCCCCCATCAACTCTCGCTCGCGTGCCGACCACCCACCTTCCGGGCCAATCAGGATGCGAACCTCATCGCCCGCACCAAGCACCACCCCCCCTGCCGGTCCACCCCCGGCCTCACCGACCAGCACCCGCACCCCCGCCGGGGCAACCAGCGCCTCCGCAACCGTCATCGCACCCCCAATCGTCAACCCCCACGCACGCCCGCACTGCTTGCTCCCCTCGCGTGCGATCCGCGTCAGGCGTTCGAGTTTGTGCCCCCCGCCCTCGGCTATGCCGTGGTCCGTTGTCAACGCCGACCACGTCGCCGCGCCAACCTGCGACAACTGATCGATCAACTGCCCCGCCCGATCCCCCTTGGGCACCGCGCTGCACACATGCACCACCGGCCCAAACCGCTCAACAACCTCCACACGCCCCACACGCACACGCACCCGCGAATCACGCCCACCCCGGCTCACCTCCACCACCTGCCCATGCCCCACGCACCCACACCCATCAAGCACTTCCACCACCTCCCCGGCACGCAGACGCTTGACCTGCACCGCGTGCGCACCCTCCTCCCCGCCGACAACCACCTCGCCCGGCCGACGATCCCAACCACCATCAACAAAGAGCCTGTGCATAGCAACTCCCCCCAACCCTGCACGCCCCAACGCCCGCTCACTTGCTCAACGCAGACCGCAACTGCACGATCGAATGCTTGACCGACTCAGCCGGTGCCTTCCCACGCAGCACCTCCGCCGGGAAACCCCACACCGGCGCACACGCGTCCGGGTCCATCCCATACCTTGGGATCACGTGCCAATGCACGTGCGGCACCACGTTCCCCAAACACTCATAGTTGATCCGCACCGGCGCAAACCGCGACCGGATCGCCCCGGCCACCATCGCCACCTCACGGAAGATCGCCATCTGCTCATCCAGCGACAAATCCGACAGGTGCTCAACATGCTCCTTGAGCACCAGCACGCACCAACCCGAAAACCCCTGGTTCTCACTCAGAAACACGCTCACGCGCCGCAGGTCCGCCACGTGCATCGTGTGCCCACCTGTGCGCGCTTGTTGCAACTGCTTGCAGAGTGGGCAATCCGCTGAATGCATCAAACCATCCTTCTTCCTTGGTCAACACACCACCGACTACCCGCAACACCGACCCACTCCCCCATTCTACTTGAGAAAACCACCCCCGCCAACCCGCAAGGCCATCAACAACCTCACCCTCACACCTCGCCGGCAATATTCCCCGCGTCAAACGGGTTCACAACACTGTTATCCCGTCCGAGAACCAGCACGTCGGCAATCTGTATGGCTTCTGCAAAGCTCTCCCGCGCCCTCGGCACGCTCGCCGCACTCTGCAAAACCATCCGCTTACGCAGGTGCTCGACCGTCGCGATCGCGTCCCCGCAGACCAGCGTCGTCAACTCCGGCTCCTCGATAAGCACACCCGTCAGCCCGGGCGTCAACCCCGGCAGCGGGAACAAATCCACACCCGAGGCCAGCTCATCCGGCGCAACCTTGCACTTGTGCAGCACCGCGATCTGGTGCTTGAGAAGCTCCGCCAACTCCTTCTCCCCACGGTCCACCGCCACCTTGAGCTGCTGCACCAGCGGAATCCCCACCCCCTCGCGCTCCTCAAGGCTGATCAACCACTCCGCACCCGCAAACGCACCTATCCCACGGTGCGTGTCAGGGTGGAACGACGTCAAAAACACGTGCGTAACCAACTCCGGCGTCAACCCCGACCGCTCCCCCAGCCTCGCCACCAGCGCCTGCTCGGGCAACCCCGGGTCAACCAGCAGCGTTACATCCCCCGACCGGATCAGCGTGCTCGTGGCGTGCCCACTCCGCACACCCGTGCGCTCACCCCACAGCGGGTTGCCCGCCAGCGCGCCGATCGAGATCACGCGGATATCCACCATGCCAGCAGGGTAGACCACCCCCACGCTATACCACCCACGCCCCCCGCCATTACCTACCCTCACCTTCCTATGCCCGAAGACCTCCGCGCACAAGTCCTCCTCGTCGACGACGAACCCGACCACGCCGACGTCATGGCCGAGGCTCTCCGCAAGCCCGGGCACGTCTGCACCATCGCCACCACTGTCGCCCAGGCCCTCGACGAACTCAAGCACGGCACCTTTGACATCATCATCACCGACCTGCGCATGCCCACCTCCGCAGGCACCGCCGCGACAACCCCCAACGCCCAGCCCGTCGCAAGCGACGGCGCCAACGCCGGCCTCGTCGTCCTCCACGCCGCCCGCACGCTCCAGCCCCAGGCCGAGACCATCATGGTCACCGCCCACGGCGACGTCCCCACCGCACGCGCTGCCTTCAAAGAAGGCGTCTTTGACTTCATCGAAAAACCGCTCGACCTCGAGGTCTTCCGCGCACTGGTCAACCGCGCCGCCGAGACCGTCCTGCTCCGCCACGAGGCGACCGGCTGGAACGCCCCGGCTGGCCCCGGCGCGCCCGAACTCGTCCAGCACCAAGGCTTCGAGGGGATCATCGCCGCCAGCGAGCCCATGCGACGCATCCTCCGCACCGTCAAGGGCGTCGCCAGCACCACCCTGCCCGTCCTGGTCACCGGCGAGAGCGGCACCGGCAAAGAACTCATCGCCCAGGCCGTCCACCGAAACTCACCACGAGCCACCAAACGCTTCGTCGCCATCAACTGCGCCGCCGAGGCCGAGACCCTCCTCGAAGACCAACTCTTCGGCCACGTCCGCGGGGCCTTCACCGGCGCCGAACGAGAACGCGAGGGCGTCTTCGAGTACGCCTCCGGCGGAACCCTTTTCCTCGACGAAATCGGCGACATGCCCCTGAAAATGCAGGCCAAACTCCTCCGCGTACTCGAAACCGGAGAAGTCGTCCGCGTCGGCAGCAACGACACACGCAAGGCCGACGTCCGCATCGTCAGCGCAACCAACAAAGACCTCCCCGACCTCATCAAGCAAGGCGGCTTCCGCGAGGACCTCTACTTCCGCATCCGCGGCGCAGAAATCCACCTCCCACCACTCCGCCAACGCCGCGAAGACATCCCACGCATCGTCGCACACGCTCTCGCCAACGCAATCAACAAGGTCCTGCCAGGCGCGCCCGTACCTGCCATCACCGACGCCGCCATGATGCGACTGTCCAGTTACCACTGGCCCGGCAACGTCCGCCAACTCCTCAACGTCGTCCAAAACCTCATCGTCGCCGCCGTCGGCGAGGGCGCCGATACCAACAACCTCACCCTCGACGTCCGACACATCCCCGACGATCTCCGCGCCGGCGACGACCCCGCAGACAACCCCGACGCCATCCCGAACACCAACGGCTCCCTCGCCGGAACCAGCCTCGAACAACTCGAAAAACGCGCCATCCGAGACACACTCCACCTCACCACAGGCAACCGCGAGGCCGCCGCCAAAATCCTCGGCATCGGCGAACGAACCCTCTACCGCAAACTCAAAGAATACGGCCTCCGCTAAAGGCGCCCGCGCCATCGGAACCCCTCCCCCGAGGGGAGGGGCAGGGGTGGGGTTCCGTCAACCTGCACACCCCCTCAAAGGCATCTCACCACAGAGACACCGAGGCACAGAGAAGAGCAAAGCAGGTTTGGTGCAGGAGCATCAAACCCCTGCCACATGCTTTCCTCTGTGCCTCTGTGACTCTGTGGTAAAAACTTCCCCCCAGCACGAGTTATCACCCCCAACCACCACCAGCCGGGCATCGATCCAGTCGATCTACCTGCGCATAGCACGTTGCGCACGCGCACAGACCCACTCGATGATGACCCTGACACCTTACCTCGTCTTCGCACTCGCACTGCTCATCCCCGCGGCGGTTGTCCACTGCTGGCTCAAACGCCACCCGCAGGTCAGGCACCCACTGCCCTGGTATGTCTGGGCCGTCCTGCTGGCCGTCGCCGCCGGGGGAATCCTCCACGCCGACGGGCAGGCAAAGCAGGCACAACAACGCATCGAAAACTCCCTCCTCGGCCTCGCCCCCACCTACGCCAGCGACCTCATCGAGCACGGCGTCCTCGCCATCAACCTCCACACACCCCCAGACGACCCCGTCTACCTCAACCTCATCGAACGCCAAAGACGCAACCTCAAACTCAACCCCGCCATTGCCGACATCTACGTCATGACACGCGACGAGCAGGGCCGCGTACGCATGCTCATCGACAGCGAGACCGACTACAACCGCAACGGCATCTACGAAGACGGCCGCGAGGCACGCACACCTATCGGCGAACCCTACGACGACGCCTCCCCGGGCATCTACAAAGGCTTCCTAGAAGCCTGGTCAGGCTTTGAAGACTGCCCCCAGACCGACCGCTGGGGCACCTGGGTCAGTGCCGTCTACCCCATCACCGACGACGGGAAGGTCGCCGCCATCCTCGGCATCGACTACCCAGCCGCCTCCTGGCTCGCCGCCGCCGCTACCTCACGCAACACCACCCTCGCCATCGCCGCCTCCATCGGCCTCATCCTCATCGCCTCCTCGACCACCATCGCCATCCTCAACGGCACGCTGAACAGACAGAAGGAACTCCTCGTTATCCTGCAGGCACGCGAGCAGGCCGCCCGCGTTGGCAGCGACGCCAAGTCCGCCTTCCTGGCCCACATGAGCCACGAGATCCGCACGCCCATCACCGCCATCGTCGGCTACGCCGACATCCTCCGCACCAGCGCCGTCAGCGACGCCGAGCGCGCCGAGCACCTCCAGACCATCACACGCAACGGCAACCACCTCCTCTCGGTCATCAGCGACATCCTCGACCTCGCCTCCATCGAGGCCGGGCGCCTGGCCACAAGAGCCGAACCCATCGAGCCCGCCTCCATCATCGCCGAGATTGCCTCACTCATGGACGGACAGGCCCGCAAAAAAGGCCTCGAACTCGTCCTGGACATCCAACTCCCACTCCCGGCCACCATCGACGCTGACCCCACACGCCTCAAACAAATCCTCGTCAACCTCACAGCCAACGCCATCAAGTTCACACAGCAAGGCAGCGTCACTATCCGCGTCGCCGCCAACCTCATCGACCAGCTCACCATCGAGGTCATCGACACAGGCGAGGGTATCAAGCCCGAGCAGGCCGGCAAACTCTTCACACCCTTCGTCCAAGGCGACGCGGGCATGGACCGCCGCTTCGGCGGCACGGGCCTCGGCCTGGCCATCTCACGCAAACTCGCCCGCAGCATGGGAGGCGACATCACACTGACCAGCCAGCTCGGACAAGGCTCCACCTTCCGACTCACACTCCCCGTCCGCCCGGGCACACCCAAAAACGCCACACTCACATCACTGACCTGCCCACTGCCGACCCCACCGGCTCGACCCGACAAGGCCACCGCCACGGGCAAACTCGTCCTCCTGGCCGAGGACGGCATCGACAACCAACGACTCATCGCGCACCACCTCCGCAGCGATGGCTGGACCGTCATCATCGCACCCGACGGCAAACAGGCACTCCGCCTGGCCACCGATGCACGCCAGAACAACAACCCCTTCCACCTCCTGCTCATGGACATGCAGATGCCCGTCATGGACGGCTACGCCGCCACACGCGCTCTCCGCCGGGCCGGCTTCCGGACCCCCATCATCGCACTCACCGCACACGCCAACCCCGGCGACCGCGAAAAGTGCCTCCAGGCCGGGTGCGATGACTACGCCATCAAACCACTCGACTACGACAAACTCCTCAACCTCGCACGCACCTGGGGCATCTCCAACCCCACCGCTCAACAGGCCGCATAAACACACGCCTGCATCACGGCACCTTCAGCGCCATCGCACGCAGCCTCGCCCCCAACCCCGGCACCCTCGGCACCTGCTGGCTCAGGCAGTGGATCGCACCCAGACCCCAGATCAACCCCCGGCAATCAATACCCACCACCTCATGCCCCGGCAGGTGCGACTGCAAAATCTTCAACGCTCGCGCGTCGTTGGCATGCCCAAAGACCGGCACCAGGCACGCACCGTCAACAAACAAAAAGTTCATGTACGTCCCCGGCACACGCTCACCAGCCACCCGCACCACCCCAGGCATCGGCACCTCAATAACCTCAAACGCTACCCCGTCCTGGTCCCGCATCCCCTGCAACTTCTTGTGCGCACGACGCAACGCCGCATAGTTCCCATCACGCCTGTTCGCCTCCACCCCGATCACAACCTTCGTCGGCGATAAAAACCGCGCCAAATCATCGATGTGCCCATCGGTGTCGTCGCCCTCGATCCCCTCGCTCAGCCACAGCACGTGCCGCTGCCCGTAATACTCCCGCAGCACACCCTCGATTGCCCCGCGCGTCATCCCCGGGTTGCGGTTCTTGTTCAGCAGGCACTGCGTCGTCGTCAAAACCGTCCCACGCCCGTTGAACTCCACACTCCCACCCTCCATCACCACTTTGCTCGTCCACAACCTCAGCCCCGCACGCCCGGCGATCACCCCCGGCACCGCGTCATCATCCCCCCACGGCGGGTACTTCCCTCCCCACGCATTAAACCCCCAATCCACCACCCCCGCCCGCGCGCCCGCATACCCACGCGCCACACCCTTAACCACAAACGCCGGACCATGGTCCCGGCACCAGCACTCGTTGCTCCTGATCGCATGAAAAAACACACGCCCAGCGCACAACCTCGCCGGCACCCCATACCCAACCAGCACATCACGCACCGCACGCGCCCAGTTGTCGTTGAGCACGTTGATGTGCACGTCCTGCCGCACCGCAATCGCGTGCACGATGCGAGCCAGGTCCCCCAGCACCGTGTGGTACCGCCCCGGAAACGAAATCCCCTCAGGCCGGGGCCACGTCAACCACGTCCCGCACTGCCGCCCAAACTCACCAGGAAAAACATACCCATCCGCAAGAGGCGTTCGCATCCCAAAGGGTTGCGCCACCAAACCCGCCAGACAACCACCCCAAAGCCTCTCTCGAACAATCGCCCCCACCCCCGGCACCTGCACTACTTCACCGGCGCGTACGAAACCCCCGCCAACTGCAACAGCCTCGCACGCATCCCCGCCAGCACCCTGCGGGCAAACTCATCCCCCTGGCCGCCACTCACGCTCGCCGTCAGACGGATCCGCTCGCTCCCCTTCGCATCTCGACCCTTCTCCAGCAACCGCTCAGCCGTGAGCATCCCCGCCCCGCCGGGCATCGACAGCAACTCCCACGTCCGCCTCTCGTCGCTCGTGGTTGTCAACATCGTCGCCAACTCCGACCTCTCCAGCCCAACGCTCAACGCCGCATCGATGTCATCCCAATCCGCCCAGAGTTCTGTCATCTGCCCCCCGCCCTCGGCCGGGGTGATCAGGTCAGCACGCACACCACTCATCGGGTCCGGCCCCACGCACCCCGCCTGCACGCCACCGATCAGCCCCAGCAATCCCAAGGTCAATATCAACCAGGCGAATAGAACCCTATCAGAATATAAAAATGCCTTTTTCATGCTGATTTACCGGGAGGTGGCGCCAGGGGAACTCGCCTTCGATAGAAGCCGTAGCAGTTGGGGGATGGGTAGCATTGTCGTTCGGTTTGGGTAGTGCGTTGCAGTGTCCTGCGGGTTCTTCTGCTCGGGCGTGTGTGCGTCCGCGTTGAGCGCCCCTCGGAGTTGCCGGTCTTTGGAACTATCGATACAACTCCCTCAGGGTGCCGAGCGTACGAGCGTGCTCGGCGTTGGTGATCGTAACCTCAAAATGATCCGCGAGGCCCTGGGCATCCGGGTGCTTTCCCGTGGGGTCGTCATCCGCCTCATGGGCGATCGCACCGCCGTGCTCGCGGCACGCGAGGTGCTCCAGGGGCTTTGCCAGGCCGTCGGGCAGGGGCAGGTGCCGACCCGGCAAGAGATACACGCCCTCATCGGCCAAGCGATCGCCTCAGCCGAGGGTCAGGCACCGATGCCGATCGGCTTTGCCGGGCCCGAGCCCTTGCCCACAGGCCCGGCGTGGAGCGAGCACCTGAGCGTCTACGCCGTCGGCGCGCCCGTCCGCGCCAAAACCGCCAACCAGCAGCGATACCTCGACGCCATCCGAGACTTTGACGTGGTGCTGGGCGTAGGCCCCGCCGGGTCGGGCAAGACCTACCTCGCCGTCGCCGCTGCCGTGCACATGCTCAAGTCCGGGCGCGCCAAAAAACTCATCCTCGTCCGCCCGGCCGTCGAGGCCGGCGAAAAACTCGGCTTCCTCCCAGGCGACCTCCAGGCAAAGGTCAACCCCTACCTCCGCCCGCTCCTGGACGCCCTCAACGACATGATCGACTACGCCACCCTCAGCAGGTTCATCGCCAGCGACGTCATCGAGATCGTCCCGCTGGCGTTCATGCGTGGGCGGACGCTCAACCGCGCGGTGATTATCCTCGACGAGGCCCAGAACACCACCCGCACGCAGATGAAGATGTTCCTGACACGCATGGGTGCCGGGAGCAAGGTGATTGTTACCGGAGACCCTTCGCAGACGGACCTTGAGGAGCCTGGGGCCTCGGGGCTGACGCACGCGTTGATGGTCCTGCGTGGGGTGGAGGGGATCGCCGTCTGCGGGCTAGACGAGGGGGACATCGTGCGCAACGAGGTCGTCGCGCGGATCGTGCACGCTTACAGCAGGTCCGAGAACGCCCTGATGCGCGCCAACAACCCCCCCACCCGCAAGCCCCGAGCCTCGCGCGACGATGCGAATCAACAGAAAAACCCATAAACCACCCGCCACCCACCTCCCCGCACTCAATACAACAACGTGAACCAGGCCTCCTTCCAGAATGAACCCAAGACCCCACACCCGCTCGGCGCACAAGCCATGCGCTGGGTGATCGCCCAGCCCGGCACGGCGTGGGGGTTGCTCATCATCCTCACCCTCGCACTGGTGATCGGTCTGGTGCTCGTCGGGATGAACCGGCGGGTGATCCTCGAAGTCGGGCAGGTCGCCGACCGGACCAAAGTTACACGCGTGCCCGTGCAGGTCGATGACTCGTTGGCGACCGATGCCGACCGACAGGCCGCACGCCGAGATGCCCCAAAGGTCTACACCGGCGACGCGGTGCTCCTGACGGCCCTGGCCGACGGCGTCGCCAACCTTCCCGCCGCCCTGGCCGATGCCACCTCGATCGACCAGGTCGATGCGGCAATCCGCCAACGCTTTGCCATCACCGAAACAAGCCTCCGTCTGATCCAGTCCCAGGCCGCAGGCGGCAAGCCCACCGCCGCCTGGCGACGCCGGGCCGACAAACTCGCCGACCTGCTCCGCACCACGCCCTTGGTTGATAACGAAACCTATCAGCAGGGGGTCCTCACCCCCGGCGAGCGTGTCGAGTTGGTCGTCGAGGGGATGCCCCCCGTCAACCTACGCTCCGCGGACCTCATCAACATCGACGGTCGCCGCCTGGACGCGCAGCTGCGGATGCTCGCCCTCTCGGCCGGGTTCGCCGGCGAGGAGATCGACGCCGTCGTCAACTCGATCGTCGACAGGAAAGCACCCACCTTCCGCCTCGACCGCGCCCTGACGCAGCAGCGTGCCGAGCTCGCCGCCGCGGGCGTGCAGCCCAGGGGGGTGCGCTTCAACGCCGGGGAAGTGCTCTTTACGCGTGGCGACGTCATCACCGCGAGCAAACTGGAGCTAGCCCGTGGCGAGTCGCAGGCCTACTGGACCCTCGGCCCGGCCTATCAGCGCTACGCCGAGGTCGCCGCCATGATGGGCCTGGGCGCGCTGATCGCCCTCGGGCTGGGCGCGTATGTCTCGGCGTACTCACCCAAGTTGTTCGCACGCTCGCGCCGGTTGGCGGCGCTCGCGCTGCTCTTTGCCGGGGCCTTGGGCGTCTCGTGCCTGTGGGCAATCCTCCAGCCACGCGCAGCCGTGCCCGCCGTCTGCGTCCCCCCCGTGCTCGTCGCGGCAATCCTCGTCGTGGCCTATGAGCGGCGCACGGCCCTGGCGATCGCCTCGCTGCTCGGGCTCGCCTCGGTCCTGGCCGTGCGTTTGCCGATCGAGGCCGGCGTCCTCCCCCTGGCCGGTGTCGGGCTCATCGTCTGGCAACTGCGCGAAATCCGCCACCGCGGCACGCTGATCCGTGCAGGGTTCGTCGCCGGTCTGCTCCTGGCCGCAATCACCCTCCTAGTCGAGCAGTTGCGGCTGCCGATGAGCCAGCCGGCGCTAACGCAGACGGCATCCTCCGCCGCGCTCGCGGGCATCGGCGTGCTGCTGGCGTGCTTTGTCGTGCTCGGGCTGCTGCCGAGCATCGAGCGAAGCTTCGGCGTGCTCACGCCCCT
>Ga0068876_10002721_pt1 | contig 12942 bp, 10 predicted proteins | sample NOAtaG_6_FD_66442 | JGI IMG/M metagenome (GOLD analysis project Ga0068876, IMG submission 66442) | Freshwater lake microbial communities from Lake Erie, under a cyanobacterial bloom - NOAA_Erie_Diel5S_2200h metaG | ecosystem: Environmental > Aquatic > Freshwater > Lake | place: USA: Ohio, Lake... | reverse complement strand
TCCCACCAGAAGGCCGAGCAGTTCGTGTCCGATGAGGACAAGCAGACACTGCTCGCGCACCTGCGCAGCAGCCATGGCGAGGATGCAGACGCGTCCAAGCGCATCACGCTGAAGCGGCGCACCATCACCAAGCTGAAGACCGGTTCGGCCGGCAAGCGCACGGTGAATGTCGAAATCCGCAAGAAGCGGACCTACGTCAAGCGCGAGGACGGACTCGAATCTCCCCAGGATCTCGACGCTGAGGGCGAAGAGTTCGAGCAGCAGGAGGCCATTGAGGAGCAGGAGCTTGCGGCAGTAGTGGAGCCGCCTGCAGCCGTCGAGGCGCCGCCCGCCGAGCCCGAGCCCGAACAAGCACCTGTAGAAGTCGAAGTCCCTGTGGCTCCCGCGCCGGTGGTGGCGCCTGTTGTCGCGGCGGCCGTTCCGCTGGCCGAGGCGCCGCGCCGTGAGGACAAGCGACTCATCGATCCTGAACTCCTGCGGCAGGCTGCAGCCACGCGCCGCAAGGAAAAGGAGATCGAGGAGCGCACCCGGCGAGAGGCGCTGGCCAAAGCCAAGAAGCTCAAAGAAGAGGAAGAGGCGCGCAAGCGTTCAGAGCCGCCGGTGCGCGCGCGCCCGGACGAGGCCGCGCCCGCCAGGCCTGTCGGTGGTGCCGGACCGGCCGCACCCAAGGGTGCCAAAGACGTCCGTCCTGCCAAGGGCAAGCGTCGGGACGACACGCCTGAAGACGACAAGCCGCGCAAAAAGGGTGCGAAAACGTCCTGGGAACGTGAGCGCGATGCGCTGCTCCGGCCTACGGCGATCCCGCTCTCCGAAGCGGACCTTGAGGAAGCCGAGGCAGCTGCCCTGCGACGTGAGCGTCGCAGCCGCGAGCTGAAGCCGGCGCACGAGGAGCATTTGAGACACGGATTCGAACTGCCCACGGACAAGATCGTGTACGAAGTCGCATTGCCGGAGTCGATCACGGTCGCTGAGCTTGCCCAGAAGATGTCGGTCAAATCGACCGCCGTCATCAAGGAGCTCATGAAACTGGGTGTGATGGCGACCATCAACCAGCCACTCGACCAGGAAACAGCAACGCTGGTCGTTGAGGAGATGGGACACAAGGCCAAGCTGCTGCGTGACGACGCCCTGGAAGATGATCTGCTGCGTGTGTCCGATGCCGAGGGGACTCCGCTCCCGCGCGCACCGGTGGTCACCGTCATGGGTCACGTCGATCATGGCAAGACCTCGCTTCTCGACTACATCCGCGAGACGCGGGTCGCCAGTGGTGAGGCTGGGGGCATCACCCAGCATATTGGCGCCTATCACGTCGAGACAGGCCACGGGATGGTGACCTTCCTGGATACGCCCGGTCACGCGGCGTTCACTGCGATGCGAGCCCGTGGCGCCAAGAGCACGGATATCGTGATCCTGGTGGTGGCCGCAGACGACGGTGTCATGCCGCAGACCATCGAAGCCATCCAGCACGCCCGCGCAGCGAATGTGCCGCTGGTCGTGGCCGTCAACAAGATGGACAAGTCGAGCGCAGATCCCGAGCGCGTGCGCAGCGAGCTCTCGCAGCACGGCGTCATCTCCGAGAAGTGGGGTGGCGACACGCAGTTTGCCGAGGTCTCCGCACACACCGGACAGGGCATCGACCAACTGCTCGACTCGATCCTGCTCCAAGCCGAAGTGTTGGAGCTGAAGGCGCCGCGCGACGTGGCAGCCCAAGGCATCGTGATCGAATCCCGCCTCGACAAGGGCCGCGGCTCGGTCGCCTCGCTGCTGGTGCAGCGCGGTGTTCTCAAGCCTGGCCAGATCGTGCTCGCGGGCACCTTCTTCGGCCGCGTGCGTGCGATGGTCGATGAGGCTGGCAAGCCACTGGAGGAGGCAGGGCCTTCGATTCCGGTCGAGATTCTCGGCCTCGATGGCACTCCTGATGCCGGTGACCCCTTCATGGTCGTCGAGAGCGAGCGCCAAGCCCGCGAAGTGGCGAGCGCACGTGAGATCAAGCGTCGCCAGTCGCGTCTCGCCCATCAGAAGGCGGCGAGCCTGGACACCATGTTTGCCGATATCGGCAAGGAAAGCCGGATCCTCAACGTCATGATCAAGACGGACGTGCGTGGATCCCTGGAAGCCATTCAGGCTGCCTTGCTCGATCTGGGCAACGACGAGGTAAGGGTAAACGTGGTGGCTGGCTCGGTCGGTGGTATCACCGAGACCGATGTGAACCTTGCCCTCACGACCAGTGCCGTAGTCTTCGGATTCAACGTGCGGGCCGATGGCGCCGCCCGCCGCGCGATCGAGCGCGAGGGCGTGGATCTGCGCTACTACAGCGTGATCTACGACCTGATCGATGATGTGAAAAAAGCTCTGGGCGGCATGCTCGCGCCCGAGCGTCGCGAGGAGATTCTCGGCGTGGCCGAGGTCCGCGATACCTTCCGTTCGCCCAAGTTCGGCACCGTTGCCGGCTGCATGGTGGTCGAGGGCACGCTGCACCGGAACAAGCCGATCCGTGTATTGCGCGAGAACGTGGTCATTTTCGAGGGCGAACTGGAATCGCTGCGTCGCTTCAAGGATGACGTTGCAGAGGTCCGTGCGGGCTTCGAGTGCGGCATCGGCGTGCGCAACTACAACGACGTGCGCGTGGGCGACAAGATCGAGGTCTACAGCGTGCGCGAGGTCGCCAGGACGCTGTGAGGCGTCACTGGCAGCGGGTGCCCACCGATGGCGCGTGAGTTCGGCCGCACGCAGCGGGTCGCGGATTATCTGCGCCAGGAGCTGGCGAGGCTGCTCCAGACGAGCCTCCGTGATCCACGCATAGGCATGGTGAGCGTGAATGAGGTGGAGGTGAGCCGGGATCTGGCCCATGCCAAGGTGTTCGTGACCTTCATGGAGTGTGATACCGAGGCGGCTGCAAAGGAGCTCCTTGCGGTCCTGAACGGTGCGGCAGGGTTCCTGCGGACGGAAGTCTCTCGCGATGCACGCATGCGTACGGTGCCCAGACTCCATTTCGTGTACGACGCATCGGTCACGCGGGGCCGGCGCCTGTCGGATCTGATCGACCGGGCGGTGGCCGCGGACGAGACACTCCACGGTGGCGCGGGCGGGGAAGACTGATTGGCCAGGCAACGGCGTGGTCGGCGTATTGATGGTGTGCTGGTGGTAGACAAGCCGCCAGGGATGACATCCAACGGTGTGCTGCAACGTGCGAAGGGCATCCTGTTTGCGGCCAAGGCCGGGCATACAGGCAGTCTGGATCCGCTTGCTACGGGTGTGTTGCCGCTCTGTCTCGGCGAGGCAACAAAGCTTTCCCAGTATCTGCTGGGCGCAGACAAGGAATACACCACCACGGTGGTGCTGGGTGTGCGTACGGACACCGCTGATGCCGATGGCCGTGAGATAGAGGTCCGCAGCGCTTCGGGCATCTCATTGGCAGATATCGATGCCGTGCTGCCGCGGTTTCGTGGGCTGATCCTTCAGGTGCCGCCGATGTATTCGGCGCTGAAACGTGGTGGTGTGCCGCTCTACGAACTGGCACGCCGCGGCGAGGAAGTCGAGCGTGAGGCCCGCGAGGTCACGATCCATGCGCTGGAGGTGCTGGGTTTCGAGCCGGGTGAACGCGCCGCGTTGCAGCTCCGTGTGAGAGCGAGTAAAGGCACCTACGTGCGTACGCTCGCCGAGGACATCGGTACTGCGCTTGGATGTGGTGCTCATGTGGCGCAGTTGCGCCGTGTGGCGTCGGGGCAGTTCGTCGAAGCCGATGCAGTGTCGCTCGAGCGACTGCAGCAGCTGCGCGACGCGGGTGACTTCGAGGCGCTGGACGCGCTTCTGCTGCCGCCAGAGAGGGCTGTGCAGCACTTGCCTGCAGTGGTCGTGGCAGAGGCTGGCCTCTTCTACCTCTGCCAGGGTCAGCCGGTAATGGTGGCCACTGTGCCACCCGAGCGAGGAATGGTCCGTGTTTTGGATGCGGACGGTGAATTCAGGGGTGTGGGCGAGATCACCGATGATCGTCGCGTTGCACCCAGACGGATGATGGCCGCGCACACCGCGCGGTGATCATGCCTGCCGGGGGGGATGGGCCTTCCCGGGGGTAGAAGCGATCCGGCTGCAGATATGCGTGGCCAGGATTCGGTTCAGGGGCGGAGCAATCCGTCGGGCATATTCAACCAGACGAGGAAAACAGAAATGGCACTGACAGTTGAAGAGAAAGCGAACATCGTCAAGGACTACCAGACGGGGGAGAACGACACAGGTTCCCCGGAGGTACAGGTGGCGCTGCTCTCCGCAAACATCGACAAGCTCCAGGGGCACTTCGGCGCCCACAAGAAAGACCACCACTCGCGTCGCGGCCTGATCCGCATGGTCAACCAGCGTCGCAACCTGCTCGACTACCTCAAGCGCAAGGACACCGCCCGTTACGCCGCACTGATCGGCCGGCTGGGTCTGCGTCGCTGAGGCGTTCGCGCAACACACACAACACGGGCCGCACTGCGCACCAGGCTTGAGAAACGGTCGGGCAGGTGCCCGAACGCGCAGCCAGCGGCCCCAGAGAGGACATTCACGTGAATCCAGTAAGGAAGACGTTCAAGTACGGTGCGCACACCGTCACGCTTGAGACCGGGCGGGTTGCCCGCCAGGCCACCGGCGCGGTCGTGGTCACCATGGAAAACACCACCGTGCTCTGCACCGTGGTGGGAGCGAAAAGCGCGAAGGAAGGGCAGGATTTCTTCCCGCTCTCCGTGCACTACATCGAGAAGAGCTTCGCGGCGGGCAAGATCCCCGGCGGCTTCTTCAAGCGCGAAGGCCGGCTCTCCGAGAAAGAGACCCTCACCTCCCGCCTGATCGACCGTCCGATCCGTCCGCTGTTCCCCAGCGGCTTCCGCAACGAAGTGCAGGTGCTCTGCACCGTGCTCTCCACCGACCGCAATTCCGATCCGGATATCGCGGCGATGCTCGGCACCTCGGCGGCGATCTCTATCTCGGGCATTCCCTTCGAGGGCCCGATCGGCGGCGCACGCGTGGGCTTCACCGCGGAATCGGGCTACGTCCTGAACCCCGACTACGAGCAGATGAAAGGCTCGCTGCTCGACATGGTCGTCGCCGGCACCGAAGACGCCGTGCTGATGGTCGAGTCCGAGGCGCAGGAACTCACCGAAGACCAGATGCTGGGCGCGGTGCTCTTCGCCCACCAGGAAATGCAGGCCGCGATCAAGGCCATCAAGGAACTGGCAGCCGAGTGCGGCAAGCCGCGCTGGGAGATTGCCAAGGCCTCTGACGACACCGCCCTCACGGACAGCCTGCGCGAGCAGTTCGGTCACGAGATCGGCGAGGCCTACCGCATCACCGAGAAACAGTCCCGCTACGCTCGCGTTGGTGAACTGCGCTCAGCCGCCGTTGCGTCCCTTGCGGTGGAAGGCGGCCCGAGCGCCGAGACCGTCTCCAAGGCCTTCGGCAAACTGGAGAAGAAAATCGTTCGCGAGCGCATCGTGAATGGCAAGCCGCGCATCGACGGTCGCGACCTGAACACGGTCCGCCCGATCATGTCCGAGGTGGGGATACTGCCCCGCGTGCACGGCTCGGCGCTCTTCACCCGTGGCGAGACGCAGGCCCTCGTGGTCACGACCCTCGGCACCACCCGTGACGCGCAGATCATCGACGCGCTGCACGGCGAGTTCCGCGATTCCTTCATGCTGCACTACAACTTCCCGCCCTACTCGGTAGGTGAGTGCGGCCGGATCGGCGCGCCGGGTCGTCGCGAAGTGGGTCATGGTCGTCTCGCCCGTCGTGGCGTGGCAGCCGTGCTGCCCTCGCCGGACGACTTCCCCTACACCATCCGCGTGGTGTCCGAGGTGACCGAGTCGAACGGCTCGAGCTCCATGGCCAGCGTCTGCGGCGCGAGCCTCGCGATGATGGATGCTGGCGTGCCGCTGCGCGCGCCGGTGGCCGGCATCGCCATGGGTCTGGTGAAGGAAGGCAACAAGCACGCCGTCATCACCGACATCCTGGGTGACGAGGATCACCTCGGCGACATGGACTTCAAAGTGGCCGGTACCGCCGAGGGCGTCACTGCCCTGCAGATGGACATCAAGATCACCGGCATCAACGAGGAGATCATGGAGTCGGCGCTGGAGAAGGCCCGCGTTGCGCGCCTGCACATCCTGGCCGAGATGAGCCGCGCGATCACCACGCCGCGCACGAGCATCTCGGACCACGCGCCGCAGATCGTCACCATCCGCATCGACCCGGACAAGATCCGCGACGTGATCGGCAAGGGTGGCAGCGTGATCCGCTCGATCACCGAAGAGACCGGCGCGTCGATTGACATCGACGATGACGGCACCGTGCGCATCTACGGCTCGAATGCTGCCTCGCGCGATGCAGCGCTTGCGCGCGTCGAGACGATCACCGCCGAAGCCAAGGTGGGCGAGATCTACACGGGCACCGTCGCACGCATCGTCGACTTCGGTGCGTTCGTGACGATCCTGCCCGGCAAGGACGGCCTGGTGCACATCTCGCAGATCGCCAACCAGCGCATCGAGAACGTCACCGACGTTCTGAGCGAGGGCCAGCAGGTCCGCGTGAAAGTGCTGGATGTGGACCCGCGTGGGCGCATCAAGCTCAGCATCAAGGAAGTGGCCGAGGACGAGGCGCCCGAGGCCAACTGATTCCGCCACTGCGGAATGGAGAAGGGGGCGAAAGCCCCCTTTTTTGTTTGTTTGCCGCCGGCAGACAGATCCCTGCTCAGCGTTGCAGCGGCAACCTGAGTTCGAAACAACTGCCCTTGCCCCGGGTCGACTGCGCCAGCAGCTCACCTCCCATCAGCAGGGCGAGCCCTCGCGCGAGAGGCAGGCCCATCCCGGTGCCACTGCTGGTGCGGGCCGGGCTGTCATCGGCCACCTCGAAGACCTCGAAGAGTCGCGGAATCTGGCTCTGATCAATACCCGAGCCCGTGTCGCTCACGCGATAGACCAGCTCATCGCCCTCCACCAGCAATACGAGGTTGATACCTCCGAGAGCCGTGAACTTGATCGCGTTGGCCAGCAGGCTTACCAGCACCTGCTGCAGGCGTGGTCGGTCGCCGACCTGCCGCTCGGGAACACCCTCCGCGACGCCAAGATCCAGGCTCAACCCTTTCATGCGCGCAGCTCCCGAGAACAGGCCGTGCACGCTTTCCAGCAGCTCGGCGGGAGCATAGTCGGCGTTGTCCAGTTCCAGGCGCTGCAGGCCGAGGTCGGAGACTGTGAGGATGTCTTCGAGCACGCCCATCAGCTTTTCTGCGGAGGTCTCGATGAGGCCGAGAAGCACTTGTGCCTCGGGATCGACCACGGAGTCGCGAAGTAACCGGCTCAGGCCCAGGATGCCGTTCATCGGCGTGCGCAACTCGTGGTTCATCATCGACAGGAACGCGGACTTGCTCCGGTTGGCGGCTTCTGCCGATCGCCGAGCGACATCCAGCTCCTGTTGCAGCACAGCCTGGGCAATGCGGGTGGCCGCAAGCGCGGCGATGGCCTCGAAGACCTGTTGGTGGCGCTCGGTGTAGAACCCTGGCCGGCTGTGCTCACTGTCGATCACACCGATGACGCGCCCCTCGTGCATGATCGGCACCGTGAGCTCGGAGTTGCGGGCGGCATCGTCCACGATGTACCGGGGATCCCGGCTCACGTCATCCACCCGTTCGGGTCTTCCGGTGCGCGCGACACTGCCCACCAGACCCTTCCCCAGCGGAATCACGATCGGATTCAGAATGTCGTAACCAGAGGGGTTCTTGGGGCCGTAAGCGGCTCTCTGCACGCAGACCTTTCGTACGTGATCCACGACATAGACCACGCAGTCTTCCAGATCGAGGCGCGCGATGGCCTCGTGTGCCACCGCCCAGAGCACGGCATCGAGATCCGGGGCTCGTGCCAGCGCGAAGGCGAGTTGCGTGAAGACTTCGACGGCTATCTGATCTGTCGTGGCGTCGCGGGAGGCGGGGTCACGACTGCTCTCCCGGGAAGAGTCCTCCCCGGCGGATCTCCTCCGGAAGAACCTCACATCGACCCGCGATCCCGGATCAGCACATCCACCACGCCGGGATCGGCCAGCGTCGTGGTGTCGCCCAGGTTCTCGAGTTCGTTGGCGGCGACTTTGCGCAGGATGCGGCGCATGATCTTGCCCGAACGGGTTTTGGGCAGACCGGGCGCCCACTGGATGGCATCCGGGCGGGCGATGGCGCCGATCTCCCGCGTCACGAGATCGAGCAGTTCCTTGCGCAGGGCCTCGCTCGGTTCGGCATCGTGCATCAGCGTGACATAGGCGTAGATCCCGGTACCCTTGATGTCGTGCGGGCAGCCGACCACCGCGGCTTCAGCCACCTTGTCGTGCAACACCAGTGCGCTCTCGATCTCGGCTGTTCCCAGACGATGCCCCGAGACGTTGATCACGTCGTCCACACGGCCCGTGATCCAGAAATAGCCGTCGGCATCGCGGCGCGCGCCGTCACCGGTGAAGTAGTAACCGGGGTAGGCGCTGAAATAGGTGTCGATCAGGCGCTGGTGGTCTCCGTAGACCGTGCGGATCTGGCTGGGCCAGGTGCGTGTGATGACCAGGTTCCCGCTGCCCTCGCCCTCGAGCACGTTGCCCTCGGCGTCCATCAGCGCGGGCACCACACCGAAGAAGGGCCGTGTGGCGGAGCCGGGTTTCAGGCTGTTCGCGCCCGGCAGCGGCGTGATCATGATCGCGCCCGTCTCGGTCTGCCACCAGGTGTCGACGATGGGGCAGCGGCTCTCTCCCACGATCTGGTAGTACCACTCCCATGCCTCGGGGTTGATGGGTTCTCCCACCGAACCCAGCAACTGCAGCGAGGCGCGCGAGCTGCGGGTGACGAATGCGTCGCCCTGCTGCATCAGCGCGCGGATGGCAGTCGGGGCGGTGTAGAAGATGTTCACGCCGTGCTTGTCGATCACCTCCCAGCAGCGGGAGGCGTTCGGCCAGGTGGGAACTCCCTCGAACACCAGCGTGGTTGCGCCGTTCGCGAGCGGCCCGTAGACGATGTAGGAATGTCCCGTCACCCAGCCCACGTCCGCCGTGCACCAGTAGATGTCGCCGTCGTGGTAATCGAAGACGTAGCGGTGCGTCATCGCGGCCTGCAGCAGGTAACCGGCCGTCGTGTGCAGCACGCCCTTGGGTTTGCCGGTGGAGCCCGAGGTGTACAGGATGAAGAGCGGGTCTTCGGCCTCCATCGATTCTGGTGCGCAGTCGGCCGAGGCCGCAGCAGTGGCCTCGTGGTACCAGATGTCGCGTCCCGTCTCCCAGCCCGTGGCAGCGCCGGTGCGTCGCACCACCACGCAGGTGTGAACCCCGGGGCAGTGGGCTAGCGCGGTATCCGCGTTCGCCTTGAGCGGTATGCGCTTGCCGCCCCGCAGGCCTTCGTCGGCCGTGATGAGTGCCGCGCAGTCACTGTCCTGGATACGGTCTTTCAGCGACTCGGGCGAGAAGCCGCCGAAGACCACCGAGTGGATGGCGCCGATGCGCGCGCAGGCGAGCATGGCGTAGGTCGCTTCGGGGATCATCGGCATGTAGATGCACACGCGATCGCCCTTCGTGATGCCGCGGGACTTCAGCACGTTCGCCAGCCGGCACACATGCCCGTGCAATTCGCGATAGGTGATGCGAAGGTCTTCGGAAGGGTCGTCCCCCTCCCAGATGATCGCGACCTGCTCGGCCCGCGTTGCCAGGTGGCGATCGATGCAGTTCACAGCGACGTTAAGCCGCGCACCGGAGAACCAGCGGGCCTCGCCCCGCGCGAGATCGCTCTCGACGACGCTGTCCCACTCGCGTTCGAACTGCAGGAACTCGCGTGCCTGTCGCGCCCAGAAATTCTCCGGGTCCGTGACGGATTCCGCGTAGAGGTGCCGGTAGGCGGCGTCATCAATGTGCGCCTTGCGCTTCCAGGTCTCGGGAACCGGGTGCTCGTGGATCTCCAGCATGACGGCGACGACCTCGGTGCTGCTACAGCGTCAGGGTGATGTTGTCGATGAGCCGGGTGCGGCCGAGCCATGCGGCCGCGAGGATCGCGAGCTCCTGCTCCGCCGCCGCCGGCTCCAGCGTGCGGGCACAGCGCACCGAGAAGTAGTCGGGCAGGAAGCCCGCGTGCAGCAGATCGACCTTGGCTTCTGCCTCGACCAGCGGGTAGTTGTGATCGCCCGCGAGAATGCGCTCGCGGGCCGCGCGGAGAATCCGGTAGAGCGCGGGCGCGATGTCGCGCTCGGCGTCGTTCAGGTAACCGTTGCGGGAGCTGAGCGCGAGCCCGTCGTCGGCGCGCGCGACCGGCGCCTCGATGATCTCGATGGGCATGCACAGGTCCTGGACCATGCGCTTCACCACCGCGAGCTGCTGGAAATCCTTGATGCCGAACACGGCTGCATCGGGCTGCACGATGTTGAAGAGCTTGGCGACGATGGTGGTCACACCGGTGAAGTGCCCGGGGCGCGTTGCGCCGCAGAGGATGTTCGTCATGGTGGGCACGGCGACGGTGGTCTGCTCCTCGACGCCGTTCGGATAGATCTCCTTGTCTGTCGGGCAGAAGAGGGCGCTGCAATCGACGCTCTCGAGTTTCTCGACGTCGGCGTCCATGGTGCGTGGATACAGCGCGTAGTCTTCGTTCTTCCCGAACTGCAGCGGGTTCACGAAGATGCTCACCACTGTGCGCTGCCCGTGCTGCGCGGCCAGACGCACCAGTTGCAGATGCCCTTCGTGCAGATTGCCGAGCGTGGGCACGAAAACTGTGCGCTCGCCTGCGGCGCGCCAGCGGCCAACGGCCGATCGGATGTCGTCGAAGGTCCTGCAAATATCCATGACGGGTATGTCCCTGCGAGCCAGCGTCTCAGTCGAAACCGTGTTCGGGTCCGGGGAAACTCCCCTCGCGCACGGCCTTGGCGTAGGCCTCGAGCGCGCCTTGTATGCTGCCGCCCTCCGCGAGGAAGTTGCGTACAAAGCGTGGCGGTCGTGGGTTCATGCCGAGCAGGTCGTGCATCACCAGCACCTGCGCATCGGTGGCGTTGCCCGCGCCTATCCCGATCACCGGGATGGAGAGGCGCGCCGTCACCCGCGCCGCGAGCTCGCGGGGAACGCACTCGAGCACCAGCATCGAGGCCCCGGCATCCTGCAGCCCTTGCGCGTCGGCAAGGATGCGCTCGGCGTCTTCCGGGTTGCGCCCCTGCACGATCCAGCCACCGAAACTGTTCACCGATTGGGGCGTAAGGCCCAGGTGACCGCACACCGGCACGCCACGCTCGGTCAGCGCTTTCACACTCTCGAAGAGCCAGGCACCACCTTCCAGCTTCACCATGTGCGCCCCGGCGCGCATCAGTTCCGCGGCGTTCTGCAATGTTTCGGCGGTGGAGCCGTAGCTCATGAACGGCATGTCGGCGATGACCAGCGGGCGCGTCACGGCGTGGCTCACGCAACGCGTGTGATACGCCACGTCAGCGACCGTGACGGGCAGGGTGCTCGCGTGCCCCTGCAGCACCATGCCCAGGGAGTCGCCAATCAGGATGGTCTCAATACCAGCGGCTTCCGCCACTCGCGCGAAACTCGCGTCGTAGGCGGTGACGCAGCAAAAGCGCTGCTGTGCCCGTTTGATGTCGTGCAGCGTCCGTGTGGTGACCGCTTTCATGTGGCGCCGCGTTCAGAAGAAAGTGGGATTGAAGTAGTGCCGCCCGGGCCCTACCTGGAGGAGGTACTCGACGAGCTCGGTATAGTGTTTATCGTCATTTGCGAAGTCAATGGAAGCCGCGTTCACGATCAGGAGCGGCGCGTCGTCGTAGAAATGGAAGAACTGGCTGTAGGCCTCGTTTAGCTGTTCGAGGTAGCGGCGTTCGATCATCTGCTCGAAGGCGATGCCGCGGCGCTGTATGCGTTCGAAGAGCACATCCACCGGTGCCTGCAGGTAGATGACCAGCTCCGGTCGCGGCGCGCTCGGCATCAGGCGGTCGAAGATCATCTGGTAGAGGCCGAACTCCTCTGGCGCGAGGTTGATCTCGGCGAAGAGGCGGTCTTTCTCGATCAGGTAATCCGCGACCCGGCCACTCTCGAAGAGGTCGGACTGACGAAGCACATCGAGCTGGCGCACGCGCTGGAACAGGAAGTAGAGCTGCGTCGCGAGTGCGTTATTCGAGCGTTGCCGGTAGAAAGCTTCCAGGAAGGGATTGTCCGCCGCTTCTTCCAGCATGGTCTGGTGGCCGAAGGTATCGGCCAGACGTCGTGCCAGTGTGCTCTTGCCTGCACCGATGGGGCCTTCCACGGCGATGTAGCGGGGGATCCGTTGCTCACGCGGTGGCATGGAAGGCCTCCGGTGATATGCCGAGACGCCTCAGCCCGCCTGTCTGCAGGCGTGCACGAAGCGACTGGACCCGGCTGCCATCGGGCAGCACGAGCCCTGGCGCCAGCTCGCTCAGGGGGAAAACCACGAAGTTACGCTCGGTGATGCGGGGGTGTGGCAGGCTCAGGCGCGACGAGGCGCTCTGATACGCGCCGTGCAGCAGCAGATCGAGATCTAGCGTGCGCGAGCCCCAGCGAATCGCTCGGACACGCCCCGCTGCACTCTCGATAGCGTGAAGTCCCCGGAGTAGAACCTCCGGCGATAGGGCGGACTTGAGTTCCGCCACGCCGTTCAGGTAGTCACCTTGCTCGCCGGGTCCGACCGGCGCGCTGCGGTACCAGGGGCTGGTGGCAATAAGGCGTGTGCGAGGGAGGCGGGCGAGTTCCCTGCACGCAAAACGGACATGCGCCACCGGGTCTCCCAGATTGCTCCCGATACCGACAAACACCCTCGCCTCAGCCGGCATCGCTCCGAGCTCCACTGCGCGGTCTGCGTCGCCTGCGCCGTCGTGAGGGGGCGGCCTCCACGCTGCGGGGTAGCGGTGGCTCCTCTCCGGCCTGCTGACGGGTCCACCAGTCGCCCGCGCCGCCGAGTTCCTC
>Ga0068876_10002711_pt1 | contig 12957 bp, 27 predicted proteins | sample NOAtaG_6_FD_66442 | JGI IMG/M metagenome (GOLD analysis project Ga0068876, IMG submission 66442) | Freshwater lake microbial communities from Lake Erie, under a cyanobacterial bloom - NOAA_Erie_Diel5S_2200h metaG | ecosystem: Environmental > Aquatic > Freshwater > Lake | place: USA: Ohio, Lake... | reverse complement strand
TAAGAAATGGTATGACTGGTGAAATTTCAAGACCTTTTACTAAAGAAGAGTTTGTTGATAAATGTAAAGCTGATTCTGATTTTTCTGGGAGATGGGGTGTAAACATTGATGATATTAAACTTAGTCTTTCAGAAAGTACTGAAATTGTTAATAATAATAAATTTATTTTAGAATTAACTACAGAAGAATCAAAAAATTTATTAAATTGCTTAATGAGAACTTATGCTAACGGAAAAGACTTAGATGTGGGCATTATGATTGAAGATAAAATAAGTGAATTCCTTAAAAAAAACAAAGATGAATAAAGTAGAAATTTTAGAAACAAAACAAGAGCTTTTAGAAAAAAAAGCATTAATCGAGAACGATTTAATAAACTTAGAAAGAAAGTTAGAAACAATAAAATATAACGAAGAAGACGAAATCAGAAGAAAAGATAGTGTGAAAAACAAAACAAAACTATCAGAATTAACTTGTAATGATTCTGTTTTCAAAGTTTCTTATACATATTGGAGAGGCGAAGTTACTTGGGCTGGATATGTTGATGTTGCTCAATGTGAGCCTGATAAAGATGGAGGTTATAGTTTTGGTGTTTCCCACAAAACAAGACCTGAAGGCTTTTCTTCTTGGTTTAATGATAAATACGCAGATAAACATTGTCTTTTGATGGACTTTTCATCAAGTCTTTATTTCATTACAATGAAGCCAGAAACTTGGGAAGAAGACATGAAAGCGTCTTTGCATGAATATATTAAAATTAAAGAAGAAAGATTTAATAAAGAAATTAAAAAATTTAAAGAACAAAACAAAAAAATGCTAAATAGCTACAAAGAATATATAAAAAAAAATGAAAATGAAAAATAAACTAAAACTATGGCACATTGTAACGGTTAATTTTATAATCTGTTACACCTTAACTGCATTTATAATGTGGGACTTTACTTGGATTGAGAATCTATCTACAACAACAAGTTTAAATAGATTTTATTTCTTCATGGTAATAATCTTAAAGCTAATTATTGACGTTATGTTGTTCAACTTTTTTACTGAAGAGAAAAAAGACAAACAAAAGTTATTAAACGAAGAAGCAGAAAGCTATTCAGATAAAAGAGGACTTGAAGAGTATAATAATTCTAAAAAAAGATAAATTTTTATAAAATTATTTTTTTATTAGTTTAATATCATATAAATTTGCTATAAACAAATTAAATATTTTATTAACTAAAAAAACAAAAAAATGACAGAAACAATTTTTTCTTTATTAATCTATGGTGTTCCTTCACTATTAGGATTAATGCTATTGGTTTATATTCTTCGACTTAGAAGGATTGTACCTACTAACGTGGTTCATATTGTTCAAAGAGGAAGCACCACAACATCTTATGGCGTAGGAAGAACGTCAAACGTTTATTACGAATGGCCATCTTGGCTTCCAAGAATTGGTGTATCAGTAAGAGAACTTCCAGTATCTAACTTTGATATCGAACTAAAACGTTATGAAGCCTATGACAAAGATAGAGTGCCTTTTGTTGTTGATGTAAAAGCATTCTTTACAATCTCTGACACCAATGTTGCTGCAGAAAAAGTAGAATCTTTCTTGGAACTTAAAGTACAATTAGAAAACGTAGTTCAAGGTGCAGTACGTTCCATTCTTGCCAAATCAAAACTTGAAGAGATTATGGAAGAGCGTTCTATCTTTGGAGAAAAATTTACATCAATGGTTAATGCTGACCTTAAAAATTGGGGTGTTGAGTCAATCAAAAACATTGAACTTATGGATGTTAGAGATGCTGACGGTTCACATGTTATCCAACAAATAATGGCTAAACGCATGTCTGCGATTGATAAAGAATCACGAGTTGAGGTTGCTAGAAACCGCCAAGAAGCAGAACAAGCAGAATTAGATGCAGAACAAGAAATTGCTGTAAAGAAAGCTGATACTGAAAGAATATCTGGTGAAGCAAAAGCGATATCTGCTCAAGCAATTGGCGTTGCTAACGCAAAGTCTCTTGAGGTTTCAGGTATTGCACAACAAAATTCACTTATGAAAGTTGCTGAAGCACAAAAGACTACTGAGGAGAAAAACATGGAAGTTATTCGTGTAACACAAGTTAAACAAGCAGAAATTGACAAGGAATCAGAAGTTATTAATGCTGAAAAACGCAAAAGAACTACTGAAATTGAAGCTGAAGCAAGTAAATATAAAGTTGAAGTAGAAGCTGCCGCTGACCTTGAAGCTAAAAAGAAATATGCTGAAGGTGTTGAGGCTGAAGGTACTGCTCAAGCAAAAATAATTGCTGCTAAAGGTAAATCTGAAGCTGAAGCTGAAAAAGCAAAACAACTTGCGTCAGTTATTGCTCAAACTGAGTTGGCTAAAGAAATTGGAGACAATAAAGGATATCAAGATTACCTTATTAGAGTTAAGACTGTTGAAAAAGAGCAAATCGTTGAAGTTGCTCAAGCAGAAGCTTATGGAAAAGCTCTAGAGAATGCTGACCTTAAAATCTTAGCTAACAGTGGAGATGTTCAATCAGGAATGAACAAGTTTACTGACATTCTATCATCTAAAGGAGGAACTCAAATAAATGGCTTAATTGAATCTCTTAAACAAACTCCAGAAGGAAAAAGTTTAGTTTCAGCCTTAAACAGACTAAACCCAGGATTGATGGATGGTCTAAATGATTTAGGAAAAGAATAATTTAATGTTTCAAAGTAAGGGTGGTGAATATTCACCGCCCTTTTTTTGCTAAATTTAGAATAAAAATGAACAACAAAAAATATAAAGAATCAATAAATTTAGAAGAAATTTATTGTACCTTTTTAGAAGAGATTTATTGTGCCTTAAAATTAATAGGTTTTAGTGAATGTGTTAATGACAAAGGAGATATAGTGTATCAATTCAAATATGATTACCCAAATATGGGTTACAGCAATTATTTTAGTAATTTATATATATTGTTTGACAAGCACTCAACTGATATAGACATATATATTGTGTGTCATAATTTTCAATCTGAATTAAAACTTAGAGAACTAAAAAGCGTTGAACAATTTATTACTGAAGTTGACTGGACAGTTTTATCTGGAAGGGCTGCATGGATTTATTATACAAGAGGTTATTCAGAATTGTGCGAAGCAGCTACAAAACAAAGAAAAAAATATTTTTCCAAAAGGAATAAAATGAAAACCTTAAAAGTAGATGATAGAATTAAAAAAATAATCCAAAAAGAAGGTCTTGAACATTTTCCTTCCAACACAGATTTAAAATATAAAAGAAAAAAGATTTTAGACATGTCTTGGGAAGAGTTGGCAAATGCTCTTGCGGTAATGATTAAAAAAGAAAACAAAATTAAAGAGCAAAAAAAAACAGAAAAATTTTTTAAAGAAATAAAAATTTTTTAAAACAATAAAAATGAGATGGCAATTTAAAAAAAAGAAAAGATTAAATTCGGACGGCACAGAAGTTGGACTTATGCCGAAAGATGAAAGGCCAAAGCCACCAAGGCTTGGAGACACAAAAATTAAAAGAAAATTTTTATGGTTTCCAAAAAAAATTAAAAATTATTGGTATTGGTTAGAATTTTGCGACTTTACATATGAGTGGAAAACTTATTATGAATATGATTGCAATTTTGGATATGTGTTGAGAGAACAAAAAGAGGGGTGGAGAGTTGTAAAAATAAAAACAAAACAAAGATAATATATTTGAAACTATAAAATGAACAATAACACAAATCTTTATAATGAATATATTAAATGGTTTAAATGTCATTTTAATTTTAATCCAAATGATGTAGAATATAATTCAATAGACCCAATTGATGAGATGATTGAAATTAGAAAAGATGTCGAAATCTTTCTTGCTAGTAAAAGAAAAACGCATGAAACAAAAATGATGCAAGAAAGATTAAACCATCTTGAAATAATAACATTTAAAGAATATAAGAACTCATTAATTTATTTTAGAAGAATATTATTTGAAAGATATAAATATGTTTAAGTGGTGGCAATTTAAAAAAAAGAAAGAATACGTTTCTAGAAAAGAAACTTATTTAGCTTTAAATAAAAAATTCAGAAAAGAACATAGCTTTATAGTTCAGTGGGCTTATGATAATTTGGAATTTAAAGCCACACTTCCTCAAACCTCAAAAGAAGCTCAATTGTTCTCAACAAGACTTAAGTCTTTTTTTGGTGTTGAATATGGTTGCTTACCTTGGTCTTATGATGCTTATTCAAATGTTATTTGGGGAAGTTCAAATTCTGACTATTATCCATTAGAAAAATTAACTAAACTCTACAAAAGAATAAGAAAAGAGTTCCCAGAACCATACAATAAATTATTAATAGAAAAAAAAATATATGAATAATAAAATACTTAACTTAGCTATATTTTCAATTTGTTTATTTATAGCTTCATGCTGTTTGTTCGTAATAGGAGCTACTTACGAAATAGAAAATTCAATTTATAGAGAAATTTTTAAGATAACATTTGTATCATCAATTTCTTTAGCTTTGATTTGTGTAGCATATGCTGTATCAAAATTACTTTTAGATGAATTTAAAAAATAAAAAAAATGAGTAAAAGTCTAAAAATTAAAGGCAAATCTGTAATACACTATTCAAACAGAAGAACTTTATATGTTATTGACGATAAAGGAGAAAAAATTTCTCTTGAAAAGTTTATAATAAGTAATTTAAAAGGAGATTTACCATTGTTAATGGCAAATGCAGATAATAGATTTGGTGCCGCAGAAAGAGAAACTCAAGAAGGCAATCAAGTAGTACTTTATGATGGTGGAGGCAAATATGGATGTGGTTTAAAAAGTTACGATATTTTAGAACATGGAATTGAAATAGAAATAAACATTAAAATTTCAAAAAATGAAATGGATAACAAGGAAGCATACAAAAAGTACTGACAATAAAACTGAACATTTTGTTTGTGAGGGTATTGTCAACTTCCCAACATCAACGTGGAATCAAAACGAAGAAACGCCAGTAATAGAAATTAGATACAACGATAGAAAATATGAATATGGATATTGGCTAGATAAAGAAGAAACTAAATGGTATGTAATGAAGCCAAGTAAGTCTTGCCTGATAAAATTTCATTACTTACAAAGACATCCAGAAGTTAATATATATTCTGGAGTTGGGGATATTGTATCATACGAAGAATTTACTCTTGATTACTGCAAAAATTATGCTGAAAATATATTTAAGGAAAGACTTAATGAGGTTATAAAACAATTGAAATGAATAAAATTGAATTCACATTTACAGAAGATTTTGTTGTCATAGAAAAAGATGGCAATTATCTTTCTGACCCATGGTTTATGATTTGGGTTGATAGCGTTTGTAAAGCAAAAAAATTTAATAAAGAATATATTAAAAGCCCAAAAGATGTTATTCCAATTAAGCAATCAAGAGGCACAATTCATAACAATGTCAATTATGAAGAAATAATTGGTTCTAAACTGATTAATGTTAGTTTAAAAAAAACATATGAAATAATAAAATAAAATATGGAAGAAAACTTTATACAACAAAAATTCTGGACTATAGGAGTAAAAGAAGACATTAAAAATAAAATATCAGATTTAGACAAAAGAAATAAAATAGATTTTTTAAATGATATAATTAATTATTGTCAAAATTTAAAAACAGATTTAACAACTAAATGGGAGTATTTAATTTACGACAATAGGAATGATGTTCCTTATAAAACTTATTCTAACAAAGCAATAGCAGAAGAAAAATTAGAGGAATTAATATATGGCAATAAGAGTGAACACATACATTGGGAGATTAAAAAAATAAAAAATGAAAAATAAAAAATCTTTCTGGGATTCTTCTTTTAGGTTGATGAGTGATGTTGGAAGAGAAGTTATATCTGACCCAATACTAAGCAAAAGATTAATAGAAATGGTTAGAAAAAAAAGAAGAGGAAGAGGGCATGTGGAAAGCATAGAAAAGAATGTTAATACAAAAATAAAAAGAGTGCTTTTAATAGAAAAGAAAGAAAAAGAATATGACCTTGATGACATTGAATATTTCAAAAAAAGACTTTTTGAGTCATTAATGATTCCACCAAGATACTTAAATGGACAATAAAAAATATTTTTTTTTATCAAATTAAAATAATAAATTTGTTTTTAAAGTAATACTTAATAAATTTATTATGTCACAATCAGTACCAGTCAATGAGGAAACAAGTCCTCTTGAAATAATTTATCAAAACGGAGATATACTTCCAAGAGCATTTCGTTATATTATAGATAATAATGAATCAAATTTTGCACCTTATCATAACTTTAATCACATGTTAAGAGTTATGTATTATTGTAATAAAGGGTGTATTTTCCACAAAATAGAAGGAAAAAGAAAGACTAACGTTCTTCTTGCTGCACTATTTCATGACTTTAATCATTCTCAAGGAGAAGAAAGTGACGAAGTCAATGTAAAAAGAGCAATCGCTGGTGTAAGAGACTTCTATGAAAATAACGCAATGAACAAAAATAGTGTTAATATAGAAAAAGTTGTTGAAATAATTCAAGCCACACAATATCCATATGTAATAGAGGCTGATGACCTTTCTTTGGAACAAGCCATTATTAGAGACGCTGACCTTATGCCAACTTTAGACCCAGACTGGCTTAATAATATAATTGTTGGACTCATGAAAGAAATGAAAATTGACAATTTTAAAACAATGTGTGAAGGTCAAGTAAAATTTCATCAAGGCATTAGAATGTGTTCTACTTGGGGGGAAACCATGTATTTCAAAAACTGGAAAGGTGTATTTAAAAACCTTGATACATTAAAGAGCATTTTATAATGAGTAAACTTTCAAAAATTTTAAAAAAAGGTTGGAATATTAAAATCGACAACCAACACAGAAGATGTGATGTTGATTCTTCAGGTTTTGAATTACCTCATGGAAGGGACCATTATGGACTTTATTGTTGGTCTGCAAAAAAAGGAGATAAAACTATTAAAAATGAATGGCCAGGCTTTTGGAAAGCCAGTTCCGCAATTAATGATATGTTTGAAAAAATAATGCAACAAGATTAAAATGGAGACTATTACTGTAAAAAAAAATTTAGTTATTGATGTTGAATTAGCCGAATTTACCGACAAATTTGGAGTTAAACATTCCGTATCTGAAAAGTTAATAAATGAACTTATCTCAAATTTAAAAAAAGAGATAATAGAAGAAAACGTAAATAATAAAAAAATTTGTTTATCTAATGATAAAGAATATGATTTTGATGCTTTTGAGGTAGATAAAGAAGCTCTTAAAAACTACAATGAAGAAGATACTGAAAAGTATAAGCATTTTGTGTGGGAATTTTGCAGAAAATATTATTTAGAAACTGAATTGATAAGACATAACAATTATACTTCTAGAGATTTTGCTTTTAAAGTAAAAACATATCAAAAAAATAGCGATTTACATTTAGATTTAATAAATTTAAAAGAAAAAAACAAAGAATATGATGAGGCTTTAGAGAACGCTTTAAAAGAAGCTAAAAAAATATATATAAAAAACAGAAAAGAGGACTATTCTAGAGAAGCAATTGAAAAACTCTATAAAATTTGGTCTGAAGTCCCAAGAAAAGAAGAAAAAAGCATAAAAGATTTTATTTTACTTTTCTTAGAAATGTCTTTTGAAATTGACACCAATCAAAATGATGAAAATTGTTATTATGGAAGTAGATTTGAAAAAAAGGGCTATAAAAACAGGCTTAATGTAAATAAGGAAAACTTCAAATACTTTGTAGACTTTATTTTGGATTCTAAAATGTGCTCAATAAATGAAGAGATTTTATTTGACTTTGAAAAGGTATTAGATTTGAAGTGGGGCTACACTTTAACCGTTGGAGCGGCATTAGTAAACATTTGTATTCATTTAGATTACGAAGAGGGATTAGATTATTTAATTGAAAAAGGATTAAAGCATGATACTTTTGACGCAATTCCAAATAAAACTTCTTGGTTTTATTGTTTTTTAGAATTAATTAAATCGAAAAGTTTTCTTGGCTTTTGTTGCAAGCTTGACAAAAGACAATGTGACTCTGAAATTGCAAAAGAAGCACTAAAAAAGTTAGAAAATAAACTTAAGTGGATTGGTATAATAACTGAAAGGTTTCCACAATTAAAAATTTCAAAATTAGAATCGAAAAACAAAAGTAAAATTAATAAAAAAGGAAATGAAATTTTTTACACAATTCATTCTGAAAGAACATATTTTTTAACTGAAATTTCATCGAAAAACTTAAATAATTATTTAAATTTTGATAAAGATGAGTTTAAAATAATTTTAAAATATATTAATCCAGAATTTTTAAAAAACAACATAATAAAAGACAATAAAGATGTTGCATTTGTAAAAAAAGTGTTCAATCACTTTAAATCTCTAAATTTAAAAGATACTTTAGTTGAAAATTATTTTGAAAACCATAAAGACCTTTCTGTAAAAATAGAAGCAATACAAAGTGGAGGTTACATTCAAAATAATAATGGTCGTAAATCAATTTCAAAATCTTATAATAGAGATTTAATAACTAAATATGTAGAATTTAATAACAATTTAGACTTTTCAAATGTTGATTATTACAAGGAAAAGTATGATATAAATTTAGACCCAAAAAAATCATATGTTTTTTTGTATGATAAAAATACTGAAAATTCAACAAATTGCACTTATACTTATGTTAATAAATTAAAACATCACATAGAGCTTGATAAATTCTATGAAGATATTGATGCATTAAATTATATCATTGAATCTTGGCTTTCTGGTGAAAGATTATCTGAAACTGACATTAAAATGTCATTCAAAGCACATAAAAATAAAATTATGGAAGAGATTTCCAGAAAAGAAAAAGAAATATGTGAATTAAAGAAAAAGATAGGTGAAAATTGCGATTAAATGTTAAAAATAGAAAAAATATTAACTGATAACGGATTTAAATTGATTAATGGACTAGGACATTATAGTTCAATAATTATAGGAGGAGTTTGTTCTACATATTCTAATGGTGAAGTAAATGTAATAGTTGGATTAAACGAAAAAGGATTTCCGCCATCCTTAATAAGCCCAAGACCAATAATTAAAGAAGAAAACTCCAATTATAGTTATTCAAGAATTATGAATGATGGTGAAATTATAGATTGGATTGTTAAATCTGAAGATAATGAAATATTAAATTTTTTATTAAAATATGGTAAATGCTAAATTACATATAATTTGTGGAAACTGTGGAAGTAATGACATGTTTAAATATAATATTAAACTAAGCATAAATGATGCTGTTGAACCGCCTCAAGAATATCAAAGAGTTTCAATACTTTGTGATAACTGTTCAACAATACATCAATTAGATGACAACGCTGAACTTGAAAAACCTAAAGAAAAATAAATATGAAGAAAATAGAATTAAACATGACGGTTTATCATAAAGATATTTATGATGGAAAAGAGTCAATGAAAGTGATTGGCATAAGAAATGGTGAAGTAGAACTTGAAGGTGATTATTCTGGCGGAACTCATGCTGTAACTCAATCAAGCTGGATGTCTATTGATGGATTATTATTTGAAAAACCAAAAGAAGAATTAAATATTGACATTCACTCTATTAATGGGCATGAAATAGTTAATTTTTTAATTGACCAATTAGAAAACAATGAAGATTTACGAAATAGTGATATTAGATTTTCTTCGCCAGAATTTGTTGAACAAACAATTAGAAAATTTGGAAAAGAAGAAGACTATGTATTAACAATTAATGCTTATTGTCCTAGTTGGACCAATGACTCATTGATTAGTGATAATAAAATTATTATAGGCAAAAACAAAATTTACACAAGTTTTCAAGAACCTTTTTGTGATGATGGCTCAGATTATGAAATAAAAAATATTTTATTTAAATGGCTTAAAACGCATAAGTTTCAAGATAAAAAAGAATTAGAAATTAAGTGGAGAGGAATAATAGAATTTTGTCAACAAAATCTTACAAATTTATCTTATGAAGACAAAGAAAGATTAGACAATATTATTAAAGAGCTTAATGAAGCAAAAACTTTAATGTAAAAAAATGGATAAGAAAAGTAGAAGAGCTAAAATTGGTGGCTTAGTTAACGCAAAAAAAGTTGACCTGTCAAACTGGTATAAAAACAGAAAAAAAGCAGAAGAGGCTGAATGGAAAAGAAGAACAGAAGAGAAAGAGTTGGAAGAAAAAAGAATTAATTCTATAATATGCCCTTGTTGTAAGTCTAAGGAAAAAATACATCACATTAAAAGAGAAAATAACGGTGTTTGTGGTCCAGGTTATAATAGTTGGGTTACAGAAGATTATTTAATTTGTAAAGATTGTGGAATTCATTATAGTGATGTTGAAAAATTAAAAAAATAATTTATGGCTATTATATTTGAGTGGGACAGTAAAGAGACTGTTAAAAGAAAAAAAAGAACAGTAGAAATATATAGAAGACTTAAAGAGATTGAGCTTCTAAAGTTAAAAAATATGCCTTACAAGAAAAAAGAGGTTAAAAATTTAACTAAAGAATTAGAAGTAATAGAATTTGAGCTCAAACATCCATATCTTTACGAAAAATAAAAATAATAAATCATGAAAAAATACGATAATAAACCTATAAGTGAGATTAGTTGGACAAAATATAAAATAATTGTTCCAACAGAAGAAGATAAGAAAGAATTGGAAGATGCATTTGAACATTTACATTATTCAGATTGTAATACGAATTATGTTACTGTTAATCAGCTTATCCACGAATATTTAACTCCAGAGATAACTGGTAATAATGAAACAAAAAATAACATAATCGTAGATAAAGAACTATATGATAAGTTAACATAATATTAAAAATATTTAATATTTATATAAAATTAAAATATGGTTCTTGATAATTTATATATAGAATCTACACCTACAACACCAGAGGTTGACTTTAACAAAGATACTGGTAAACTTTCAATCTCTGGAAGGTCTATACCTGAAGATGCAAAAAGCTTTTGGTCAGAACCAGCTGAATGGTTATTTAATTATATATCTCTTTCTAAAAGTAAAAAGCTGGAATTAAATATTAATCTTGATTATTTTAATATCTCTTCATCAAAAATGATTTTAACATTCCTTTATAGACTTAATGATTATTTTAAGTCTGGAGCTGACGTAAAAATAACATGGAACTACAAAGAAGAAGATGAAGATATGTTTGAAGTCGGCAAAGACTATGAACATATGATTAATATACCTTTTGAATTTGTTGAAATAAAAGAAAAATTATTTCTTTAATTCCATTACAATAATTATAATTTGTTTTTTTATAAAATTGTTCATAACTTTACTAAAATTTTATAAGTTATGACTTTTAAATCTTATAGCGGAAATGAAACGCTAAAAAAAGATGGATTTCAAGTTTTTGAAAGCAATAGTATTTTAAATATAATAAATACATTTTCAACAGACTTAAATGAAGTTTCTAAAAACTCAAAACACGAAGATGTTTTTAGGACTAAACTTGGAGATATAAAACAAATACAAAACTTAAATTTTGGAGAACTAAATAACTTATTGGCAAATCTAATAGGAGCAAAGTCTTTCCAAGTTTTAAATAATCAATATTTTTGTAAACCACCAAACTATAAAATGACGTCAGCACATCAAGATAATGCTTATTTTGAATCTAATTCTAATGTGTTTACTTTTTGGATTCCATTACAAGATGTTGACATTTTAAATTCGTGTATGTTCTATGTCCCTGGGAGTCATTTAAAAGGTCTTTTACCTCACAAAACAATTGGAACTAATGTAAGAACTAGAACTGGTAAGACTGGATTTTCACTATATTCTGATTGGTTTTTAAACAAAGATTTTGTTAAAGTCCAAATGAAAAAAGGTCAAATTTTAGTGCATGACAAAGACTGTATGCATTTTTCATCACCAAATCTGTCCGATGATTATAGAATAGCAATAACATCAATTATGAAAGTTGAATTTTAATTAAAAAAATGGAAAAAAAAGAAAAAGAAATAATAATTAATTTAATTCAAAGAGAAATAGATAACTTCACAGACGTCTTTAATAGAACAAAAAAAGACTGTTGGTTAGAAGAGATAAAAAACTTAGAATTATTAAAAGAAAAAATAAAAAATAACAATTAATTAAATTATAAATTTATGAGTGAAGATTGGAAAGACGAAAGAGCAGAAGCGGCAATGAGAGAAGGTACTGATAAAATCATGAAAGCGGCTCAAGAAAAAGCTAAAAAGGAAAAACAAATTGCTATTTCTAAAGAGAAAAAACCATCCCAGAAAAAGCCTAAAAAAGAAAAAGTTCCTTCACCAGAATTGGCTGAAGAAACAAATAAAACTTTGTCTGAAGCTGGAGGATTAGAGGAGTATGTTAAAGTTAAATCTGAAAAGTTTGAAGTTTGCTTGGGAGTTGGTCTTAATCAGTTTTTCCCAGAATATATTAGCATTGATTTGAGTGAAGAAAATTAACTTTTTGTCAATTTTTTAAAAAATTAAATGACACACTTATATAAAAATAGAGATGGTAATATTTTTGAATTTCATGAACAAAAAGATGGAACAGTTTTGTGGAAAGGAGATTTTAGATATTACTCCATATCATATGTGGAAGATATAGATGAAGTTTATTCTATTTTTTTAAAAAATAACAAAAAATCTTTATTGATAGAAAAAAAGCCAAGTTTAACTAAAGAAGAGTTCAGAAAACATATGAATTTTGGTTATTCTTCAGAAATATTCAAAGAATTCGTTGTATATCGTGGTGCAAATCATGTTGACCCATCTGGTGGTCCACTTATTGGAATAGGTATGGATATGGGACTTATAACAAATAAAATGATTGGAAAGATTGTAAAAAACATAAAACATCATAAAGGACATTTTTTATTAATTTTTTAAAT
>Ga0068876_10002710_pt1 | contig 12957 bp, 23 predicted proteins | sample NOAtaG_6_FD_66442 | JGI IMG/M metagenome (GOLD analysis project Ga0068876, IMG submission 66442) | Freshwater lake microbial communities from Lake Erie, under a cyanobacterial bloom - NOAA_Erie_Diel5S_2200h metaG | ecosystem: Environmental > Aquatic > Freshwater > Lake | place: USA: Ohio, Lake... | reverse complement strand
GCGGTTCCGACCGACTTCGGAATCAATGACACTAGCGAAAGAGCTAGAACTTTCACGCGCTCCATGACAATTTTCGCAGCAGCAAACGCAATTTAACAACCCAACAACATGGCAAACTCAAAAGGACTCGCTCTAGTCTATGGAGCAAAAGGAACGATAACACTAAAGACTCCTGCTGGAGCCGCTCTGACAAGTGGAGCGATCACCACTATTGAGAGTTATGACGCGACCCATGAGGCCGATGTCGAGCAGATCAAAAACGGATCTGGTGAAGTTGTGGCTCAAGTCTCCGCTAATGAGCGTATTAGCCTCAACGTGACGTTCATTCCGTCTGCAAGCACCTTTGCTCAAGCCAAGCTTGCTGCTGGTCTTCCTGCGGTTAATGGCTCTGCCACCATTGCTTCGAGTGATGGTGTTACCATTGGTGGGGTCAGCATTGATGGGGATTACGTTTACTCCGGTGGTGGAAGCGTTAAGTTCACCAGTAGCGGCAAAGTCATGGTTACTGTCACTGTGACTAAGTATCCCTCACTCGCTGGTAACGCTACGGTTTTTGATCTTACTACTCCGTAATCGTGGCCGATCTTGCAAAGATACTCGCAGAGACCGGACCTCCAGCACCATCGGTGCTTGGGGTTCGTCTTGTTCCCTACACTGTAGGACACGCGATTCTTTTGCAGCGGTTGGGTTCTCCTTACGTCTTAGGTGGGGAAATTACTTCGAGTGATCTAGTGGAGGCTGTGGTTGTTTGCTCGCAGTCTCCACTGGAATCCATTCGATCCATCAAGTCAGTCTGGAAGGATCTTGTCTTGTGGTTGTGGGGAAAGCGGATTGCGAAGCTCAATCTGCTTGCGGAATCCGAGAAGTTCCAGTTGTGGCTGAAAGACCAATCAACCGCTCCCGAAGTGTTGATGGAATCTGGAAGCAAATCAAAGCGTCCCGCAATGCCATGGCCGGAACGAGTTCTGGTTGGTTGTCTCAACATTGGCATTGGCCCCGATGACGCAATCAAGATGCCCATTGGTGACGCTGAGAGACTGATTCTCGCTCACGCAGAGATGATGGGTCAGGTCCAGTTGTGGGACGACCAAAGCGAAGCCATTTGGCAAAGCCAGAACTCAAACTGATATGGGCGTACTTTCTCTACTTGTTAAGCTTGGTCTTGATGCCAGTGCGTTTGAGATGGGAGTGAAACGCGCTCAAAGCGTTGGTGAGAAGTTTGGATCTAGCTTTAAGTCTGCTGTGGCTGGTAAGCTTGGAGCAGCTTTGTCAGTTGCTGCAATCGGAGCGTTTACAAAGAATGTAATCCAAGCGGCTGATCAGATTTCAGATTTATCAGAACAACTCAATCTGACGACAGATCAAGTTCAGAGGCTCCAGATTCTTGCCAGTGAAACTGGCGTGACCTTTGACAAATTTGGCTCAGTTCTATCCAAGTTTGAGCAGATAAGATTGAAAGCAACTTCAGGGGATGAAGATGCTATCAAGACTCTAAAAGCGTTGGGATTTACAACTGAGCAGTTGTATGACTCTCAAATCTCAACAATTGATGGAGCAGTCAAAGTTGCTGAAGCTTACAAGAACTCTGGAAGGTCAGCAGAAACAACTGCTGCAATGACTGAGTTGTACGGATTGAAGCTAAAAGCCGCTGGTGCTGCTCTTGCTGATTACAATACAACTTCAAATCGCACTCTAATATCAAAAGATGATGTTGATGTTCTCGCTAAAGCTAACACTCTGCTTGATGAGCAGTTGAGAATTATCAAAGCACTCGCTGCTCCCGGTATTGCTGCTGGAGTAACAGCTACTGCTGAAGCTCTTAAGGGGATAACTCAACCAACCGAATCATTTACAGATCGCGCTCAAAGAGCAGTTCGTAGAGCAGAAAGACGGATTGAGCTTCAAAAGTCAGATGAGTTTCTTGCAAGAAAAACGCAAGAAGCTGTTGCTGCTGACAGAACTCAGAAATTTGGAGGGCCTAACCCTCCACCTATTGGCAAGCCAGAATTTGAAACCGTAAAAGGACCGAGATTCTCGCTTGGTGGAGGACAAGACCCGCTCGCTCGCATTGGTGGATTTACCGGCTTCCAATCCGCTCAAGACACTGCTATCAAGCAAGCTATCGAGCAGACGTTGCAGCTTCGCCAAATCGTGAAGAACACCGGCAAGACTGCGGAAAACACTAGGGATTGATATGGGAACGATCAAGACCAACAATAATTTTCTTTCAGATGTAGCAACTGGATACATCGAAGTATCTCGCGAGTATAGCGGAGGAGATGGAACCGGACGGCAGATCACTTACCGGTATCGTGGAAGCAAAGACGCTCTCCGCATAGCTTCTGCAAGTTGGGTAACTGCCGGTGGTAAGTATCAGATCACCGAGAACGGACCCTATTCCGAAGCGACGGTTGTTTACTCTGGCACTCTCCTAGATACCAACAATCCAACGGCTCCAAGAGATCCGACTGAAGAGGAGCCGAATACTCGATACGAGTTCCGCACAGAGTACGTTGACGCTTCTCTGTTTGAGTTGCCGCAAGTTAGGGCAGAGGCTAAGAGGTACATCTCCGAAGAGGAGTATTACTCAGTCGTCAAACTGGCTGGAGAAGATCCTAAAAACAACAAGCTTCCAATGCCGGAAAGCCAGTTTCCGTTGGCTTATCAGCTAACGAAGCGTCTCTCAAGAGGTCAAACCAGTTTCCAGACCTCCCGCTGCTCTCTGACTCGGATTTCGTCTTACTCCGCGCTGAATGGTCTTCCTGCGACTCCTCCGATCATTTCTGCGGTGTACGATGGACCTCAACTTGCCAACTACAATTTCTTTCCTGCATCGGTGAGAAATGTAATGCCAAGACCTCCAGCAAACCTTAACTTGACTCCAGAGGGGACTGTGTGGGCTTGGCTGAAGACTAATGACTCAACCTCTTTGACAATCAAGACCAACCAAGTGGAACGGAACGAGACTTGGACCTTTGCCGCTTGGGATCTTTTCGCATATCCTTACAACGTCCCACCTAACAATTTAACCTAACTTAACCCAACATGGCTGACGAAATCCAAATGACGGCTCGCTTGTACGCTTCCAAAGGTGGAGCGTTCTTGCCGAGCGTAACCTACACCAAGAGCGCGACGATGGCTGGCGTTGATATGGGTTCACAGACCCAATCAATTGGCGCAAGCTCATCCGAGATCCTCGACGTTCCAGTTGATGTCACTGCTCCCTACAAGCTGTTGATCTCAAATCTGGATAACACCAACTACGTTGAGCTTTCGTTTACGTCCGGCTTTACTGTTGGTAACGGAACGATGAGGCTTCCCGCTGGTGAGACGATGTTGATTCCCTACATCAACGCGAGCCTCTACTTGCTTGCCAACACCAGCGCGGTGACGATTCAAGCGACCTTCTGCGAGATTTAACCAACTGACCTATGGCCGACGAAATTCAAATGTCAGCGCGGCTATTTGCCAGCAAAAACGGAGCGTCAATCAACGCTCAAACGTGGAATGCTGTCGCAAATATGACCGGCGTAGATATGGGTCAACAGACTCAAGACGTTGGCTCTGCGTCTGAGACTCTTGATATTACTGCTGACTTGTCTCTGCCGTACAAAGTGTTGATCTACAACATGGATTTGGTTTCTTCGGTTGGCGTTGGAGATGTTGGATCAAATGTCTCTGGCATCTTCTTCATGGAAATCCCTCCGCAGCAGTTTACATTGCTTCCCTACGTCAAATTCGCTTTGTACGTCAAATGCATGACGGCTGGCAGCACCGCTAAAATCTTCGCTCAATTCTGCGAAATCTAATGGCTGTAACACTACCAGCAAAGGTTGCAGAGCGCGGTATCAAAGCCGAACACGCTCGCGCTATCAATCAGTTGATTGATGTCGTCCGCAAGATCCAGTTGGTAGCTGGACCCGATCAAGCTATCGAGCAAACCCCAAACGGAACAACGCTGAAGATCAAGCAGCCGGTGGGGCGTACTGTGGTACAGACTTCCGAAGACTCTTGGTTCTATTGATATGCCATTCGCACAAGATCGAAAAGATCGAATGTGGAATGCTCAGAATCTCAACAACCTATATGCGAGATTCGATAACAAGTGCGCTAGAGCATTAGACGGCAAGACTCCGTTTGTCGTTGGTCTTAGCTCAAAAACACCGTTGGGGGTTCAATACGATTACTGCATTAATCCAGCTACTAGCTTCTATGTAAGCGGAAGCACTCCAACGCAGACTGAGATTGAGATTGAGATCTCAAAGCTAGAGACAAAACACTTAGACGTTGAAGGTGGGCAAGTCTATTTGGACCAGTATGTTGAGACATTCGACTCTACATATTGCAATGTTGAAGCGATTCAGAAGTCTTTTGAGCTACACAGAAGGACAGTTGATGATGTTCCATATGACATCCATTTAGGTTGGGACGATTGGGATTCCGGTTTTCTGTCTTACGTTAGGTCTTACTTCTCTTCAGTTGGTTCTGTTCCGTCTCTGCCTCCCGGTAGAATCCACAACCACAAAATAGCTGTCGCTGAGATCAAAATTGAAGGTCTTTTGACCTTTAAGATTCTCAACAGTTACAAGCGGTTTGACTGCTGGAGGGTCCACAACTGCGGAAGCAATGACCTGAAGGTGTTGCTGCAACTGCCAGATGGCTCAGCGGAGACGCACACAGTTCCTGCAATGGGTTGCAGATCGTTCAGGAGACGCGCTGACGGCTCTTGGGCAGCAACGTGGAGGGATGGCACTCCCTGCGTCTATTTCTTCCCATACTTTACGGGAGACGTTCCCTACTTTGCCGGTGGACCTCCAATGTATGGACAAGCGGACTCTCTGTCTGTCTGTATGGAGCGGTCAGCGAAAGCCAACAACATTGCCAATCCGTTTTTGCTCCTGCAATGGATGCGAGCAATGGGAGCGTGGGTTGACGCTGCTTTCGCTTATGACATCCGCTCAACCTTTCCAGAATACTCGGACCCTACGGATGCCAACACAGCAATCGGAGACGCAATCTTCACTTGGGGACGCGCTAGAGTTCAGATTTATGATGCAGCATCTGGCTTAACGTATGAAGACTATTTCAAAGTCTTCACTGGCGTGACTTCATTCATGGCAACATTGGACCAAATTGGAATCAATGTTGCGGTCAGCGGTGACTTGCTAGTGATGACAAGCAAGAGGCCAAACGCAATCGTTAGGATCTATCCTATTGATTGCAATGTGTTCTTCGGTGCTAACGATCCATATTGGGAAATCAATCCGACAACCACTTACATATCAATTGCTTATCCGTCGCGCTACTACACACAAAACGTAGGATCACCAACAACGGCAACTCAGTGGATAGCCGGTAACGTTCCAACATGGATGGAGACAATGCGTACTCTCCGAAGACGTATTGCTGTAGAAGAGGGATTTCTCAACAACTTTGACGACGAAGTTGATATTTCTGAAGAAAAGGTTGGGATTGTTAGATTAAGTCCAATTGGTTTAACAGCGCGAGCTAGCACCGCTGTTGGAATAGAAGCGTTTGACGCTAACGCTTTTAGCGAAGCGACTAACTACGAAAGAAGCGCAAACGTTATTGAGTTGCGAACTGAATTAAGACCCAAAGGTTTTTCTCCTGCTCTTAGTTATTCAAATACGCCTTACATCTCAGCGACGAGAACTTACATCATAGCGCAACCGAGCAATTATAGCGGTCAGTATGGATATGTATTCCCGCAGATTAGCACTGCGGTTGGTGGCGCAAATTCTCGACCAGCAGTCAATTGTGCTTACGTTCCGTCCGGTGGACCGTGGGGTTTCTCTAGTAGCGTTTACGATTACAATCTGGAGCGAGTCTTTACCACAGACCCTCTGACTCCAGTAGTGACCAATGTTTTTGGCTCTGACTTTTGGATCAACAAGTGGGGAGGCAAAGATGGGGTTGATGCATCTGTCAGGATACTTGGTCAACCAAACCAGACTGTCCAAGACAACGGTGTTCCAGATGACATATTCAAAGATCAGAACAACGCTGCAATGGCTTGTCTGGCTCCATGGTTCACGCAAGTTTCTGTCACCAATACAGAGCAAGCTTACATTGCCGACATAAGGTGGACCGCAGACACTTACTTCAAACTTCCCTACGATCCGACAGTTGACGCTATCAACTACGACGGAATCGGTCAGTTTTACCACAAGATTCCAAAGTCAGCGTTTCTGTGGAACTTGTTGGAATCCCATGTCAGCGGTTGGAATCGCTCTGTTCCATTGGCTCACGGTGAGGTCTGGTGTCCGATTTATAGTTTCAATGCATCTGGCATTCTGAGTCCAAGTAGATTGGGAGACCTCATTCCAAAGGATCTTACAACCACTTGCTTAGACCTTTCAGAAGGACCGTGTTTCTTTATAGATCAAAATCAATACAACGCTTTCTTAGCGAATGGAGTACAAGCTAAAGAGTTGTACGATAATACATTGGCTCAATACTATTGGGTTGTTAGCCAGACGGAGCTTGCGACCTACAGCCGGTCAAAAGGGTTCAACGCTTTCAACTTCGACTGCTCCAATCAGGTCATCATGGCCGATGGCGCAATCATCACTCCAGCGACCACTTGGCGAGAAATGCGCTCTTACGGCTTCGGTGAGACGGTCCAAGCCGCGAACTACGAGGACGTTGTGAACGGTCCGCTCTACCGTCTGATTCGCTACGTCGATTTAGAAGTCAGTTGACAGATTCCTATCGGTGGGTTATCTCCTGTCCCGCCGATGAAATGTCCGCACTGTCAGCGCATCTTTGCCGCAAGTCTCCGCGATATCGCAGGGGAGCTTGGTGCGTCCAAGTCACCGGCTAAATCCGCTGCGGCTCGCCAGAACGGCAAGCTTGGCGGAAGACCGAAGAAGACCAATGAAAAACGAACTAATACCTCAGCAAAAGCAGTCCGCGCTCGCAGTAATGGCGAGTCGATTCAGCGTTGAACCGGCAAAGCTGCTGGAGACGCTGAAGGCAACTCTGATGCCCAAAGCGACCAACGAAGAACTGCTCTCGTTCGTCGTCACCGCTAACCAGTACGGACTCAACCCGTTCACGCGAGAAATCTACGCATTCCCTGCTCGCAACGGTGGGATTCAGCCGATGGTCTCTGTCGATGGATGGATCAAGATGATGAACTCGCATCCGCAGTTCAACGGCATCCAGTTCACAACTGAAGACAAAGACGGCAAGCCGTTCAGTGTAACCGCGACGATCCACCACAAAGAGCGTTCGCATCCGGTTGAGGTCACCGAGTATTTCTCGGAGTGCTATCGACCAAGCGAGCCGTGGAAAGTTAACCCTCGGAGAATGCTTCGACACAAAGCGTTGATCCAATGCGCTCGCGTAGCGTTTGGGTTCAGTGGAATCGTGGACGAAGAGGAGGCCGCACCTTCGGTCTCGGTCAACGTCACTCCGTCGCGTCCGATCTTCCGCAGCAAGCTGGAACCAAAGGTCGAGCCTCAACCGCACGAGTACCTCCCCGAAAACAATCCGGTCCCGACAGCTACCGTCACCACTAGCGAATCCATTCAGCAAGAGGTTTCCAATGGATGAGCGTGGAAACCTACCGTCAGCCTCCGCAGCCAGCCGGTACGCAGCTTGTCTTGGGAGCTACGATCTTGAGCGTCAAGTTGCTGAGGTTGAATCAACGACTGACGCTGCGATTGGTAACCGCATCCATGCTGCTCTTGCGCTCGAAACGGTTAATGATCTAACCACCGATGAGACTTGGATCATTGATCGCTGTAGGGAGCAGGAAGCAGAACTGGTTGCGAACACCTTCGGTGGTTATGAGACCAACTGCTTCCGAGAAAAGCGGCTGTGGTCGCTGGATGCGGACGGCAACAGACTTTGGAGCGGTAAGCCAGATGTCATTTACACCGCTGAAGTGCAGGGAAACCAATGGGGGTTGATCATCGACTACAAGAGTGGTCGTGGAGCAGTGGAAGACGCTTCTCAGAACCTCCAGTTACGCTGTCTAGTCGCGCTGCTGGATGAATCTTGGGGATTTACGATGGATCGGATTACCGTCGCAATCATTCAGCCTCTCGCTGGTTATCCGAGCGTTGCAAGCTACCAGCATGAGGATATTCACGACGCTATCGTCGAGTCGTCGGAACTGATGAGTTCCGTCAAAAAGCTTGGTCAACCGCGCACTCCATCTGAAGCGGCTTGCAAGTATTGCAAAGGGAAACCGTACTGCTCAGAAGCGCGGGAGTTGGCAGTTGCGCCACCAGTAACCAATGCTCCCTCTGGCATCACTCCAGACGCGATTGCAGCGACGTTGACCAACCAGACGCTCGCAGCGTTCTTGGACCGAGCAGCGCAAGCCGAAGCAGTGATTGAAGCTTGCCGGTCAGAGGCTCGACGGAGACTCGGTGAGGGAGACACAATCGAAGGTTGGACGCTCAAAGAAGGATCGGTGCGAGAGTCCATCACTGACTCCGAGAAAGCGGCTTCTCGCTTCTTAGAACTCGGAACTTACGAACAACTTGCTCCTGCAATCACGCTCAACAAGACCAAGCTCAAAGAAGCGATCAAGACTGCGACCGGATTCAAAGGTCAGCAGTTGACCGCCAAGCTCGATGCGCTGCTTGACGGCTGCACTGAATCGAAGACCTCTCAACCCACACTGACACGCACCAAATGAATCAAACCCATCCAATGGAACTGGTCCGCGAGTTTATGCGGACGTTTCAGCAGTACGTCCCAAGCAATCCGATCATGCCAGATCCGGTGACGCAGAATCTGCGGTATCGGTTGATCGACGAAGAGGCTCAAGAACTATCCGAAGCGACCAATGCGAAGGAGTATTTGGACGCTGTTGGCGACCTCTTGTACGTCGTCTATGGAGCCGCGCTGGCTGCGGGGTTCTCACCGCATCAAGTTGACGCTGCATTCTGCGAGATCCACCGATCCAATATGAGCAAGTGCTGGTCTGACGATGAGATCGACTGCATTCCGGCTGACTCCCGCTCGCACCGAGTTGGTGAAAACCGGCACATTGTCCGTCGCAATGACGGCAAGATCGTCAAGAGTCCAAGCTACTCACCGGCTCGATTGGAGGGATACACTCGATGAGACATTTATGGGCGCGTGGATTTGGCCGTCTCTTCGTTGACGCTGAGGTCCACCAGACCGCTGAGGGCAAGTCATTCTTGCTGGCAGTGATCGAGTTTGAAGGACGCAAGCTGGCGAACGGAAAACCATACGCACAGCGGGTCCAGTTCCGGTCATTTGATCCGCTAGACATTGAGATCGCGGATCAATTGATCGCTGGAACGCATATCATGTTCGACGGCGATTGCGATGCGGTCGCAGACAAGTCATCGACTGGCTGGTGGTACGCGAATCCGCGAGTCACCGGACGCATCCAAGAAATTACGCACTCACCATGAAGATCGACTTCTTTGTGGCCGGTATTCCGAAAGCCCAACCGCGAGTGAAAGCTTTTGTGCGCGGAGGTCATGCTGGCGTTTACACTCCAGACAGCGCGGAGTCTTGGAAGCAAGCGGTGCGGCTGCAAGCCGTCGCAAACGCTCCAGAATCGCTTGTGGCGCATCCTGTTCGCGTCCAGCTGGACTTCTTCCTTACGCGACCAAAAGCGCATTTCAAGCGAGACGGAAGCTTGAAGGAAAACTGGCCGATCTGGCACTGCAAAAAGCCAGACTTGGACAACCTCATTAAAGCGGTGACGGACGCGATCACCGACACTCAGCGGGTCTGGCTCGATGACAGCCAAATCTACCAGATTTTAGCTACCAAGTCTTACGGTCTCAGCCGTTTCGGTTGCAGCGTGAGAATCGACGCTGACTGACTCTTGGAAAATGCGGCATGGTGCGCGGGGAGATCCTGCGACGGGTTAGGTTTTTACCCATAGAAACACCGCATTTTCCTAAGGTTTTCGCTGGTTTTGGATGCTCCTGAAAAAAGTTAAAGATTTCTGTTGCAGGAAACCCGACGTTGGGTTTAACTCTCTCCATCGGCGGCAACGATGCCTCCGAATAAACGACAAGAATACGATGAACGAAAACATTACCTCCGCTGCTCCTGAACTGCTCGCCGCTCTCAAGTCTCTGACTCTGGAGATTGAAAGCATCCTGTCACACGAAGCCGGAAAGACTCGCGATCAACTTTTGGAGCGTCTGCATATGGATTACGACGGCAAGCTCCGCGCTGCCCGATTCGCGATCTCGAAAGCCAACGGTCGAATCAACTAACAATCTCAAGAGGGGCGCGACTCTCCAACGCGCAAACCATCAACAACCATCAAACACCATGAAATACCATTGCAGAGACAAAGAGAATAAATCGCTCAGTCAGCACTCCAGCATTCTGGAAGCACTGCGAGCGCGGGAAGTATGGCTCCATACTCGCGAGCTAATCGGAATCAGCGACAACAGCGGTCGCTTACTGTCAGCCGACGAACTGTATCAAGCCAAAGCGGCTGCTTGGCTGAAAGGTCTCCGATGAATCTTGGACCTCTTATTGCGGCTCTCATCACCGTGGAGTCCAACGGTCGAGACAATGCCGTTGGTGACGGCGGTCGAGCAATCGGTGCGCTCCAGATCCACAAGAGCGTTGTGGTCGATGTTAACCGGATCGCTGGAACTCATTACACTCACCAGCAGATGACCAACCGGATTGCGGCTCGTAAGGTCTGCGAGATTTATCTCAACCGCTACGCAGCCGGTAAGACTAACGAAGAAGCGGCTCGAATCTGGAACGGTGGTCCAACTGGTCACCGGAAGTCAGCGACGGTCAGTTACTGGAACAAAGTCAAAAAGCATCTCAAATGAACCTTAAACCCAAACGTCCCACCCCCAAGATATTCGTCGTCTCAGACGACACGCACAAGCGGCTGAAGGACTACGCGCAACGCAAAGGCTACAAGCTACAGTTTGTGGCCGACGAAGCAGTCAGTGAATACCTCAAGCGAAAGGAGCAACCATGAGCGAGCAAAACAACAATGAGGAATACCGCCTAACATTCAAAGGACTGCTGTCCATTTACCTACCGGAGAAGACAATGACCGAAATCTACAACTCAATCGAGCTGTCCTGCCGTCGCAACGGCTGGGGCATCGCAATCGACGAGAACAACCGGCTGGACTTTGTTCCGATGGTGAAAGTGGAGGACGAGCCGTGAGCGATACACCGAGGACGAATCTCGAAGCATTCTTTCCGCATGAATCAATGTATCAGGTTTGTGATGCCGACTTCTGCCGCCAACTCGAACGCGAACTCAACGCGGCCAATGAGATGTTCAGGAAGCTGAATATTCACACCCTCAATTTAACTGACCGCATCAAGCGATTGGAGGAGGCGGGGGATATGCTATGCGCTGCTGCCGCCTTTATGGGGTGGCACATGGAGATTGAGAAATGGCGCAAAGCCAAGGAGGCCAAGCCGTGAAGCACCCAAGCTATTGCTGCCAGAAGTGCGGAGAACTGATCGGGTGGATTGGTCGATTCATGTTCCCGTTCTTGCACAAGTGTAGAAAGAAGGAGGTGAAGCCGTGAGTGACTCAGATTTCCCATATGCGCTGATGTTTGGACTGATAATTGGATCAATCATCTTGGGTGGATTCATCGGAGGTGAGGCACAAAGAGACGTACAACAGCGTGAAGCAGTCGCTGCTGGCCATGCAGAGTGGGTGGCCGACAAGAGCGGTAAACCTCAGTTCAAATGGAAGGAGTGCAAATGAGCAACCATCTTGGTGACACCAACAAAATGGTCGATACGCCGAGGATGGACGCATCAGCATATGATGACGGAGCCATTTGGCAAACTGGTTGCCAACTCGAACGCGAACTCAACGCAGCCAACGACCGCATCAAGCGGCTGGAGGAGGCTCTTGAAGGAACCGTAAAATGGATCGTTCATCTGGCAGATAGCGGAGACGCTGGATTCTGGAATCCTGAAGAGCAGTCAGTGATAATCGCAGCAAGAGCTGCACTAGAAGCCAAGGAGTCCAAGCCGTGAGCGATACACCGCGCACAGATAACCGAACCGTAATCATCGACGGAAACCAGTGGGTCAATGCACCGTTCGCTCGCCAACTCGAACGCGAACTCAACGCAGCCAACGTCGAGATTGAGCGACTTAAGAAATCCAACCTCCAACTCCGAGAAGGTGCGGAGGAACAGAAGCAGCGCATCAAGCGGTTGGAGGAGGCGGGGGATGCGATGGAGCAATGGACAAGCGAGTATGGACCAATTTACAGATGGCGCAAAGCCAAGGAGGACAAGCTGTGAGAACCCCAATCGAAATACTGGTGAAGGCCATGCACATTCTTGCCAACGACATCCAGTCAGACGATGGCGTAGCCAACGCTGCAATCTACGAAGCTGCCCAGCGCTTGGAAGAACAGAACCAGCGCATCAAGCGGATGGAGGAGGCGTTGTATAAGATCGAGTTTTACGCCGCTACTGGCATATTGCAGGACAGTTTTGATGAGATAAAACGCATAGCCAAGGAGGCCAAGCTGTGAGCGTTGAACAACGAATCCTTTTCATAGCGGAGTCTCCCGATTGCAACCATCCACGCGAACTCCGCGCAATCGCTCTCGAAGTTCGGAAGCGGGAGGATCGGATCAAGCAGTTGGAGGAAGAGCTTATGGACGTGAAGAACAAGCACAGCGTTCTGGTTGCGGACGTTGTTCTGGACGAGGACAGAGCCGAGCGCATCAAGCAACTGGAGGACCGCATTCACCGAGCAGCATCAGCGTTCTTTAGGGACGGATCGGACGGTCAGGTTGCGAGTCAAATGCTTCAGATTCTGGAGGAGGAGAGGGGGAAGAAATGAAGCTCTCAGACTTAGATCCATCCCACCAACTCCGTAACACTAAGATATCACAACTGACAATATCACTAGTCTGTCGTCACACTAAATCAAAACGCGATCCTTCTACATGGAAGATCAAGAATAACAC
>Ga0068876_10002707_pt1 | contig 12960 bp, 5 predicted proteins | sample NOAtaG_6_FD_66442 | JGI IMG/M metagenome (GOLD analysis project Ga0068876, IMG submission 66442) | Freshwater lake microbial communities from Lake Erie, under a cyanobacterial bloom - NOAA_Erie_Diel5S_2200h metaG | ecosystem: Environmental > Aquatic > Freshwater > Lake | place: USA: Ohio, Lake... | reverse complement strand
CGTCAGAATATCCTGGTACTCCTACTACCATCGTATTACCAGAACCTGATATATCAACAGATATTCCTTCAAATGTGGCAGTACTACTTACTGCATTAAATTCTGATTTATTATTTCCTGGAAATAATGGTACATTATGCGATATCACATTCCATTTGTCAGTATATATTAATTCTATAGGATTATCACCAGGATTAAGTAATATTTCTCCACAATCACCAGTTATAATTGTAGCTGTATAACTTCTACTTTCTTTTAATGATATTATTTTATAACTACCTAATGTTCCGATTGGTAATCTAAATGTTTTGGGACCAGAAAAAGTATTTAATACAGATAGACCAAATGGAGATATTACATTATCACCTATCTCCTCTACTGGAATAGTAGGTTGTATAGGACGAACTGATTTTACTATATCTGTTTCGGTTAAAGATTTAAATCCGTATTTCGCAGAACTATCAAATGTAAGTATTCCGGATGAAGGTAATTGTGCATTAATAACCTTCTTATTGTTACTAACAGCAAATGATATAATGCGTGACATATCTAATTATACTTGTAATAAATAAAAATAATTTAAATTATCTTTGTTTATTTTGGGTGCGGTTACGTAATGACAAGATCTAAAAATTCATATAATTAAATTAATATTTTTTTTATTCGACATATAAGCAGATAGTGAGATGGGTAAAAAAAGTTTGCAAATAACTTCGTATAATGCATCCGGTGCAAATACGCGCGGTACAGCATTACCTACTTCTGGGTATATGAAATTTTCATCGAATGAAAATGGATTCAAAAATGTTAGTGCGACTGAAATTGTAAATGAAGCAGATCCGAACAAAATATCTTGGTTAAATAATTTAAATGACATACATGAAAGTCTGATAAATGAGACAAATACTATAGGTCAAGTATTAACAATTACATCTACTGACCCTAAACAAGTAGCATTCCAAGATACTCAAGGTGGTCTTCCGCCAACCTCAGAACAACCATCAGGATATGTGCTTGGTATATTAGACCCAATATTAGGTATTCTAGAATGGAAACAAGATGCCCAAGGAAGTATTCCAGATCCATTAGTGTTAAGTGGTACTGATAGTGTTAATAAATTTCAAGTGAGAAATGATACTAATAATCCACGTTTTACTATAGATACTGTAAATAATAAAGTTAAAGTTCAAGAAGCAGAATTACAAGTGAATCGAACTGGAATACCTTTATTCACTGTCGGAGATGCGAGTGGAGTATCAATGAGAAACGCTGGAGGAACCGCATATGCTACATTCAATTATTCAGATGAAACATTAACCATAAGCGGACAAAATTATAAATCTAAATTTAGTATATTGGATAATGATGATAAAGTACGGTTTAAGGTTGATACTACCAACAGCGAAACTTATGTTTCTGAGAATTTTGTTGTTGCAAATAATGCCGGTGGAGATATATTTTCCATTGTGGCAACCAATAAAGTTGTTAACCTGAACATTATTGATACTACCAAGAATGGTTCCATTAAATTTTTAGACACAGCAGAAACTCTACCAATTGGGATACCAAGTACTACCAATATGAAACTAAATTATGATGCGGGTGGTGTTGGTGATACAGACTTTGTTGGGTATATATCAAGAAACGGACCAAATGCGATGTATAATTTAGTAAACAATTTAAGTACAGAGTTATTTTTGGTTGCTCCAAATGCAGGAATACAAACTACAGCCGAAATAATGACTATTTCAAGTTCTGACGTTAGTGGCAGATGTGCATTACAATTTAATACAAGTATATCACTTGAAGCAGGTGGAAATAGTTATGCGTTAAATGTCGACTCAAGTGGTGCAACCGCAAATTGCCCGATAAGTTCTATTGTAGATAATGGATTAAACCACGAGGGTGGGCTTATAACTCAAAATACTGTTAGTGGTGGTGGTAGGGTTGAGGTTCTAGCGTCATATCAATCAGGTGTAGAGAATAAAATATTATCTACAGGCGGAGCAGGTTTGTTAGTAAATAGTGAAGGACGTACAACCATAGTAACTGATACAGATATGTTTGTTCATTCTGGTGATGCTCTATATTTAGGGCGTCAATCTGCGATAGGACCAGGAACGCCGATCACGGATATTTATTCATCAAATGAAATGAGTCTTTCAAGTAATGTTATTTATATACTCGCTTCAACAGAAGTAAGTGTGAGTGGACCTTGTAATTTTGTAAATATTCCAACAACATCAGTAGTACCAGTTAATAATATAGACATTACAAATAAATTGTATGTAGATACTTTAGTCAGTGGTCCACGAAGTGTATTAAATGCTTTAACCTATGTTAATGACTTATCAGAAGGAGGTGTTTTACCATCTGTACCTACAACAACAGCACAAGTGGCATTTAATTTGTTTAATTGGACTGGAGCTACATTAATTACCCCTACACCATCTGGGTTCACAGTGGTTAGTCCTGGTGTTTGGCAATATACTGGTACAGGTATACGTGTTTTTAATTTCAATATAGACATCGCAGTGGTTAGTGCAGCAGCGGACCAGCTTGTACAAATTGTATTGGTTGATGATAATGATGCAGTGATACAACCTACACTATCACAGTTCTATACATTTACCCTTTATAAAAACGGTGGAACCAGTATTAATTTGAGTTTAGCACTAAACACTAATGATATAGTGAAGGTTGCTGTTAGAACACCACGAGAGGCGACTACATTAACTATTGAAAATTATAAATTTCAAATTATGGAAAATTAATAAATTTTTGTAAAATGTTATAATATCTTACTATACCTTGTTAAGTTACTATAAAGTATTCAGAGTTGTTAAATATTAATAAATGTAAGTATTCCGGATAAATGTAATTGCACATTAAGCTTCTTACCGTCACTAATAGCAATATAATGTATGACATATCTAATTATCTTTATTTATTTTGAGTATGGTCACGCGATGACAAGATCTAAAAATTCATATAATTAAATTAATATTTTTTTTTCGTCTGACATATAAGCAGATAGTGAGATGGGCAAAAAAAGTTTGCAAATAACTTCGTATAATGCATCTAGTACACGTACTCGTGCGTCATTATTACCTACTTCTGGGTACATGAAGTTTTCATCGAATGAAAATGGATTTAAAAGTGTTAGTGCTACTGAAATTGTGAATGAAGCCGATCCAAACAAAATATCTTGGTTAAATACATTTACACATGAAACAATAGAAGGAGGAAGTACTATAAATTCTGATATCGATTTGAGCGTGTTATCATCTAACTCTAAATTAGATTGGAGAACTGCTAATACCGCTGAAAACAATATATCAGTCGCGTATAACAATCATCTATATGTATTTAGTAGGAAACAAGTTAGTCCTAATCTCAATTCATATAATAATGGTATTTCAAGTGGCGATACTTGGGAGGATAATACCATAAATACTGGAGATAATGGAGGAGTAGATTTACTCAAGTACGATAGTAATGGACATATTATTTGGCGAACAAAGATGGTGACTATCGGATCATATGGCGCCGCAGATATAGTCCATATGAAAATAGTCGATAATAATATTTATTTGTTAGGAACTTATTCGAATAATATACATATATACGATGCTATTGCAGCAAATAATCCGTGGATTGATGGTACTTCATATAATATAACTAATTCTAATAATGTTATGACATTATTTTTAATTAAATATAATCTAAATGGACAAATGCAATGGAGGACGAAAATATCATATCATAATTTTTCTTCGATATCACAACAGCTCAATTTGGTAGTTAGTGATTTCATTTATATATCGGCTATGCATGATGGCTCTGTAGATTGCTATAATGTAAAAACTAGATCTGAAGAGTGGTCTAATAGTGGTCTAGATTCTATAGAATCTAATAGTCTACTTCAACGTATCAGTTTACTTAAATATAATATTAATGGTTCATTGATTTGGAGAAATTTGATTGATGCGGTGAATTATAATAATTTTGTAAAATTACATATAACTCAAAATAATATATATCTTTTCACCAGGATATTGATTGATAGTGATTTAATAATATATTTATCATCTGTAAATAGTGGAACGCCTTGGCCTGAGAATGCATCAAGTACGATTATACCATTAAGTAGTGGAAATCCCATAGCATTAATCAAATATGATTCGAATGGAAATTGTGTTTCGAGAACAAAAATACTAGCTAATACTATTACAGATGTAACATCACAATTTGCATCGACTATAATAGTAGATGATGGTATTTATATATCTGCATATTGTAGAAATAATATGCAGATATATGAACCAGTTACTAGTGACACTGCTTGGACGGAGCTATTTCACGAAATAAATGTCGCCCCATCAATTTTGTCTATATGCATAGTTAAATTAAATTTAGATTTCGAACTAGTGTGGAGAAATAAAATAAATATTGATCAATATCCTGGAGCATCTAATATACCAGCTCTACCTAATGTAAATATCGATATGGATATTTACGCTATGTTAGAATTTAACAGCATACCAATATCAATATATAATACCATTTATGGTACTGCTATATGGAACAACTCAGTTATTGCAACTATAAGCTATGTATTTAGGGGTGCAGCATTATTAAAATATAATAAGGATGGTGTATTATTATGGAGAACAAAAATAGATTATATTAGCAATAGGCTAAATTTATCTGTAACCCCAGATTCAATATATATGGTTGGCACGTATTATAATAATAATATACGTATACATGATGTAGTAATAGGTACGGATATATGGATAGATTCATATACTGAGATGACAGGTAGCTCAAGCGATAATATATATATACTGCGATATGATAAGTATGGTAAATTATTATTTAAATCTAGAATATATGGTGGACAAGTCTTTTCAATTGAATCAATATATGATAACAATTTATATTTAAGTTTTAGATGTGCTGGAGCCTTATTAAATATAAATTCACTTATAAAATTCAATGATGCGTGGGATGATAATATTACGGATCAAATCCAACTAACACAACCTAATTATAGTAATACTTTTATATTAAAATTTAATATATCAGTGCCATATATGTTGGATATGCCTACCAATAAGGTCAAATATATTTATGCTACCGGAGATACAATAATTGATACAAATGATACTATATATGGATTAAGCGATAGATTATATGGCGATACTAATTCTAGTTTGACGCTATTACCATCTGATAAGTGGATAGTTCAATCTAATAACTTCATTGCGTAAATATATCAATTTCGACAAAAAATAATATTTTTTGTCGTTAAAAATAATATTTTTTTTTGTCATCAGAATTTTATCCATTTGTCGGCAGGAAGTAATTGTATAACATCTGTACCGTTATATATTGTAGGCAAATTTTCTACTAAATCATTTGTGTTTAATATATACTCGTCATCAGTAATAACATATTTAATTTTATTTTTTGGCGCATCTAATGAAACAATAGGTATACTATATTTTATTACAAATGTGTCAGTTGTACCGCTTATTGGTAAATCCGTGGAGTTATTAATCCAATTTTTAGATGCCCCTATTGGTATTGATATATCTGCATCATTAGTAAATATTCCTAATACATATAATGAATTACTTATACTAAATAATTTATCTATTCTAGCATTTGAAATCAGTCCTCTCCATAATAATTTACCATCACTATTATATTTAATTATATATGAACCAATATTGGTATTTGGTATTGTAGTAAGTACTATATCCAACCATGCATTATTTTGAGGAATAGTATTATATAATAGTATGTCCTTATTAGTACGATGTGATATATAAATATTATCATTTGATAATATAAAATGCATGTAATAATCAATAGGATTATCATCATTAAGAGAATCTATTCGCGTTCTCCATTGTAAAATACCATCCAAATTATATTTTATTAATATGGTAGAATATTTATAAGATGTTTTTATAGGAATAATAACAGATTGAGGAGTACCCCATGCGTCATCAGCCGATACTGCATTGTATACATAATTATCATTAGATTTGTTAATACAGCAAACGTATAATGAATTATTATGTTTGTATAAATATGTTGGTTTATTATTGTTATAGTTTGTATTGATACTAACATCAAAATAAGATACATTAGATATGAATGTTCTCCATACCATAGTTCCATTTAAATCATATTTTATTAAAATAAGTCCTTCACCACTCTGAATAGTTATTGGATTGTTACTATTCCAAACTTCAGATTCATTAGTAGTTCTATATATAATACTATTACTATTGGTATTAATTGATGCTACATATATATAATCAGAATTTATAATTAAATTATTTGGATATATACTTCCAAATTGACTAGCAATAGCCGTTCTCCATTTTAAAATACCATCTAAGTCATATTTTATTAAAATAGTCTTACGAGGGTCTGAGGTAGTTATAACTATCGGAGCTGGAGAACCCCATAACTCATCTGATACACCATTATATATATTAGAAGAGATATCGCTACTAATATAATATATATAAATATAATCATCCGCTATAGATATATAATGTAACACATTCGATTCGGGCTCCATATATGTTCTCCATATTATTTGTCCACTCGAATTGTATTTAATTAAATATAATATAGTACTCGTTCCCGATAATATAAAGTTTTTCGATATTAAATTATCCCAATCATTATTTGCCGGAATTGCATTATATGCGGAACACGTAGTATTACCATTTTGAAAATAACTACTAAGATATATATGACCATCATAGTTTATTATATTTGTAAATGAAGAACTCTCTGCATTTTCTATCATGGTCCTCCATTGGATATTTCCATTTAAATCATACTTTACTATAAACCTTCCAAAATTAAAGCCAGGCGTATATGATATTAATATTGGTGTTCCGTCGCTCCACTCATTATCGATAGTCACAGCATTATATAAATATATATTCGGATCAGGATTTTCCGAATATATTAGAAATATATCACTTAAATATATACTATCCTCAGATATAGTAATTGCTATGGATTTACTTCTCTCATAATTGAATGTATTTGGTGATGGATATAGATTAGAAATTTTCGTTCTCCATAATAAATTTCCATTTAAGTCATATTTTACTAACAATATAGATAAATTAGTCGGAGGGGAAGATAAAAATGGAATTGATGTAGCTGTTGGGGTACCCCATGTACTAGATACATTAACTCCATTATATATTGATGTATCGTTATTAAAATATGCAGTTATATAAATAGCATCTGATGTTATGGCGCTAGAATTATAATATACATTAGTACTGCTGCTAATTTTTGTACGCCAATTTACGTTAGTCGGATTTATTTTACTATATAATACATCCGAATTAAGAGGTCCAAAATATATTGTTTCGGATGATGTATCTGGTGTTGCCGAATTATTAAATTTAATTTTGCTGGGATCTGCATCGTTTACGATATCAGTTGCGCTGACACTTGAAAATCCATTATTGCTGTCTGTAAATTTCATATAACCATTTGAAGGTAATTTTACGAACTTTGTAGATGATTTAGAACCACTTCTACTCCCTAGCTGTATGGAATGGGATGTCATTATTTAAAATATTCACTGTATAATATAGTAATTATATTCTATTTTTATATTTATTTTTTCGCAAAATTTCGAATCCGAAAAACAAATATATTATCAAAATAGCCAGACATATTTTTTATATTTTTAAGTATGGTAATTGTCTAACAAAAAAAATAGTGTAAGTAGTGGGGTTCGAACCCACGCGGATCGCTCCAGTGGATCTTAAGCCCACCGCCTTAACCACTCGGCCATACTTACTTACTATTTCTACTTATAATTCTAATACTTTAAATGTAATTATATCACGCTTCGATTCTCATAATATTTCCTGTATCTCGCAATATCCATAAGTAGCCAAAATCGTTCAAATCAAGTATTGCTTCTTCCTTATTATCCACTATTAATTGATATTCTACGTCATTATACTCAAATTTTACAATATTATTGTACGAGATATTATTTTTTATTTTATTTAGTAAATCAAATGGTTCTCCATATAATTGCAAACTAGGTTCGTTCGAATTCCAATAAAATTTAGATGCATAAATATTACCTACATATTTTTTATTTGTACTTAATTCGCGATCTGGATCTTCAACATCTACCCATGACCAATAATCTAATGGAAATTCGGTTATACAGCCAAATATTGGCGGTGGAGATCCGGCATCATCATATTCGGTATATAAATCTACTACTTCGTATCCATCGAACATATAAATGCCTTTACAACAATATCCACTGTTTGAAATATCTTCTATTATATCCCCGCGTTTAAGTTCTTCTATAATACCTGGATGAATAGCTTCCAAAAGCCTTATATTTATTTCACCTTTATATCCTTTTATATCGACTAAATGTATAGTTGCTCGTTTTACCATGTTCTAATTTGTTAAATAATATTTTGATTTATATACTTTTAATTTTATTCGTTAAACAAAATTGAATGATACGTAACTTGGATATACTTATTCGTATAGTAAAATATGGAAAAAATATTAAATCCCAATACTGGAAATATGATTACATATGGTGGTGCTGCATATCGCCAATTAATTAAAGATGGATATCAATATAATAGTAAGACGCATTCATTAGTATTAAATGAAATATCTACATCTCAAAGTATAATTACGCATAATGAAATGTCTAAGTCCTTAGAGTCATATGAAGTAACTATATTGAATGATTCTGATTACATAGCTGATAAAATTGTTCATATTTCAGATGTACATATTCCACTACGATTACATTCGAGCAGAAAAAAAGAATATTTAGAAGTATTTGATAATTTATATGCTAAAATACGTGAATTGAGCGATACTAATAAATTATTGATTGTTATAACAGGTGATTTACTTCATGTAAAATTATCATTAGAAGCCGAAACTATTATTATGGCTCGTGATTTTTTAAAAACACTAAGCGAACTTGCGCCAACAATTTCCATAATCGGCAATCATGATTTTGCCGAAAATAATCGCGAACGTATAGATACTATGTCGGCAATCGGGCATAATATTCCAGTATACTTATTGAAGCATAGTGGATTATATCGATATGGAAATATTATATTCGCATTTAGTAGTTTGTTTGACAACATATTTATCAAATATTCGGATATTATTGCCAACATAAATACAAAATATTCATCATTCCCAATATATGCGTTATTTCATGGAACCGTAGTTAATTCCGTAAATTACAACGGAAAATTAAATACTTTACCCAAAGATAGGTATTATCCGTCTATTTCAGATTTTGATGGCTATACTGGTGCATTATTGGGACATATTCATAAACATCAAAAATTATCATCACGTATTGCTTATGCCGGTAGTCTACTTCAGCAAAATTATGGTGAGCCAATAACTGGGCATGGAATATTAATTTGGGACATAAATGCGTCCATCGAATTTGTTGAAATAGAAAATAATTATGCGTATATTAACCTTATTTTACGAAACGGTAAATGTGAAAATTTAGATGAATTAATCAAATATGCTAACAAAAAATTACGGATAAAATGTAAAATACATAATACTTCAACTTCGGATATCGATAATTTCAAGAAAGAGTTATCATGCCATATCGAAGAATTTCTAATTGTACCACTAAATTCTAATAGTTGTGTCGGTATCCACGGTATGAATACCATGGATACCGGGGATACCGATAATACCGGTACAAATATAGAATCTATAAATATACAAAATATCGAGCAAAAAATAATCAGTGAACAAATTGTAAATCCTAATATCTCGCAATCCGTCATTCAACTACGTAGTCAATTGTGTGTAACTACTAGTTCGAGTAATATTAATTGGAATATCGAAAGTATAGAGTTTTCTAATGTATTTATATATGGAAATGATTACAAAAACGAGATAAATTTTAATCAAGGTGTATGGAATATTTGTTCAGCAAATACGACCGGAAAAACATCTATTGTAAATATTATTTTATTCGGATTATTTGATAAAATTTCGACAACTATGTCTAATAAGTCAAATATTTTACATATTGGTAAAAATCATGGATATATTCATATAGTATTTAATCAAAATAGCAAACAGTATCAAATAAAAAAAACTATTAAACTTATTTCTAGAAGTAGATATTCGACTGAATATTTTACCGAATTTCGTTGTATAACAGATAATTGTTCATTAAACGGTGCATCTGTTACAGAAACGTTAAAAAATATAATAAAATATGTGGGTGATTTTAACACATTTATTACGTATCAACTTATATCTACTAGACATAAATCCTCTATTTTACAATTATCTGGAACTGATAGAATTAAACAATTTCAGAAATTATGCGGCGTGGATGATTACGAGACATATGTTAATAAAATAAAAGAATTACGCAAATATGCAGAAAATACATTGAGTAATTATAAAGGTCAGGAAATGGTAATTAAGAATAATATGTCGAATATCGCACCCTTAAATAGTCAGCAATTATCCGATTATAATCAACAGAAAGAACAGATTGAAAATAATCTGTATATTTTAAATGACTTTTATCAAAAATTGTTGGAAAATAAAGGCTACATCAATTCTAAAATTATACAAAAACAAGCAGAATTATATGTGCCACCCAGTTATTTTGATTCATCAAAATCGATCGAAGATTATGATTTAGAGATATCTAAATTATCTACAACTCTCTCTACATATCCTTCTATTGAAGAGGGTGAAAATATTCAATCGATAAATTCAATATTACAAGTTTATCGCATCGAAATTGCTAAAATTACTAAATTATTGGACTCACAGACGTCCATAGCCACATCCGATTTGGTAATCGCAAAAATTAATGGTATTACAAAGCAGTTAAAAATGGAGCCGATAAATATCACAGATAGAGATATTTACTATATAGAAAACAAGATATCTGAAATATGTGAATATATAAAGGAAGTTACCAATACTACAGAATCTATAGATATAAATAATTTAAAATATGATGAAAGTATTCATCCATTTCTTGCTAATGGCGAGCAAATGGATAAATATATACTATATGATATGTGGCAAACATATGTTCATAAACTAAATTTATTAGAGCCATTTATAGACATTAGCCCGCCACATATCGGAGAATCGGAAAAATCATTATGCAATTTTACAAAAAATATGGTAAACGAACGTATAAATAATTTAACAAATGAACTTGAAACTCTTAATAAATTCATGTATATTCCTAAGGAAGATGAATGTACAAAAACATCTGAAAATGATGTAGTATACATGATTAAAAAACACGTACCAGATTTATACGATCTTAATGATATACAAACTATAGTTAATCATGGTAAATCAGATTACGATGTAGATTTATTACTTACTTATGTACAAAATTCTATGAATGAACAAAATTATAAATTAGATATTAATATGTACAATTTATTGCAAAAGTTTTTGACAGATGTTGTATCTGGTAGTTATACTAAATATGCTATTGCTAATGATCAATTACGCGAAAAAACTAAGCATAATGATATGGTTATGAATTTACTAGCGGAAAATGAAAAAATCGATAAATATAATTTAGATATCGAGCGTAAACATAACTATATAATTCGTCAAAAACATATAGAAAAGATTGAAAAATGTCAAAATGAATTACTAATTATGGGTCGATATAATAAATATTTAATTCACAAAAATAATTTGGAACGATCATTGTTAGAATCTCGAATTAGTATATATCGTTCTCAAATCATCAATATATGTATTGACGAATATAAATCATTATCTGATAAATATAATCAATATAAATTGATACGCGAATTTCATAATTTGACAAAACAAGTCGAATATTTATCAGAATATAATAGATACGATAAGTTAATTAAATTAGCTGAATCTAAAATTAAAGCATGTGAAATTTTACAATCTATTTCTGAATTAGAAGAGTGTAAAAAGTCACAATCGAAACTTGACGGGACTAAATTGATTAATCACCAAATTTTTACACTAGAAGAAGAAGTAAAAAAGATAACTACTAAAATATCTGAAGTCAGTAATTCTATAAATGAGCATAATACTGCAATACAAAACATTAATATAAATATTCAACAACAATATACTTCATCAGGCGCATATCAACAATATCTAATGTCATTAAATGAATTACAACTATCCATACAAAATATAGAATATAGTATATTAATATATAATACATATGAACAATTATTTCATCGAACTAATATCCCAAATGTTATTATGGAACATCATCTAAAATCGTTTGATAGATTAGTTAATGAAATTTTTAATAAGTATACCAAATATTCATTTAGCCATGAGTTATCTGATAGTGGTAAATTATTATTCAATATTACTAGTAGCACGGGACATGTATTAGATTCCGAACGTTTATCTGGGTTTGAATCTATAATTTTAGATCTAGCAATAAATAATGCAATGATAAATATTAGTAATACATATAGATGTGGACTTATTATGATAGATGAGGCATTAGATTGTATAGATCAAAATAGATTTGTCGAAGAATTACCAAAAATTATTGATACTTTACGCCAACATTACCATACTATTATAACAATATCTCAACGTGATATACCTGAACATTTAATAGATTACTCAATAAAAATAAATGCTAAAGTTGGTTATTCGACTATACAATGATACGATCATACGATCATAAGATTGTATGATCGTACAAGTTATTTTTTTGAAATTAAATTATTTAATATATTAAAATTGTTCATACACATATAATATGTATCCACAAACTACTAGACGAAAAATAGTATTAGGACATAGAATAGTTGGATTATTTTTAAATGATGGCTGGCAAATTTTAAGATCCGAAGAATTAGGTAT
>Ga0068876_10002696_pt1 | contig 12996 bp, 10 predicted proteins | sample NOAtaG_6_FD_66442 | JGI IMG/M metagenome (GOLD analysis project Ga0068876, IMG submission 66442) | Freshwater lake microbial communities from Lake Erie, under a cyanobacterial bloom - NOAA_Erie_Diel5S_2200h metaG | ecosystem: Environmental > Aquatic > Freshwater > Lake | place: USA: Ohio, Lake... | reverse complement strand
ATTATCGAATAGCGGGGCCTTGATGGTATTGGTAAATCGATTTCCTTGCTCCAAAAAGTTGTACTGAAAATCAGCTTGAGGTAATAGTTGTTGAAACCGGTATCGCTTTTCGATCGAGAGAGTCTGCAATTTAAAATTATAGAGTAGTAGTTCAGGATGATTTTTTCTGGCCACATCTAGTAAGCTATCCAATACTGGAATAGGCTGCGTTTCTAAAGCCTGTTCTCCGCCGGGGAGCAACGGACTCACCTCATCGGGCAGCAGATAAGGATTCTCCTCGGGTGTCCAGAGAAAGACGGAGAGCTCCAGCTGATTATTACGCAGTTCTAAACTAGCCGCTTGTTGCTGTACTTGTAATTGTTGCAGCTGGGCCAGTGCCTCTGTCGTATCAAGGGCCGGGCGGTCACCTTGCTTGAAAGCCCCTCTTACAAACATCAGTCGTTTTTCGTTGACGGCCACTGCCTCGTCCAACACGGCTAAGACTCGGTAACTCTTGTACCAATTCCAATAGGCCTTTTGTGCATCGAGCAACAGATCATTAAGTAGCCGTTGTTGTTCGGCATATGAGGCGTCGCGCATTACACGGGCCGTTTGCAATATCGCTCTTCTTTTATCCATCAGCAGGTCGCGACCTAATGGGAGATTAATACCGATATAATTACTTGAGCCGGTTGTCTCGCTGCTGTTAACCCTATTTCCGTTGAGCGATTCAACACCTGCCTTAACCTCTACTCCAAACCAGGTAGGTATGGCCAGCTCGGTATTGTTGTATTCGTAATAAGCCGTGCCGTCAAAGGTCTTTTCCGACAGGCGTTGCGATAGAATTGGGTCGAATCCCCCTCGTGCAGCCAGCAATTTGGCCTTGGCTTGTTGCACTTGAATGCCCGCTTGCTTGGCAACGGGATGAAATTTTCGTACTAACTGCATCACCTCGTCGGCCGATAAGGTTTTTTCAGTGACGTTCGTAATGCTAGAGCCAGCAGCTGTTGTACTGGGAGTACTCGTCTGCTGGGCTTTGGAAGTATTAGTTTGTTGGGCTGAGGCAGGGGTTGTAAAAAATAATATCCCCGGCCAACTTGCTAACACCAGTAAAGAGCGGTACACACAATGCATCATGGGGTAGAAGATTTGTTGGCTTTATCCGCAGTGGATTGCTGCGGCTTATAGTAATCGGCCGGAAATCCGTTGATGTTTCGCCAGAGTTCATACCAGATGGGTACATCTTTTAGCAGCGCGATACCTTGTGCACCGGCGCCTACTTGCAGCTGATAGGGCCAGTGTTTATCATTGGGATCTTCTTTGATCAGGATCCTGAACTTTCCACCTTGGCTAATATTTCTTTCTACCGCTACAATAATTCCACCAAAGGTTCCGTACGAGGCATTGGGCCAGCCGCTGAATACGATGGCGGGAAATCCATCGAATAAGAAGCGCACTTTTTGTCCGGGAGCCATCAGCGGTACATCGATGGGACGTACGAACATCTCTACCGCATACACGAATTTTTCGGGTACGATCTCAACGATCATCTCGCCTTCTTTAACGTACTCTCCTATACCTGCCTTGCGGGCACTGATGACCTGTCCGGCCTGGGGCGCCAAGATATAGTACATTCCATTTCGGATGCTATAACTGGCGTACAGATTACGTAGTTTGGCAACATCTACCTGCCCGCTGGCAATTTCAGTCAGGGATTGAAAGCGGTCTCCTTCGGCCTTGGCTACTTTCTCTCTGTTCTCTTGCAGTTGCGCATTCATCTCGATCATGGTGATCGTCAACTCTTGTCGGGTATTGGCCAATCGGTTGTCGGCGCTTATTTTTTTAGCAAGCGCCGATTGATAGGTTTGATTGCGTTGTTCTACCTGTGTCAGTGACACCAGCCCGCTATCAAATAACGCGCGCTGACGATCGAATTGCAGCTTGCCGATATTGAGATCGTTTTGGGCGGCTATCGTCTCGGCACTATCCGCTTGAACTTTTAGCTGCAATTGCACGATTTTATTTCGAAGCTGCTCCAGCTTTAACGTCAGTCCGCTGTTTAACGCTGCGATCTGCTTTTCGGCGGCTTGGGCTTTGTCTTGGTAAAAATCGATGGATTGCTCCTTGCCCTTTACCTGCTCCATCGTTCTATTCAACAACTGCGGATCGAGATAATCTACTTTCACCTCCGAGAGTTGAATCAGCGTATCGCCTGCTTTTACCACATCTCCTTCTTTTACATACCATTTTACCACCTGTCCTCCAATGATCGTATTTACTTGTTGGGGACGTTGGTCTTGATACAAGGTCGTGACCAAGCCACGACTGCGTATATTCTGCGTCCAGGGCAAGAACAGAATAACGAGCATGCCAAGTAAAATGCCATAGAACCAATAGCGCACGCGACTTTTTCGGTCGTAGCGGTAGATCCTCTCATGTGATTTATAAAGTGCTGTACTATTTTCGGTATTCATGTCTTGGCTTCTTATTTTGATTTGGTAAGTCGACCGTCTCCCTCCATAATCATTACCTGATCGCAGGTAGCAGCAAACTCATCATCATTACTAACTATTATGGTCGTGATATCTTTTAATCCGGCCAACAGATCGATGATCTGCCCTCTGTTACTGTCTTCCATGCCACTCCAAGGTTCTTCCAGCAGCAGAAGACGGGGCGAACCGGCGACTGCCCTTACCAACATAATGTTATGTATGATCTGTTCAGGCAAGCGTTGTCCCATTGGGTCCAAGATGGTGTCGAATCCCTGTGGCAGACTGGCAAAGTAAGAGCTCAATCCTACTTTATCGAGTAGCTCAACTACGCGTTTGATATCGATCCCCTCTTTTCCCATCGTAATATTTTCCCAGAGGGTGCCGGCAAAAATATCATCTTGGTGCAAAACGATTCCGATATGCGAGCGCAGTGAGCTTAGCTCGTAGTTGCGAAGAGGGATGTCATCTACTTTTAAAATGCCCTCAAAGTCTGCAAAGGCGCCATCGAGCAGGCGTAGTAAGGTAGATTTACCAGTGCCGCCTTTTCCCATTACACAAACCGTCTGTCCTGGCTGCACTGTAAAATCTATGTTATCGAAAATGGGCGATCGACCGGGGTAGCTAAATCGCAGCTCTTTAGCTTCTATTTTTACTCCTTTGTTGCCTGATGGCAGCGTAATATTCCCGAACTGTTCTAATGGTTTATCTGTGAGTTTAGCTAGTTTGTCTACGGCAGTTAGTGTGTCGTAAACGCTATCCAGATTTATTATCAGTTTTTCTACCGAATTCAAAATGGTGAGAATTACAATTTCGGCAGCAATAAACTGACCTATGTTAAGTTGCTGATTGACCAATAGTACCGAGCCAAATATCAGCATGGCGGCGGTAATGGTGGTCTTAAAGGCTACCAACGTTCTGTATTGCAACAACAAGATCTTAAAATGTTCATTACGCGCATCGAGGTACTGTACAGTGGCCTCATCGGTCTTTCTTAAATGCAGTCCGTTAAGGGTCGCGATCTTGATGGTCTTAACGACGCGAGCCATTTCTTCGAGCCAAGCCGCAACCTTGTATTTGCTTGCACTTTCTCTGAGGCTACTGTCTAATCCGCGGTTACCGGTATAGTACAGGATGGCCCACAGTAGGGATACCACTACGATCGAGAAAACGATAAAGGTGGGATGATAGAATGAGAGCAGTACCAGCCCAAAGAAGATCTGGATCGTGGCCGTAGGTATCTCCAATAAGATCTTAGATAAACTCTTTTGAAGGGTGGCCGTGTCGAAAAAACGGTTGATCAGCTCCGGTAAATAGACGCCATCGTTCTTTTTGAGATCGAGCCTAGGAATGGTATCTGTGTAGGCAAAAGCATAGCGCACGAATATCCGTTGCTGGATCTTTTCAATGATCTTCATTTGATTGACCTGCATAAGGCCCGAGATCAATACAGCCATCACGACCAAAAATATCAGGATGTAAATAGAGGCCCTAAAGGAGGCGCCTAGTACGAACCCGATAATGGACTGAATGCCCAGTGGAACGGCCAGTAGGATCAACCCATTGAGGATGGCATAGAAGTAGATCGCAGAGATCTCTGCTTTTTCGAGTTTGACCAGGTCTAGAATTCTTGTAATCGGACTTTTTGCTTTTCCCATTTTTGGTTTGGTTGATGATAAGTTGAAACGATCAAGCCCAGCGTTCAGGGAACACCATGGACTCTAACAAACGAACATCAGCAAACGTTGGGAGGAGGGGCTACATATTCCAGATAGGGAGAGGGCGGCAGTAGTGCGCAGCGCCCATCACTTCTTAGCAGGGCGGCATCTTTTTCCGAAGGTGCCAGGCAACAAAGAAAAAAGCTGCTATATTCCTTTTTTTGCTCCTTTATCTCGTTGATCTGGTTAGCATTACTGCTTTTTTCTTCATCGACAATAAATAGGCTAACCTGGTTTTGTTTAGTCAACGACATGGCCAGGGGAATCAGGATCGTTCCCGAAAAAGTAAGCAGTAAGAAAATGGCCACTGTTTTCATATAGAATGCAAAGATAGTTCGAGGGTTAGGAGTGCAAAAAAATGGAGGTCACTTATTTGTCATATAAACCTTAATTTTTTAAAGATATTTTTGTAATTTTAATTGTTAGTGCATTGTTTTACAGACAGTTAATATTTTTTTTGTCATGTCTTCACCCTCGGCCCGATCCGGTATATCACCCGTTCTTTCCAGGGTTTTTTTAGACTTTTTTAGTAGCGAAAAAGCCTCGGGGTTTATATTGATTGGCTGCACTCTTTTATCGATCGGGTTAGCCAACAGCGCATGGGGGGGCACTTACTTGCACTTCTGGCATACAAATTTTGGGGGGCTAACTGTAGAGCAGTGGATCAACGACGGACTGATGGCCATCTTCTTTTTGCTGGTGGGCCTCGAGATTGAGCGCGAACTCTATATCGGCGAGCTATCTAAATTTCGTCAGGCCTTTTTACCCGTCATGGCTGCCCTTGGTGGCATGCTGCTGCCCGCTCTTATTCACTATTTGTTCAATCGGGGCACCCTGTACGCCAGTGGTTTTGGTATTCCAATGGCGACCGATATTGCTTTCGCACTTGGTATCTTGTCGCTGGCCGGCAAAGCCGTTCCCCCGGCACTCAAGGTCTTTTTAGCGGCTCTGGCTATCATCGACGACCTGGGCGCTATTTTGGTGATCGCCTTATTTTATACTGAACAACTCTCGTTGGTTTACTTACTCGGGGCACTTGGCATTTTTACACTCCTCTTTTGGGCCGGAAAGAAGGGTTTTAGCGTATTGCCTGTCTATCTCTTGGCCGGTGTGGTGATGTGGTATTGCATGCTACGCTCAGGGGTACATGCCACGATTAGTGGTGTGCTCCTCGCATTTGCTATTCCCTTTGGCAGCGGTGGAGATCGTTCTATCTCGGCTCGTTTGCAACATGCTCTTCATCCCTTGAATGCATTTTTTATTATGCCCTTATTTGCGTTGGCCAATACCGGTGTCGTGCTTAGTGCCGATCTGTCGGTAACGCTGCTTTCGCTCAATAGCTTAGGCATAATGGGAGGGTTGGTCATTGGAAAACCCTTGGGCATTTTGTTTTTTTGTCGTGTAGCTATCAGTGCTGGATGGGCGGTACTGCCAACCTCTGTTACTTGGAAACATATTGCTGCAGCAGGGCTGTTGGCCGGCATCGGGTTTACCATGTCGATCTTTATAACGCTGTTGGCTTTTTCGGATGTGCAAACCGTTGTCAGTGCCAAGCTGGCTATTTTGGTTGCCTCCACCTGCGCCGCGCTGCTGGGGCTGCTGGCCTTTAAAGTGATAGGGTCTTCTACCAAATAAGAATCTTACGTACCGAATTATTGATTGACCTCTTTTTAAGGGGCGACTTTTATTTTCTCGTATTTTTATCGCTCATCCCATCGCTGCTATGTCTTATCCGTACCAGATCAAAACTCAAGCGCAGTATCACCAGGAGTATGCTCGCAGCGTGCAAGACCCAGAGGGGTTTTGGAGCGAGATCGCCGATCATTTTATCTGGAAAAAAAAGTGGGATCGTGTACTCGACTGGAATTTTACCGAGCCCCGTATTGCTTGGTTTAGCGGAGCGCAACTCAATATCACCGAAAATTGTTTAGATCGTCACTTAACGGACAAGTCCGATCAGCCCGCAATTATTTGGGAGCCTAATAATCCAAGCGAACCCAACCGAATACTTACCTATGGCGACTTGCATCGTCAGGTTTGTTTATTTGCACAGGTCTTACTCAACAACGGTATAAAAAAAGGTGATCGGGTTTGTATTTATATGGGGATGGTGCCCGAGCTCGCTATTGCGGTACTAGCTTGCGCTCGTATCGGCGCCATTCATAGTGTGATCTTTGGGGGATTTTCGGCACAAAGCATCAGTGACCGCTTGCAAGATGCAGGGGCCTCTTGTGTAGTTACCTGCGATGGCGCCTTTCGGGGTGCTAAGGATATTCCGCTCAAGGCAGTGATCGACGAGGCGCTTACTGGCAATACAATCGTTAATACCGTAATAGTTTACGCACGTACCCGCACCGGTGTTTCCATGATCAAAGGCCGTGATCATTGGTGGGACGAAGAGATGGAAAAGGCTTCGCAGCAAGTTCTAGAAAGTGGATCATTATTGCCGGCCGCCACTATGGAGGCCGAAGATCCTTTGTTTATTTTATATACATCCGGGAGTACCGGTAAACCCAAAGGAGTTGTACATACGCAAGCCGGTTATATGATCTGGGCGAATTACACGTTTGTAAATGTATTTCAATACCAGCCCGGGCAGATCCATTTTTGTACCGCCGATATAGGATGGATTACAGGCCACAGCTATATATTATATGGCCCCCTTAGCGCTGGCGCAACAACCCTTATGTTCGAAGGCATACCAACGTGGCCCGATGCCGGTCGGTTTTGGAATATCGTCGATAAGTACAAGGTGAATATTTTATATACGGCTCCTACCGCCATTCGCAGTCTCATGAGTTTTGGAGTCGATCCGCTTGCCGGCAAGGACCTTTCCTCTCTACAAGTGCTCGGCACCGTGGGTGAACCCATTAACGAAGAAGCCTGGCATTGGTATCACCAGCAAGTTGGTAAGGGCAATTGTCCGATCGTTGATACTTGGTGGCAAACAGAAACCGGAGGTTGTTTGGTCTCGAATCTCGCCGGCGTTACCCCCGGTATTCCTGCATGGGCGTCGTTGCCGCTGCCCGGTGTGCAACCCATACTGGTCGATGAGAATGGAAAAGAATGTGTGGAGCCCGACGAAAGAGGTATCGTAAAAGGAAATCTTTGCATGCGCTTTCCGTGGCCGGGAATTTTGCGCACCACTTATGGTGATCATGAACGTTGTCGCACCAATTATTTTGCCACGTATCCCGGTCTTTATTTTACAGGTGATGGCGCGCTGCGTGACGCTAACGGCAACTATCGCATAACCGGTCGAGTGGATGATGTATTGAATGTTAGCGGTCATCGCCTGGGCACCGCCGAAGTAGAGAATGCCATCAACATGCATGCGGGCGTGGTAGAGAGTGCAGTGGTCGGTTATCCACATGAGATCAAAGGACAGGGTGTCTACGCATACGTGATCGTTGAACACTTGCATGGCGATGAGGCGCAGATGCGTCGCGATATTTTACAAACCGTTACACAACAGATAGGCCCTATAGCCAAGCCCGATAAGATTCAATTCGTAAGCGGGCTGCCTAAAACCCGCAGTGGCAAGATCATGCGCCGCATCTTACGCAAGATCGCCGAAGGAGAACTTTCTCAACTCGGCGACACTTCTACCTTGCTAGACCCCGCCGTGGTCGAAGAGATCGCGAAGGGAAGGGTTATTTAGCTTTTTTGAAGTTATGCACGGTAGATCTACGTGGCTTAAGGTTGTAATTTCTTGAGGTTCAAATTTTTTTTCAAAGGGCATTTACTCGCTAGTAAAACTACGGGGGATAACTAACGACTGGTGTTGGTTTTTTTGCCAATGGCATGTGATAGATTAGTGTTAGCGGATTGCTAAAATAAAAACCTTATTCTATGAAAAACCATCTTATTCCCTTTCAGTTTGTTTTTGTTCTGGCATTAAGTTTTTGCTCATGTAAAAAGGGATTTAAAAGCTCAGATAGCGAGCCGTGGGGCAAAGAAAAAATATCTTACTTTTCCAATAAGTTGATCAATGATTCATTATTTCAGAATTTTATTATTGCTTCATCTCGAAACTCCCTTTTGCAAGCAAAGTTGATTGGGTCCTCAGTCAACACCCGCTTGGCTACACTCGATTCATCCCAAGTTTACGATGCAGGTGCTGAAGTTTTAACTACAATCGCTTTTTTGGAGGTCGGGCAGCCTGATTTTATGCAACTGCCTATTGCACAGCGTAATCAAGTGATGAATGCCATCAGAGATTCCCTTAGTTCAGTTAGTTACAGATCAAATTACCCCAGTAATCCTTTAATTTTATATGAGTTGAGTACAGTTCCTCATCTTATTGAAATCGCGAACTGGCAGTTCTAAAGCAACAGGCTTTTGCCATTTCTAATATATCTTCGACAGAATTTTGGAGTTGTACTATATTTCTGGGCATTGGAACTTTGGCAGAATATGGGGGTATATTGAGCGATTTACGTTGGTTAATTCAAAATGGGAATGGCGCTTGGTCGGCAGTTTTTAGCTTGGCACGGCAACTAATAAAAAATGCCGTACCATGGTATAAGGTAGCTTCACTTGCGCTTACCTATGCCGGTTGTCTATATACTTCCGGATTAGCTTAACTAATTTCTTATGATAGTATCCTCTATAGAAAAGCTGCGTAATTTTTATAACCGATATCTTTCAGTCTTTATTATCCCACTTGCTTGTTCTTTGATTCTTTTTTCTACTTCCATGCTAGTTAACGTTTTAGGATTTAGCCTTCTCTTTTTAAGATCTTATCCAATGTTTAAGTTTGCAGTAGATACTGTAATTGAGCTTAGTTCTCAAAAGGTATCACTCAAATATGGCAAGATTGCAATATTTCTTCTTTCTCTTTTTGCATTGCTTCTAGGTGTTGGTATTATTTGGCTAGGGTTTCTTTTTTTTAAATTAAAAAATTGACTAAAAAAACTACCAAGAATATCTTTGTTTTTTCCTCCTTTTCATGCTAATTATCATCTTATTATTCGCAGAGTGGATTGGCGTGATGAACAGATTCAAGGATGAAAGGGTGGATTCAGTGGCTGTGACACCAGTAAAGGTTGATACTACCTGGCTGAAAAAGGCAAAAAAAGATCGCTAGCAGTATTGCTTTATGCAATTTTCTATCATCCTCTACTGTCAAGTATACGTTTGTACGAGCTAGGGAAAATACCGAGAAAGTGGGTAGTAAAATTCTTAAGGTCTGTTATTATCTTCTTGCCATCTCAACAGCGCTCTTTTGTATCCTAACCAGACTGGGATACTACCAAATCGTTCGTATTTGATTTGTCGCATTTCTTCATATTAGTTGGATAACTCTTGTTACAACCGCTCCCCCCAACTCATACGTGTTGATTTTGCAGGGCTCTTCTTTTTCTTTTTACGATCGCTATTATCCGTGCCGCCTAGTCTGAATCCAATGGAGTAGGGTTTCATATCAAGGGCTTTGTTCCACATATTATTCATAGCAAAGCTGCCATACACCGTAATGCCGCGAACACCGACTTCTCCTACCCATGAAAATTTAAACGGTTCCAAGTCAAAATCACTTCGAACTTTGGTTATGTCGCCGTTAGATTTCGTCTTGTAACGAGCTGAGTATAGAAAACCGGCACTGGCACCGGCGGACAGGCGAAGACCTTTATCGGTAGAAGGATTGGTATTAAAATGTAGCATCATGGGGATGGTCAGGTAATCGGCCGCCAGTTTTACTTTTTTGGGTAAGTTGTTGGTCAGAAGGGAGATGCGGGTGGGATTTTTTTGGAACAATACATTTTGCTGATCGAAGTGATAGTTATTCAATTCAAAACCGATACCATATTTTAAGTTGAGTTTATGATTGACCAGATTCAACCGTTGCATGACCAGCCAGATATTGACGTTACTGGCAAATCGGGTCTTTACCTTTAGTTGATCTTGGCCTATGCCTGCCCCTGTAAATCCCAGTTGTTGGGCTTGCGCATAGTTGGTGGCATCGGTATATCGCGAAAACCCAAGATCTAGAATCATCCAGTCGGTTTCGATATTCTTTGGTTTCTTGTTTTCTTTACGGTCCTTTAAAGGCCATTTTAACTCTTTGTCTAGTTCAAGAAAACCACCATTTCTGTCACTTAGTTTCTCTAATCCTTTTTCGATCATCTCACCCAGCGAATTATCATTGTCGATGGTAACTTCTACTTGTTTCTCCTCTCGTCCGTCTCCTTTGTCAACGCGGGTGATGATGGTCATCATTCCTCTTTTAGCGGTATCGATGGTTACACGGGTACGCCCTGTTGGTCCCATAATCAACGTATCTGATTTAATGACTAGCGTATCTTTTGTGTATTTTTTAATGATGATGACCGAGTCTCTTCTTTCTTGCGCCCCTGCCAAAACGAGCAAGGCAATACTAAAGGCGGAAGTCAAAAGCAGTTTTTTCATGGTAATGGAGTTTGCATGCAAAGCTATTGCCAAAGATTTAAAAAAAATGTTAACCAGCATTCTGTCCCAACACTTTTACTTGAGCGGTAACAGTCCTTATCTTTGCGGCAAATTCTTGCCATGAACGAAAAGCTCGTGCAACGCATAGCCCAAGAGATCGAAGAGATCAAGAGTGCCGGACTCTACAAGTCTGAACGCATCATCGAGAGCTCGCAAGAAGCCGAGATCGTGGTAGCCGGTAATACTGTACTTAATTTCTGCGCCAATAATTATTTGGGACTTTCCTCACATCCAAAAGTGATAGAAGCGGCCCACCGCGCTATCGATCAACGGGGTTATGGCATGAGCAGTGTTCGATTTATATGTGGCACGCAAGACATACACAAGGAACTCGAAAGTAAATTATCTGAATTTCTCGGCACCGAAGACACGATCTTATATGCAGCGGCCTTCGATGCCAATGGAGGTCTTTTCGAGCCTTTGTTCAATGAGCAGGATGCTATCATCTCCGATGCGTTAAATCACGCTTCTATCATAGATGGTATTCGCTTGTGCAAGGCCCAGCGTTTTCGGTACGAGCATAATAACATGCAAGACCTGGAGGCCAAGCTTAAAGAAGCCGCTCCCTGTCGCAGTCGCGTGATCGTAACGGACGGTTCGTTTAGTATGGATGGTACCATCGCTCAATTAGATAAGATCGTGGCATTGGCCGAGCAATACGATGCCGCCGTTATGATCGATGAGTGCCACTCTTCGGGCTTTTTAGGACGAACCGGTCGTGGCACGCACGAATATCGCGGGGTAATGGGTAAGATCGATATCATTACCGGCACTTTGGGTAAGGCACTGGGCGGCGCTTCGGGCGGATTTACCAGCGGACGCAAGGAGATCATCGATATGCTACGCCAAAAGTCTCGTCCGTACCTTTTCAGTAATACGTTGGCGCCCTCTATTGTGGGTGCTTCTATTGCCGTACTCGATATGCTTACCGAAACCACCGAGTTACGGGACCGGCTCGAGTACAATACCAAGTACTTTCGTTCCAAAATGAGCGAGGCCGGGTTTGATATAAAGCCTGGCGATCATCCCATTGTTCCTATCATGCTTTACGATGCGGTACTGGCCCAGAAAATGGCAGCCCGCCTTCTCGAGGAAGGTATTTATGTGATCGGCTTCTTTTTTCCAGTGGTCGCCAAAGGCCAAGCCCGTATTCGGGTGCAACTGAGTGCGGCTCACCACCAAGAGCATCTCGATAAGGCCATTGCTGCCTTTATTAAGGTTGGCAAAGAGTTAGGGGTGTTGGCCTAGTTCTGGTTCACCCTTTTGCATTACTGTGGGCTAATTTTTAACGTCATCGCCCTCATTATCTCATCTAGGACGTAAAGGCCTTATGCGCAGAACGATTAACTTTGCTCAAATTCCCAAGATCCATGCGCTTAGTATCGATAGTCCTTCTGGCTGCCACCTTCTTACTTGGTTCCTGCACCTTTAATAATGTCAAAGAAGACAAGCGAATTGCTGCGATCTTTTCTGCTTATAATGTCGAGGGTTGTTTTGCCTTGATGGATAACGGAACTACCGGATTTACCATACATAACCTCACTCGTTTTCGTGATAGCGCTTATTTGCCGGCCAGCACTTTTAAGATCGTCAACTCACTGATCGGTTTGCAAACCGGAAAGATCAGTAGTGATTCTATGGTCATTCCCTGGGATGGAGTGGTGCGTTCTTATTCGGAGTGGAATCAAGATCTGAGCATGTACCAAGCGTTTAGGGTCTCGGCTGTTCCTTATTATCAAGAAGTGGCTCGTCGCATTGGCAAAGACACCATGCAGTTTTGGCTCGATTCTATGGGATACGGCGCCATGAACGATACAGCCAAAGTGGTAATCAATAGTTCGGTTGATACGTTTTGGCTCGATAATTCCGTTCGGCTCACTCCCGATGCACAACTTGGGTTGGTCAAGCGACTTTATTTTAACCAGCTACCTTTTTTTAGAACCTATCAAGAGATGGTGCAGCGCGCCATGCTCATGGAAAGTAACTCGCTCTACAGGCTGGCATATAAGACCGGGACCGGTACCGCTTCCAATGGAAATACGATCAATTGGATCATTGGTTGGGTAGAAGAAAACAATCATCCCTACTTTTTTGTTCTCAATACCGAAACTCCGGCCACCAATGGACTGCAACCCGAGCGTCGTAAGCAATTATTGACCGATATTTTAGCCTTGCTCGGATTCTTCAAGGGTAATATGTAAACGATGCAACTGTACGCACCATCATTAACTCAATATCAACGGCTGATCACCCGCGAGGTCAAGATCGGAGACCTGCTGTTGGGCAATGGTCATCCCATTCGGGTGCAGACCATGACCACTACTGATACGATGAATACGATC
>Ga0068876_10002695_pt1 | contig 12997 bp, 13 predicted proteins | sample NOAtaG_6_FD_66442 | JGI IMG/M metagenome (GOLD analysis project Ga0068876, IMG submission 66442) | Freshwater lake microbial communities from Lake Erie, under a cyanobacterial bloom - NOAA_Erie_Diel5S_2200h metaG | ecosystem: Environmental > Aquatic > Freshwater > Lake | place: USA: Ohio, Lake... | reverse complement strand
CTCGTGCCGCAGCTCGTAGCGGACGGCGGGCGTTCCGAGCGCGCCGACCACGGTGTGCTCGAGGTCGAAGAACTTGCCGCCGTCGTGCCACACCCCGGGCGCGTAGCGCGCGTCCTGTCCGGCGAGGCGCTGGCCGGCGACGAGGCCCTGGGCGCGGGCGATGCGCCACGACGCGGGGTGCGCCGCGCCGATGGCCGCCGCGCAGTCGCCCGCGGCGAAGACGTCCATGGCGCTCGCGGCGAGGCCGGCGTCGACCTGCACCGCGCCGTGCCCGTCGAGCGCGAGCGCGCCGCCGAGCCAGCCGGTGTTCGGCGCGACGCCGATCGCCACCACGGCGAGCTCGACCTTCACGCGACCCTCTGAGGTCACCACCGCCTCGAGCGCGCCCTCGCCCTCGAAGCGCTCGACGCTGGCGCCCGCGTGCACCTCGACCCCGGCGGCGCGCGCCCGCTCGGTGATCCACCGCGCCTGCCGACCGTCGAGGCCCATCGGCGCGAGCCACTCCTGCCGCACGACGAGGTGCACCCGGCGTCCGAGCGCGCGCAGCGTCTCGGCCACCTCGAGGGCGATCGGGCCGCCGCCGATCACCGCGACGGCCTGCACCGGCCTGTGCCGCGGCCCCGGACGCAGGCCGTAGGGAGGCGGCCCCGGCCGCGGAGCGATGCCCGAGCGCGTCAGACCCAGCGCGTCCTCGAGCCAGGCGAGGTCGGCCATCGTCACGAACGCGCCGACGCCGGCAAGGTCGCTCCCCGGCCAGGGCGGCGCGATGGGCCCGGCGCCCGTCGCGACGAGCAGCCGGTCGTAGGGCAGGGCGCCTCCTTCGAGGAGCAGCGTCTTGGTGACCGGATCGAGGCCCACCGCCCGCGCGCGCCGCATCTCGAGGCGGTGCTTGGCGAGTGTGCTGCGCTCCTGCGGCTCGGTGTCCGCGAGCCGCAGCTGACCCGCGAGCAGGTACATCAGCGCGGGGCGCGAGAAGCCGTGCTCGCTCTCCTCCGAGACGACCGTGATCTCGGCCGCCGGAGCGAGGCGCCGGGCAGCGAGCGCGGCCTGCATCCCCGCCGCGCCGTTGCCGACGATCACGAGGCGCATCGGCGCAGCGCGATCGCGAGCAGCAGCCCTGCGACGAGGAGCACCGGCGCATCGGCCCGGGCGGTGACGGCGCTGCACCGGGTCCCGAGCCGGCCGGCCTCGAGCGGCGGCGCGCTCCGGGCCCGGAGCGGCCGCACCAGCGTGATCGTCGGATCGCCGGTCGGATCGCCCGAGTCGTCGCCGAGCACCGCGCTCGCGAAGAGGCGCACGCCGGCGGCCGGTTCGTCGGGCGCGGTCCAGCGCACCCGCGCCCGCCGTGCGCCGCAGATGGCCGCGCGCGCCACGAGACGATCTTCCGCGGGCACGAGCGCGACGGAGGGCGTGTCGTCGCGGCAGCGCTCGTCGTCCGCGAGCTCGCTCTCGGGCACGAGCGCGAGGGTGCCGACCGCTTCGCCGGCCTCGTCGGCGATCTCGATCACCGCGCCCGCACTTCGTGCGTCGGCAGGAAACACCAGCGCGAGGTCGTACTCCGCGCCGGGCTCGAAACCGCCCGCGGGCAGGCCCTCGACGCCCACCGCGGCCGCGCCCCCGTCGTGGCACACCGCGCAGCCGTAGCCGTCGCCCGGCGCGCCGGTGAAGAAGCGCCCGCCCGCCCCGCCTTCGAGCACGGGATCGGTGAAGCGCGCCGGCTCGAGGTAGGCGCGCGCGCTCGCCGGCAGCGCCAGGGTGAGGAGCAGCGCGAGGCGGATCACGGCGCGTCCTCCGCGCCCGCGTCGGGCAGTTCGGCATCGCCCGCATCGAGCGGCTCGGCGTCGCCCGCGGCATCGCGCGGGCCGCCGTCCATCGGACCGGCGTCCGGCGCGTCGAGCTCGGCGCCCGCCCACGCTGCGAGCACGCGCCAGGCGGGGTCGTCGGTGCTGGCGTAGACGTTCCGCCCGAGCGCATCGAGGCCCTCGTGCGCCCCGCCGCCCGCGCTCGCCGCGAGCGGCTTGCGGAGCAGCAGCGCCTGCCGCGGATCGGGGACCGCGGCGAGCATCGAGCGGGCCCGGTCGAAGGCCGCGTCGAGCTCGTCCTCGGTCGGCGCGGCGTAGAGCGCGGTGCCGAGGTCGAGCCGCGTCCGGCCTGGGCCGAAGACGCGAAAGAACCGATCCCGATCGCCGTGGCACGCGGGAAAGCCGCAGTCGCGCAGCAGGATCGGGTAGACGTCGGCCTCGAAGACCGCGCGGTCGACCGGAGGAGGCTCGGCGGTCGGCGACTCCCCGCCGCAGCCGGCGAGCGCGAGCAGTCCGAGCGCCGCCCTCAGTTGCAGCCGCATCCGCCTCCGGCCCCGCCGAGGCCGCCCATCGCGCCCTCGCGCACCTCGGTCGCGTGCCCCTCGGCCGAGAGCAGCTCGGGGCTCGACGAGAGCGCCATGTCGGGCTGGGCCAGCCGCTCGCGCTCCCACGGCCGCACCGTCGCGCAGCCGCCGAGCGCGAGGACGAGCACGAGCGGAGCGAGGCGCAGCACGGGCCCGAGTATAGAAGGAACCGGAGGCCGCGTGGCCCTCCACACGCCCGCCGGAGCACGGATCGAACCCGCCGGCCCCGGAGTCCGCGAACGCCGCGAACGTGGCGGGTGACGAGCGCGGCGCCTTCTGTCAGGGTCGCGGCGCTGTCATGCGCCCCCCGAGCGAGCCGAACCCATTGCCTGCGGGCCGCACCGAGATCCTGCGTGGGGCATCGTGGGAGATCGTCGATGGGAGTGGCGCCATCGAATCGCGGCTCGTCCTCGCGCCCGGCCCCGCGCGCTTCGAGCGGTGGAGCGGCCGGGAGCTGCTCGCGCGGCTCGTGCTGTCGCCCTCCGAGGTCGACGGCATCACGGCGCGCTTCGAGGCGGGCCAGCAGGCCGACCATCCGACCACCGAAGACGTCTCCTTCGCGTGCTCGAGCACGCTCACGATCCACGACGGCGCGCAGCGGAGGAGGCTGTCCGTCGGCAACGGCGTGTTCTCCGGAGGCCCCATCGTCGCGCTGCTCGACGCGCTCGAGGCCCGCGTTCGCGAGGCGCCTCCGCGCCCGGTCTGACGCCCGTCCGGCCGTGCGCGCCGCCCGCGGCGTTTCGGCGCTGGGGCCGCCCGACCCCAGCGAGGTCCGCCTCCGTTCGTGGGGACAAGGCACCCGAGGCTGGGGTGCGCCGTCCTCCCTTCGGCGCTCCCTAGTGCATGAGATCATTAGCGATTTCGTCTCGTCGCGCGGGATCGTGGATGGCACGGCGGCTGCTCAAGCACCCCGTCGTGCGGTCCTTCGTTCTCCTCCTCTCCCTCGCGCTCCCCCTTGCCTCCGGGTGCAAGTCGGGCCTCATCTCGGTCCGCGACGGGGACGCCGGCGTCGGCGACGGCAGCGGCCCGAGCGCGCAGGCGTTCTTCGAGGACCGCGTCGAGGGCATGCTCGACGACCGCTGCGGCGGCTGCCACGGCGCGGGCCGCAGCGCGCCCGACTTCCTCCGCCCCGACCCCGACGTCCGCACCACGCTCCTCGGCTACCCGGCGCTCCTCGACCTCGCGAGCCCCGGCGACTCGCGCCTCGTCACCAAGGGCGAGCACACCGGGCCGGCGCTCAGCGCCTCGCAAGAGAGCGACGTGGTGCGCTGGATCGCCCTCGAGGCGGCCGAGGGGACGATGGTCACGCCGACCGAGCGCGAGCTCGCGACGGCGCCGGTCGAGGTCCGCGAGGGCTTCAACAACCTGCCCCTCGACGCGCTCGGCATGCCCGCCTCGAGCATCATCTTCGTCGCGACCCGCGTCGGCGACGGCGTGTTCCTCGACGGGGTGCAGATCGCAACCGGCCCGATGGGGGCGCGCCTCGATCACCCGGTCTTCGTCACCTGGATCGAGGGCGCGCCGCACCCGGATCCGGTCGACCGCTTCGCCGGCCTCACGCTCACCGTCGAGCCGAACTCGACCGCCAGCTTCGACACCGGCACCGTGATCCTCACCGACCTGCCCGAGGGCGCGCTGCTCTCGGTGCACTTCACCGCAGCCGGCCCCATGACCACGCCGGTCGTGCCCGGCACCGACGCCGGCGTCGGCGGCCCGGCGCCGTCGGGCTGCACCGAGCTCGACGCGTTCCGCGAGAACGCCGTCGGGCCGCTGACCACCTTCTGCCTCCGCTGCCACGGTGGCGGCAACGCCAGCGCCACCGCGTCCATCGACATGAGCGACGTCGACGCGACCGGCGACGCCGCGCTGCGCAACGGCTGCAACCAGATCCTCGGCCGCATCTCGCCGGACATGCCCAGCGCGAGCGGCCTCTTCACCCAGCCCGATCCGTCTTCGACCAGCGGCCACGACTTCCGCTTCGGCACGACGGGCGAGCTGGAGAATTTCCGGTCCTCGATCCTCGCCTGGTTCTCCGCGGAGGTGCCATGAGCTCGCGTGTCTCGTTCCCGGTGGCCCTCGCCGCCCTCTCGCTCGCGGCGTGCAACGCGCCCTCCTTCGAGGTGGCTCCCGATCCCATCGATCCGCCCGCGGACCCGATGGACCCGTCCAGCCCGATGGACCCGGCGGATCCTGCGGACCCCTCGGAGCCGACGGGACCGGTCGACGCCGACGGCGACGGCTACCTCGACGTCGTCGATCCGTCGGGCGAGCTGTCGCCGGCGTGGGAAGCGGCCCTCGGCGAGCGCGAGCTCGACTACGGCGCGGCCCTCCGCACCGCCTCGCTGCGCCTGCGCGGCGTGCTGCCGACGCTGGTCGAGATCCGCTACGTCGCCGGCGCACCCGAGCCCCGGGTGGCCTACGAGCAGCTCCTCGCGCAGTTCCTCGAGGACGCGCGCTTCACCTTCCGGATCCGCGACTTCTTCCGCGACACGTTCCGCATGGGTGGGGGCGAGCTCGACAGCGCGCCGCTCTTCGCGACGCAGCTGGTGGTCGAGGGGCGCGACTTCACCGAGCTCTTCACCGCGACCGAGGGCAACTGCCCCACCTTCGACGGGGCGGCGGGCACCTTCACCGCCGCCGATTGCGACAGCGGCGCCCCCGCCGAGGCCGGCATCCTCACCAACCCCGCGGTGATGCGGCAGTTCGACTCGAACCTCGCGTTCCGCCGGGTGCGCTGGGTGCAGGAGGTCTTCGCCTGCGCGCCGTTCCCCGCCGAGACCGGGAGCATCACCGACGTCGGCGGCGCCGCGCCCTACACCGCGCCGTGGCCCTTCGAGAGCATCGCCGGCGACGACAACGGCGGCCGGGTCGACTTCCACGACACGAGCTCGGTCATCTGCGCGAACTGCCACGCCACGATGAACCACCTCGCCCCGCTCTTCGGCCGCTTCGACGCCGAGGGGATGTGGCAGGACGGCTTCGCGGTGATGCTCCCGCTCGACGGCGCGCCGCCCGCCCGCCGCACCGACTGGCTGCCGGAAGGTGAGGGCACCGCGTGGCGCCTCGGGGTGCCGGTCGAGGACCTCACCGAGCTCGGCGCCGCCCTCGCGGCCGACCCCGACGTGCAGCGCTGCACGATCACCCGGGTGTGGAACTGGGCGATGGGCCACGGCGACGTGATCGGCCAGGCCGACGTCGTGCCGGACGCCGTCATCCAGCCGCTCGTCGATGCGTACGTCGACGGCGGCCACGACCTCCGCGCCGCGATCCACGCGGTCTACTCGTCCCCCGACTTCGTCCGGTTCTGAGGGAGAACGCCATGCGCCGCATCCTCTTCGTCGCCCTCGTCTCGAGCCTCCTCGGCTGCAGCAGCGAGGACCTGCTCCGCCGCACGCCTGGCCCCGGCACCGACCCTGGCGTCGAGGGCGTCTTCGACCCGGCCGCCACGGTGGGCGGGACCGAGAACACCTTCCACCACCCGGCCGGCATCGACGGCGTGCGGGTCGCCGCTGCGCGCGAGGTCCTCGAGCGCATGGAAGAGGAGGGCCCGCCCGCCTACCGCGCCCGCGTCCACGGATGCCGCAAGATGCGCTACGGCACGATCGGCCGCGTCCTCGACGGCCTCGGAGTGAACGTCGGGGCCGACACGCCGAGCGAGGCGGGGCGCATGTACCGCAGCGCCGATCAGGCCCTCGGCGTGGCGAACTACGCGGCGCGGATCCCCGAGACCGCCGAGCTCACCACCGCGAGCGCCTCGCGCCTCTTCGACATCCTCGTCGTCGCGGCGCCCGAGATCATCGCGAACGTCGAGAGCGAGGAGCGCTGCCGGATCGGCGAGCGCGGCGTGCGCCTCTTCGACGCCTCCGGCCACTGCACCGAGGAGGGGCTGACCTGCCTCCTCGGCGAGCCGGCGAGCGAGGCCCACGTCGGCCTCTGCGCGCAGATCGTGGAGCGCGCCTCGAGCCCCGAGCAGGGCCAGGTGCTGGCGGTGGCGTCCATCCTGGCCGCGATGGCCACCTGCGAGTGAGGAGACCGATCATGAGCACGGAGCCGAAGAACAAGGACGAGCGCCGCGAGCTGGGTCGCCGCTCACTCATCCGCCTCGCGCTGGCCACCGGCGCGGCCTACGGCCTCTCGCACTGGCAGGTCCTCGAGATCCTCGAGGGCTCGGGCGGGCGTGCCCTGGCGCAGGACGCCTCGTGCATGGGCACCAACCGCAGCGTGCACATCGTCGCGGGCGACGGCGGCTTCGCGTGGTTCCAGCTGCTCTGGCCCCACGTCGACGTGGCCCGGGCGCGCAACCCGAACTTCGCCTGGCACGCGATCGGCGAGGAGCGGGAGGTGCCCGGCACCGACAAGCCGCTGATCGTCGGCCCCGAGACCCCGTGGCGCGACGCGCCCGGTCGCCGCCAGGTCACCGCGTTCATGTCGGGCAACAACGAGACGCACACCCGCACCCCCGCCTCGAGCTCGGCCGTCGCGATGGGCGCCGACGTCTTCGGCGTCTGCGCCGCGATGCAGACCGCGAGCCCCTCGCTCGTGCCGGTGATCGCCGTCGGCGACGTGCCCTTCCGCGGCGCGCAGGGCGCGCCCCGGCCGGCCCGGGTCGGCGCGGCCGACGACATCGTCTCGCTCTTCGACAGCGCGGCCTCGCGGGCCGGCGGCGCGCTCGCGAACACCGAGGACGCCGAGCTCTACGCGAGCGCGTACTCGGCCTTCCTCGCGATGCGCTCGGCCGCGGGCCGCTCGACGATGCGGCCCGGCCTCGCGACCGGCAGCCAGTCGGCGCGCCTGCTCGGCCAGAACCTCGCCGACGCCCTCCGCGTCACCGACGCGGACCTCGCGCGCTATGGCGTGAGCGCCACCTCGCGCGGCCAGAACGTGTCCCTCGCCCGCACCCTCATCATCACGGCCAAGGCCTTCCAGCGCGGGCTGACGAGCCAGGTCGTGGTGCCGGCGTTCCGCGACGATCCGCACGGCGCGTTCAACGACATGGGGAGCCTGCGCCGCACCGTGCGCGAGCTGGGCCAGACGCTGCAGGCCTTCCTCGACGACCTGATGCTCGTCGAGGACCCGACCTGCAGCGGCGCCCGGCTCGGCGAGAACACCGTCATCTCGGTCCACGGCGACACCCCGAAGAATCCCCTCGACCGCAGCGGCTGGCCCGACGGCACGCCGGGCAACAGCAACTGGACCTACGTGCTCGGCGCGGGCCACCTCAAGACCGGCTGGTTCGGCGGGGTGCGCCGGAGCGGCGACGTCGTGGGCTTCGATCCCACGACCGGCGAGGACCGCGACGTCGCGAGCGCGACCACCGCGAACGCGGCCGCGGCGGCGATCACCTACGCGGTCGCCCGTGGCGACATGCGGCGGGTGAGCGACTTCTACCGCGGCACCTCGATCCGCGGCCTCATCTACTCGCCCACGACCTGAGCCGCACCGAGGGCTCCGCCCCGGAGCGCGCCGTGTATAGTCGCCGCGTGCCGTCCGTCCGCCTCGCCGCGCTCGTGCTCGTCGCGTTCGCGGCCCATGCGACAGGCGTGCGCGCCGAGGACGACGCGGTGACGGTGGGCACCTTCGTCCGGGGTGACAGCGACACGACCGTCGTCGTGTCTCCGACGGTCCGGGGGCGCGTCGAACTCTTCGACGAGGACACCCACGTCGACGCCGAGTACACGGCCGACATCTGGACGAGCGCCTCGATCGACGTGCGCACGGCGGCGACCGTCGCGGTGAGCGAGCAGCGCGACGAGCTCAACGCCGGGCTCGAGCGCCGCATCGACGACTTCTCGGTGCGCGGCGGCTACCGCTATTCGTCGGAGAACGACTACGAGGCGCACGGCGGCATCGTCGCGGGCACGCTGGACCTCGAGGGCCACTGCACCATCTTCGAGCTCCGGCTCAACGCCGAGCACGACACCGTCGGCCGCTCGGGCGACGAGACCTTCTCCCGGCCGCTCACCCGGCTCGGCGGTCGCCTCGGCTACACCCAGGTCTTCGATCCGCAGATGGTCGTGCAGCTCGCGTACGAGCTCGGGTACGCCGAGGGCTACCTCGCCTCGCCCTACCGCTTCGTCGGTCTCGGGGGCGACGGACGCTGCGGCGGCAGCGCCGAGCTCTGCGTGCCCGAGACGCACCCCGGCGAGCGCCTCCGGCACGCGATCGTCCTGCGCGCGCGCCGGGCGCTCGACGACCATGTCTCGCTCCACGTCGACTACCGCTTCTACCTCGACGATTGGGGCCTCCTCGCGAACACCGCCGCCGCACAGCTCGGCTGGATGCACGACGACGAGGGCCTCTTCGCGCTGCGCTACCGCCTGCACCAGCAGACGGGCGCCTCGTTCTACCGCTCCACCTACCCCGCGCCCTCGGGCACGCTGCTCTTCGTGACCCGCGACCGCGAGCTCTCTCCCCTCTGGACGCACCGCCTCGCGCTGAGCTACGAGCGGAGCGTGGAGATCGGCTCGACCGGACCGACGGTGCGACTGGCCGCAGCGATCGGCGGCACGTACCTGCTCTACGAGGACTTCGTCGGGCTCGGCGACGTCTTCGCGCTCGACGGAACGCTCTCGATCGGGGTGGAGCTGTGAGCGCCCTCCGCCTCGCGCTCCTGACCGTCGGGCTCGCGCTCTTCGTGCTCCCGCCGCGCCCGGCGCGCGCGCAGGACGACGAGGCGGCGCCGGAGGAAGGTTACGAGGTGCCCTCCGTCCTCGTCGTGGCCCGGCGCAGCGCCCCGGACGCGCTCGTCGAGGACGTGCGGGCGCTGCTCGCGCAGGCCGGGCAGCTCGTCGATGCGGGGGACTACGAGCGCGAGGCCCGCTCTCGGGGCCTGCCCGCGGAGAGCGCCGAGGCGCTCGCGGCCATCCTCCCCGAGACGATGCCCGAGCTCGACCTCGTCGTCGTCGTCGGCGCCAACCGTCCCTCGCGCGCCACCCTGGTCTCGCTCGCCTACCACGACCGCTTCGGCCTCGAGATCCTCGAGGAGGAGCACTCCATCCGCGGCAACGTGATGACCGACGAGACGCGCGAGCGGGTGCTCGCCGAGGTGCGCCTCGCGCTCGCCGTCACCACCCGCCCTCGCGGCGGCCTGAGCGCCCTCGGCGGCGGCGTCGCCCCGGGGGAAGCGAGCGCGTCGCTCGCGGTGCACGTGGGCATCGAGGCCGGCGCCGGCATGGGCACGCGCGAGCTCTCGGTGCCCACCGCCGAGGGCATCCTCGGCCTCGACACCGCGATCTTCCCGAGCGCCGCAGTCCAGCTCTCCATCGACGTCGAGCCGACCGCCCGCGGCCAGCTCACGCTCGGCGCGGACGTGGAGTACCTGAGCTCCTTCGCCCTCGTCACCACCGATCAGCGCATCGACGGGACGCTCCGCGAGACGAGCTCGCGCTCGCAGCGCATCGGCGCGGGCCTGCGCCTCGTGCAGCGGGTCGATCCGGCGCTCGACACCGTCTCGTTCGCGGTGACGCTCGGCTGGTCCGCGCTCTCCTTCACCTCCGAGGCGCCGGTGAGCCTGCCCGACTCCACGCTGCAGGGCCCGGTGCTCGCCCTCGGGGTCATCCTCCCCGTCCCGGGCGGGGCCCTCTCGTTCGCGCTCCTGCCCGAGGCGCAGTGGATCGTCGACGTCGGCAGCGCGCTGAACGCGCTCGGTGTTGCCTCGAGCGGCGCGGCGGTCGGCGGCTCGGCGCGGGTGCGCCTGCGCCTCGTCGATGCGCTCTTCGCCGACCTCACCTACCGCGAGAGCCACGCGTTCCTCTCGGCGGCGGGCGGCGGCGGCACCGACGTCGAGCGCTTCGTCACGCTGCGGGCCGTCTACCGGCCCTGACCGCGGCTCACCGGCAGCCCGCGCCGAGCCGCACGCCGAGGATCAGCCGGCCCCCGCCGAAGGACTGGCCCGCGAGAAAGAACGGCTCGCACGGCCGCGAGCGCACCTCGAAGCTCGGCAGGTAGTCGGGGATCGAGACCCGCGTCCGGAAGCGGCCGTCCTCGGTCCGCTCGGCGAGCACGACCGACATCACCCGGCCATTGGGCAGGGGCACCTCGACCGCGGTCCCGACCGGGAGCGAGATCGGATGGGTCGCGAGCAGGCGCATCGACGGGAAGCTCGAGAACGGCGGCTGCCGCAGCGCGGGCAGCCCGGACAGCTCGGGGGCGATCGTCCCGGGCGACTCGCTCGCCAGGATCACCATCACCTCGCCGGGCACGGCCTCCTGCGCGCCCACGACCCGCGCCCCGGGTCCCCACGCGAGCACGCCCACCGCCGCCGCGCAGGCGAGGAGCAGAGGGCGAAGGTGGCGGTGCAGGGAAGCGGTCACGGCGGTCCTGGTTGTCGGCGGTCTCGTTCGGCAGGTCAACGTCTCAGTTCGTGGAGGCGGCGTCCTCTTCCAGCCACACCACCACGTAGCGGTCCCCCCCATCGCCTTCGACGGCGAAGATCGTCCCCGCGTTCGTGCCGAAGTCGACCTCGAGGACCTCGGTGCGGGCGGGCTCGGCCTCCGCGACGGTCTCTTCCGGCGGCGCCGGGGCCTCCGGCGCGGGCGGCTCGACGCGCGCGACCTCGGGCGCCTCGCCCAGCTGGGTCAGCGCGATGATCGCCGCCGCGGCGACCGCGAGGCCCGCGATGACCACCCCGATCACCCGCCGCCGGCGCACCTCGGCCGGTGCTTCGGCCGGCGCCCTCGTGCCCTCGGCCTGCCCGCCCGGCAGCACCCGCAGGGCGGGCCGCCGCGGCGCGCTGAGCTCCTCGACGCTCTGATCGGCCGCGCTCGTCTCGGCACCGCCGTGATCGGCCCCCTCCCGATCGGCGGCGAGCTTCGCCTCGATGCCCGCGAAGAGCGCGTCCGCGTCGAGATCCCGGGCCGCGTCCTCGGCGACCGCGCCGACGAGCTGGCGCACTTCGAGCAGGCCCTCGATGCGGGGGCGGAGGCTGGGGTCGCGGGAGGCCTCCGCCGCGAGCTCGGCGCGCTCGGCCTCGCTCAGGTCGCCGTCCACGTAGCGATGGATGCGTCGGGTCTGTTCGTCGTGGGTCATGGCATCACTCCTCGATGTCCATGTCGCCGTCCACGTAGCCCGAGAGCGCGGTCTGCATCTTCTTTCGGGCGTGGAACAGGCGGCTCATGATCGTGCCCTTCGGCACGTCCAAGGCCTCGGCCATCTCCTCGTAAGAGAGGCCCTCGACCTCGCGAAGCAGGATCACTTGTCGGTGGTACTCGGGCAGCTCGGCGAGCGCGGCCTCCATCCTCGCGAGCAGCTCGCGGCGAATGACCGCCTTGCGGGGATTCGCGTCGAGCATGCGGGGCAGGATCCCTTCGTCCGCGGCGGCCTCGCCCTCCTTGAGGACCGCGTCGTCGTACTCCACGTTCCGCCCGCTCTTGCGGCGGCGCAGCTGGTCGATGGCGAGGTTCATGACGATCCGGTAGAGCCAGGTGTAGAAGCTCGAGGTCCCCTGGAAGTTCCCCAGGTGCTTGTGCACCTTGACGAAGGCCTCCTGGACCACGTCGAGCGCGTCCTGCCGGTGCTTGAGGACCCCGAAGGCCACCGAGTAGGCCTTGCGGTGATGGAGATCGAAGAGCTGCCGGAAGGCGGCGCGGTCCCCAGCCTGGACCCGCCGCACGAGGGCGAGGTCCCGCTCCCGGTCCTCGGGGCTCCGGGCCGCGACGACGGCGGGCAGTGGCCCCGCGTCGCCGGGCAGGTCGGGTGCGTCTGGGTCGGGAGGCTCACCGAGGGCGATGGACGCTTCTTTCTCTGATGTATTCACCGGCCCGTCCGCCGGCGCGGGCGCAGGCCGCACCGGCTCGTCCGGGGGCTGGGCCTCCTCGAGGGAGGCGCCGCTGGGCTTGGGGCTCGGCACGCGGGGCGGATCTGTAGCATGGGGGCCCCCAAGCGGATCCGGCCCCGACAGCGGCTCCGGCCGACGTGTTGGTCGCGGCCCCGGTCGCGGCCCCGGTCGCGGTCGCGGCTCCGGCTCCGGTCGCCGCCCCGGACTCGGACTCGGTCCCGGTCGCGGTCGCGGTCGCGGCTCCGGCCCCGGTCGCGGTCGCGGTCGCAGTCGCAGCCCCGGTCGCGGTCCCGGTCCCGGTCGCGGTCGCGGTCGCGGTCGCGGTCTCGGCCCCGGTCGCGGCCGCGGTCTCGGTCTCGGTCTCGGTCTCGGTCTCGGTCTCGGCCGCAGCTCCGGTCGCGGCCGCCGCAAGACCGCAGCGAGCAGCCACCCGCAGCCAGAGCAGGGCGCTCGGGCCTCTCGATCGTGCCGTCGTGCTCGGCGGCGTCGAGACCGGCCCTGCGGGCCGCCGTGCTCCCTGTCCTCGCCGTGCTCGCTGCGCTGCGCGCGGCTCCGGGCAGGTCCGCGCGGCCGCTTCGCGGGTCTCGACGCCGCCTGTGCGCGACGGCGGGTGGGGCGGGGCGCCCGAGCGGTTCGGGTGCTCGACAGGAGATGAGGACGATGACGCTGCGGATTCAGGGTGAGGTGATCGAGCTCGTGCGGCGGACGCGCGGGGCGGTCGAGGCGATCGGCAAGCACGACAAGGATCTCGAGCGGCAGGTGCGGCGCGCGATGACCAGCGTCGTGCTCAACGGACGCGAGGGCGAACGGCAGGGGCGCGGCAAGGGGCGGCAGCG
>Ga0068876_10002694_pt1 | contig 12998 bp, 8 predicted proteins | sample NOAtaG_6_FD_66442 | JGI IMG/M metagenome (GOLD analysis project Ga0068876, IMG submission 66442) | Freshwater lake microbial communities from Lake Erie, under a cyanobacterial bloom - NOAA_Erie_Diel5S_2200h metaG | ecosystem: Environmental > Aquatic > Freshwater > Lake | place: USA: Ohio, Lake... | reverse complement strand
GGCCCTCAGGCTGTCCCGGGATCACGGGTGCCGAAGCCTCTACTACATCCCGTCGCCGCCGAAGCGGTCCTCGCTCTACCGGGACTTCCTGGTGATGGCGCTGGTGCGCTGGCGCTTCCGTCGGGTGATCCTTCACTGGCACGCGGTGGGGCTCGGGGCCTGGCTGCAGTCGGAGGCCTGGCCCTGGGAACGTTGGTTGGCCCGGGCCTGTCTGGGCCGGGCGTGGAGGGCCATCGTGCTGGCGCAGAGCAACCGGGCCGATGCTGAACTGCTGCGCCCGAGATCCGTGGCCGTGGTGGGCAATGGCATCCCGGATCCGTGTCCGGATTATTGGAAGGGGCTGGATTCCCGTCGGACTGCGGTGATCCGGGGAGACGTCGTCCGCGTCCTGTTCCTGGCCCACTGCACCCGCGACAAGGGGGTCTTCGGGGCGGTCGACGCCGTGGTGGCCGCCAACCGGGATTCCCAGGGTGGCCTGCGGTTCCACCTCACGATCGCGGGGAGTTTCCTGTCCGCCGCCGAGGAGGCCGAGTTCCGGGAGTGGGCAGGCCGTCCCGGGGTTGCCGACTGCGTGGAGATCGTCGGTTTCGTCGCCGGGGCGGAGAAGGACCGCCTGTTGCGCGAGTCCGACCTTTTCCTGTTCCCGACCTATTTCGCCAACGAGGGACAGCCGTTGAACCTGATCGAGGCGATGGCGTACGGGTTGCCCTGTGTGACCACCCGCTGGCGTTCGATCCCCGAGTATTTCCCGCCGGACTACCCCGGCCTTTGCGTGCCGCGCGATGTCCCCGCACTGGCCCGGGCCCTCCGGGCCGTGGTGGGCAAGGTCGATGGCAACGCGCTCAGGCAGGAGTTCGAGGCGAGATTCACCATCGGGGCCCACCTGAGGGCCTTGGCCGCCGCGATCCGCGATCCTTGAGCCGGCATCTGGCCGGAAGGGGCCGTGCGGGAGGCCCCGAACCGGCCCGTCGGCCATGAAAAACGCCGCCCTTGTCGGGGCGGCGTCGGGGGGCAGGCGGGGCTGAGGGAGCCCCCAGCCGGTCGTGTCACTTGGCAGCAGCGTACAGGCTGGCCACGCGGTCCCAGTCGATGACATTCCAGACCGCCTTGAGGTAGGCGGCCCGGAGGTTCTGGTACTTGAGGTAGTAGGCATGCTCCCAGACGTCGACCCCGAGGATCGGCGTGCCTTCGCAGCCGGCGATGGACTTGCCCATCAGCGGGTTGTCCTGGTTGGCGGTGGAGGCGATCTCCAGTTTGCCGGCGTTGACGACCAGCCATGCCCAGCCGGAGCCGAAGCGGCCGATGCCGGCGGCCTCGAACTTGGCCTGGAAGTCGGCGTAGGAGCCGAAGGAGGCATCGATCGCCGCCGCCAGGGCGCCCGTCGGGGCGCCGCCCTTGCCCTTGCCCAGGAGATTCCAGAAGAAGGTGTGGTTCCAGTGCCCGCCGCCGTTGTTGCGCACCGGACCGCGGATGGCGTCCGGGACCCCGGCGAGGTTGCCGATCAGGGCCTCGAGCGACAGCCCCTCGACGGGTGTCCCGGCGATGGCCTTGTTGAGGTTGTCCACGTAGGCCTTGTGGTGACGGCCGTGGTGGATCTCCATGGTCAGCGCGTCGATGTGCGGTTCGAGGGCGTCCTTGGGGTAGGGCAGGGGGGCGAGTTCGTGGGCCATAACGGTATTGGGCGGTAGGTGCCGCGCCGGCGGTCGGCGTGGCCGATCCCGGAGGGCGACGGAGGTTAGCAAGGTTACCCCGCCGCGCAAGCGGGTCCCGGGCTCCGGCAACGGGGGGCGGCACCCCCGACTCCAGAAAATCCGGCTGGCATGCCCTTCCGAGCGACCGATACGTTGGCCGACGCAACGCGTTGCACGAATGAGCATTCCCACCGGAGACATCGGCCTGATCGGCCTGGCGGTCATGGGCCAGAACCTGATCCTCAACATGAACGACCACGGCTTCAACGTCGTGGCCTACAACCGCACGACCTCCAAGGTCGACGAGTTCCTCGCCGGGGAGGCGCGTGGGACGCGGATCCAGGGTGCCCATTCGATCCCGGAACTGGTCTCCAAGCTCAAGTCGCCGCGCCGCATCATGATGCTGGTCAAGGCCGGCCAGGCGGTCGACGACTTCATCGAGCAGTTGATCCCGCATCTGTCGCCCGGGGACATCCTCATCGACGGCGGCAACTCCCTGTACGGCGACACCGAGCGGCGGGTGAAGTACTGCGAGTCCAAGGGCCTGCACTTCATCGGAACCGGGGTCTCCGGTGGCGAGGAGGGGGCGCGGCGCGGTCCGAGCATCATGCCGGGCGGATCGGCGAAGGCCTGGGCGGCGGTGAAGGACATCTTCCAGGGGGTCTCGGCCAAGGTGGAAGGCGGTTCCCCGTGTTGCGATTGGGTCGGCGACGGGGGCTCCGGCCACTACGTCAAGATGGTCCACAACGGCATCGAGTACGGCGACATGCAGCTCATTTGCGAGGCCTACAACCTGCTCAAGAACGGCCTGGGGCTCTCCGCCGACGAGATGCACCGCATCTTCGCCGACTGGAACCAGGGGGAGCTGGACAGCTTCCTCATCGAGATCACCCGCGACATCCTCGCCTTCAAGGACACCGACGGCTCGCCGCTGGTGGACCGGATCCTCGACACGGCGGGCCAGAAGGGCACGGGCAAGTGGACGGTGATCGACTCGGCCAATCTGGCCCAGCCGGTGACGCTCATCGCCGAGGCGGTGTTCAGCCGGTGCGTCAGCGCCATGAAGGAGGAGCGGGTGAAGGCAGCCCGGAAGCTCAAGGGGCCGAAGCCCCTGCTTGGCGCCTCCAAGAAGCCCGCGGCGAGGGACGCCTTCATCGCCGACATCAAGGATGCCCTGTATGCCTCCAAGATCGTCAGCTACGCGCAGGGCTACATGCTGATGCGCGCGGCGGCGGCCGAGTACGGCTGGAAGCTCAACTACGGCGGGATCGCCCTGATGTGGCGGGGCGGGTGCATCATCCGGTCGCGCTTCCTGGGCAAGATCAAGGAGGCCTACGACAAGAACCCGAAGCTGGCCAACCTGCTGCTCGACGACTACTTCCGCGCCGAGATCAAGCGCTGCCAGAAGGGGTGGCGGAACGTCGTGGCCTCGGCGGCCAAGAAAGGCATCCCGGTGCCGGCCTTCGGCACGGCACTGGCCTTCTACGACCAGTATCGGTCGGCGATCCTCCCGGCCAACCTGCTCCAGGCGCAGCGCGACTATTTCGGGGCGCACACCTATGAGCGCGTGGACCGGCCACGCGGCCAGTTCTTCCACACCAACTGGACGGGCCGCGGCGGCAGCGTGAGCTCGAGCACCTACAACGCCTGAACGGCGGCCGGCCAACGATCCCACGCGATCGAACAATCGTGAACCACGACCCCTCCCCCGAGGCCGAGCGGGCGCTGAAGAAGTTCTTCGGCATCTTCATCGCCACCCTGTTCCTCTACGTGACCGTGTATGGCGGCTGCGAGGCCTACCGGGTGCGCAATGGCGCCTGGCACCTCACCTTCGACAAGGAGGCAGACGGGACACCGGTCCTCCGCATCGACCATCCGCGCCTGCTGGCCACGGGTCCGGTGTCGATCCGCTTCCCCGGTGAGGACGCACCTCGCGTGACCAATGGGCCCATCACCTACGTCTACAGCCGTCCGGACACCAACACGACGCCCTTTGGTCCCATGTACTTCATCGACACCACCCAACTGCCCGGGACGGTGGCCCTTGGGGCTTTCGGCCATGTCGTCGAGATGATCCCCCGCACGTTGTTCGTGGATTTCCGGGAGGTTCCCTGGATGTCGGGGACCAACCTGACGCTGTCGGTGGCGGACAAGCCCTCGCCGGAGCGCCTGAAGGCACGGGACCAGCGCTGGAAGGGACGGTAGACGCCTCCCTCGGTCGCCGCCCCGCCCCCCAGACGGCCCCTGCGCTCCGGGCTTCCCACCCTGGGCGATTGGCGGCAGCGTCGGGGGCATGATTGCCTCCTGCACCGTCCGGCGGCTCCGGTCCGCAGCGCTGGTCCTCGGGCTCCTCGGTGGCGCGATTGCCGCCCATCCTGCCGAGCCCGGATTCAAGCCCCTCTTCAACGGCCGCGACCTGCGGGGTTGGGTCAATGTCAACTGCGCCCCGGAGACCTTCACCGTCCGCGACGGCATGATCCATTGCGACGGGATCCCGACCGGCGCCCTGCGCACGCAGCGCCAGTACGAGAACTTCATCCTCGAGCTGGAGTGGCGGCACCTGAAGCCCGGGGGCAACGCCGGCGTGTTCATCTGGTCGGGGCCGATGCCGGCCCTGGGCCAGCCCTTCCTGCGTGCCATCGAGGTCCAGGTGCTCGATCACGGGTACGGCAAGTCCGACTGGTTCACGACCCATGGCGACATCTTCCCGATCCACGGTTCGACGATGAAGCCTTTCGCGCCGAACCGAGGCGACCGCAGCTTCCCGAGGGAGTCCCGCAGCCTGGGGGCGCCGGAATGGAACCACTACCGGATCGTCGCCACCAACGGCGTCATCCGCCTCTCGGTCAATGGCGCCGAGGTCTCCGGGGGCACGGCCTGCAACTGGCGGCGCGGGTACATCGCCCTCGAGTCGGAGGGGGGCGTCGTCGACTGGCGCCATCTGCGCCTGCTGGAGTTGCCCTCGACCCGGGTTCCTGCTGCGGAGTCCGCCCCCGAGGCCCAGGCCTGGAGGAGTCTCTATGATGGACGGACCCTGCGTGGCTGGAAGGTTCCGGCGCGGGGTGACGCCTGGAAGGCCGCCGACTGGACTCTCCGCAGCGGTGCCGGTGCCGGGGGAGAGGATTCCGTGCTTTGGTCGGAGTCGAAGCTCCGGGGCGATGAATTGATCTTCGACTGGCGGTGGGACGGCAAGACGACCGACCGGGTGCCCCCGGTGGTCTTCCGCGCGCGAGACGGGAAGGCGATCCTCCGGATGCCGGCATTGGCGTCGATCCGGGGCGACGGCTGGAACCGCCTCCGGGTGCGCCGGTCGGGATCGTCCCTGAAGGTCTCGGCCAACGATGCGGACGAGGTGTTGTCGATGGAGGTCCCCCGCGGTGCGTTGGAGTTCGGCTTCATGCCCGCCTCGGTGCCGCTCCAGGTATCGAGTGTCTTCCGGCGTTGACCGGCCAGCGGACGCCGGATCGACCGTCGATCGCAACCCGATCACGGGTTCCCCGTCCGGGCCCCGCTCGGGCTAACGGAAGCAGATCCGGCTCACGGCGTCGTCAAAGCCCTGGGCCCCGGCGATGATCTTGATCTCCACCCGCATGAAGTAGATCGGAAGGTCGCGGCGATCGAGCTTGGGGAACCGCACCGCGTCCTTCTGGGTGGTCACGAGCATGTCCGCCCGCCGTTTCTTGCCGCGGTTCACCGCGTCGAGGACCTCCTGCTGCGTGAAGCGGTGGTGGTCGGCGTAGCGTCGCGCCAGCACGATCTCGGCGCCAAGCTCGGTGAGCTTCGACTCGAAGCTTTCTGGCTGTGCGATGCCGCTGAGGCTTGCCACGCGGCGTCCCTGGAGCAGGTCGAGCCCGCGCCGCTCACCCGTGAAGACATCCTCGAAGTAGAGCGGGTGGTGCACGCACTCGATGATCCCGGCCCTGGGGTTGAGCCGGGCGATGCGCTCCCGCAGGGCACCGGTCCTGCCGTTGCTCTTGGTCAGGAAGATGACGCTGGCCCGCGCCAGGTGGGAGGGTGGCTCGCGCAGGGTGCCGCGCGGCAGCAGGTGCTCGTTGCCGAAGGGTTGCTGGCAGTCGATGAGGACGACGTCGGTGCGTCGGCCCGCCAGCCTCCAGTACTGGAAGCCGTCGTCGAGCAGCAGGGTGTCGCAGCCGAACTGCTCGACCGCGTAACGGCCGGCCTTCACCCGGTCCTTGTCGACGAGCACGACCACGTCCCGGAGGTTGGAGGCCAGCATGTAGGGCTCGTCGCCCGCCGTCTCGGAGTCCAGCAGCAGCGATTGGCCGTCGGAGACGACCCTCGGGGGCGTGGTGTCCTCGCGCAGCAGCAGCTTGTCGAGGAGCCTCTCGGACACCGGCCTGGGTTTCGAGCGGTAGCCCCGCGAGAGGATCGCCACCTTCCGGCCCGCGTCCTGCAGGGCCCGGGCGAACTTCTCGACCACCGGCGTCTTGCCGGTGCCGCCCACCGTGAGGTTGCCCACCGCGATCACCTGCACGCCGAGGGTCGCGTCGCGCAGGATGCGCAGGCTGTAGAGCAGGCGTCGCAGCTTCACGATGCCGGCGAAGACGTGCGAGAGCATCGCGAGCACCCACCGGATGATCGACGCCTTGCGTCCCGGCAGGTCCTCGAGGATCACCGCCAGCAGGTAGGTTTCGGCCTCCTCCGTGAATTTCTGCCAACGTTCGCGCACCGTGCGCCGACGATGTCACCGGTCGGCCGCTTCGGGAAGATTTCCATGCGTTGCGACGGAATCGGGTTGTCAAGGGTGGGAGATCGGGATTATTTGAAACGAAATTCCCCGGTCGGAACCGCCATGAACCGTGCCAACAGATTCCCCGGACTCCCGGAGCAGGGGCGGGGTGCCGTCATGAGGGGAGTCCAGGAATTTTCCTCCCATTGCCCTTCGACTTTCAATGCATCGGCCCGTCCCGGTTCCGTCCGCGGGGCCTTGGCCGTGCCGTTGCGTTGGACCTAACAACACAACTAAAACAACAACTCAGAGTGAAACCCACACCATCCAACAGCCAGTCCCGCGCTTGCGCCCTCGCCGCAGCCAAGGCCCCTGCCAAGAAAGCGGCCCCGGCCAAGAAGGCCGCCCCGGCCAAGAAGGCGGCTCCCGCCAAGAAGGCCGCCCCGGCCAAGAAGGCGGCTCCCGCCAAGAAGGCCGCTCCGGCCAAGAAGGCGGCTCCCGCCAAGAAGGCCGCTTCGGCCAAGAAGTAGGCGATCGGTGACCAATCCGGCGGTTTTGCTTGCCAATTCCGCCGGATTTCCATCCTTCGGGCAGCGGTGTGAACAACTTGCGAACAACGGCCGAAAACTTGTTCTAGCGGTACTCCGCCCTTTGCCATAGAAGCCTCGCCCGCCGTGGTTCAAACCTTGGCGGACCGCACAGCCGACAACATCCCGATCCGATGCAAACCAACCGCCCTGAATCCCATAATTGCGCGTGTTTTCGGCAATTTTCCGGGTTCGACGGCGGTCCCGGGGCCGCGCAGGGCCGCCCGGCCGCCGGAATCCGGCCTCTGTCGGGCATCCAGGCACAGGATCCCAGGATCGCCCGGTGACCGGGGACGGTGAATAAGACGCGATCCGATCCGATTTCGAGAGTCCCTTTCCAACAATCCATGTCCGACCAACCTCAAGCCGTGTGGCAAGCAGCGCAGCAGACCCTCCGGGGAATGCTCAAGACGGAGTTGTACAACCTTTGGTTCGCTCCGGTGACCGCCCGGTGTCTGGAGGGTGACACCCTCACCCTCGAGGTGGCCGACGAATTCTGTGAGGTCTGGCTGAAGGACAACTACCTCGACGTCCTGAGGTCCGTGGTCAGTCGGGTGGCGATCCGGCCCATCCAGGTGAACTTCGCCGTCCGTGCGTCAGACGCGGCGACCACGCCCGTCCCCCTCTCGACGGATCGGGCATCGTTGTCCGAGTCCCTCCCGGCCACGCAGTCCGGACCGGTGGATCGGGGGGCGGAGCGTTCGGCGGGCAATCGTGCGGCCGCCCCCTCGTCCGAGGCGCCCCGGAGGCAGGAGGGACTTTTCAATCCCAACAACACCTTCGACACCTTCGTGGTCGGGTCCAACAACCACCATGCCCACGCCGCATGCATGGGCGTGGCGCAGAAGCCCGGCCACACCTACAACCCGCTGTTCCTCTTCGGCGGTGTGGGCCTCGGCAAGACCCATCTCCTGCAGGCGATCGGGCACCATGTGCTGGCCCACAAGAAGAACGCCCGCATCGGCTACCTGTCGTGCGAGCGCTTCACCAATGAATTCATCGAGGCGCTGCAGAACAGCCAGTTGACCAAGTTCCGCAAGAAGCACCGCGAACTGGACGTGCTGCTCATCGATGACATCCAGTTCCTGCAGGGCAAGGAGCGCATCCAGGAGGAATTCTTCCACACCTTCAACGCCCTGCATGATGCCCACAAGCAGATCGTCCTGACCTGCGACCGGCCTGCCAACGAGATCCAGGGGTTGGAGCAGCGGCTCATCTCGCGCTTCGAGTGGGGAATGACGGCCGACCTCAAGGCCCCGGACGTCGAGACCCGCCTGGCCATCCTCAAGAAGAAGGCGGCCGCGCTCGGGGTCAACCTGCCCGAGGAGATCATCCTCTTCCTGGCCAACCGCATCCGGACCAACATCCGTCGCCTGGAGGGCGCGCTGGTCCGCGTGGCGGCCTACGCCCAGATCTCCGGCAAGTCCCTCGACCTCGAGACGGTCGAGACGCTCCTGCGCGAGATCCTGCAGGAGGAGGGCAAGGTGGCCATTTCGGTGGGCGAGATCCAGAAGCGGGTCGCCGACTACTTCGACATCCGCCTGGCCGACATGACCAGCAAACGGCGCCCGGAAAACATCGCCTTCCCCCGCCAGATCGCCATGTACCTGGCCCGCCAGCTCACCGAACACTCGCTCAGCGCCATCGGCGAATCCTTCGGCGGACGCGACCATGGCACGGTGCTGCACGCCTGCCGCCAGGTCCGCGACCGCATGGAGGTCGAGGCCAAGGTCCGTCAGGACGTCGGCTATCTCGAGAAACAGCTCACGCGCTGAGCCGGATCCCCGGCCGGACTTCTCGGCTGGAATCGCCCGGCCGGCCGGGACACCCTCGGCACGTGGCATCCCTCGGTTCCAATCGGGTCCTGCTGCTGGGGATCTTGCTGGGCGCCCGGACCTGGGGTCTGGGAGCCGACGTTCCGGTCGGCTTCGAACTGCTCGATGCGCGTGCCACCGGGATCGACTTCACCAACCGGGTCGCCGACTCCCGCTACCTGACCAACCAGATCCCGCTCAACGGATCCGGGGTGGCACTGGGCGACGTGGATGGCGACGGTCGTCCGGACATCTTCCTCGCCGCCTACTCGGGCGGCAACGCCCTCTATCGCAACCTCGGCAACTGGACCTTCGACCGCGTCACCGGGAAGGCCTTCGGCGAGGGCGTGTTGTCGGGGTTGGAGGGAACCGGTTCGGTGCTGGCCGATGTCGACGGCGACGGGGACCTGGACCTGCTGCTCAACACGCTGGGGCAGGGGACACGAATCTTCCTCAACGACGGCGCCGGCCGGTTCACGGCGGGCGCGGTGCTCAACCCGCGCCGGGCCGGCTCGAGCCTGTCGCTGGCCGATGCCGACGGCGACGGCGACCTCGATCTGTACGTGGCCAACTACCGCACGGCCACCGTGCGGGACGATCCCAAGGCCAAGTACTCGATCCTCGAGGAGAACGGCCGTCAGCGGATCGTGGCCTACAACGGTCGGTCCACCGACGAGCCCGACCTGGTCGGACGCTTCACGATGACCCCGGCTGGACCCCGCGAGAACGGGGAGGCCGACGTCCTCTACCTCAACGATGGCAGGGGTGGGTTCACCGAGGTGTCGTGGACCGGGGGCGCCTTCCTCGCCGCGTCCGGGCGCCCGATGGATTCGGCCCCGCAGGACTGGGGCCTGAGCGTGCTCTTCCGGGACCTCACCGGGGATGGCCGTCCCGACCTGTACGTCTGCAACGACTTCCACTCCGAGGACCGCTTCTGGATCAACGACACGCCTCCGGGCGGCCCGCTGCGGTTCCGGGCCGCACCGGCCCACGCCCTGCGGCACACCAGCGCCTTCTCCATGGGCGTTGATGCCGCCGACATCGACCGCGACGGCGTGGACGACTTCCTGGTGCTGGACATGCTCAGCCGGGACCACCGCCGGCGGAACTTCCAGATGGAGGGCATCCCGCCGGGGTTCTACCAACCGGGCACCTGGGATGACCGGCCGCAGTTCTCCCACAACACCCTGTTCCTGGGGCGGGGTGACGGCACCTTCGCCGAGATCGGCCGCCTGGCGGGCCTCAGCGCCAGCGAATGGTCGTGGACCCCCGTCTTCCTTGACGTGGATCTCGATGGTTACGAGGACCTCCTGGTGTCCAACGGCCACGAGATGGACATGCTGGATGTCGACGTGGCCGCCCGAGCCGAGGCGATGAAGTCCGGCCGGGCGATGGGACAGCGCGAGATGCTCGAGATGCGGCGGATGTTCGCCCGGCTGGACACGCCCAACGCCGCCTTCCGCAACCGGGGCGACCTGACCTTTGAGGATGTGACCGCAGCCTGGGGCTTCGACGCGCCTGGCGTGGAGCAGGGGATGGCGGCGGCCGACCTTGATGGCGACGGCGACCTGGACCTGGTGCTCAACACGCTGAACGGACCGGCCAAGGTGTACCGGAACAAGGCCGCTGCGGCCCGGTTGGCCGTGCGCCTCCGGGGCCCGGCCGGCAACACCCGAGGCATCGGGGCGCGGATCCGGGTGAGCGCGCCGGGATTGCCGGTGCAGACCCAGGAAATGATGTCCGGCGGCCGGTATCTCTCGGGCGACGAGGCCGTCCGCTGCTTCGCCCTGGGGGCTGCGGCGACGGCCGAGGTCGAGGTCGTCTGGCGCGACGGCCGGGTGACCCGCCGGACCGGCGTGGGCCCCGGCGCGGTGGAGATCCGCCGGGAGGAGGCCGTCGTGGCGGCTCTCCCTGCGGCAATCGCGACCCCGCAGCCGGTGTTCGAGGCGCTTCCGAACCGCCTGGCCCATGTCCACAGCGACACGCCGTTCGACGAGTTCGCCCGACAACCGCTCAAGCCCTTCGACCTCGCCCAGGCCGGCCCGGGCGTGAGCTGGGCCGATGTCAACGGGGATGGCCGGGACGACCTGCTGGTGTCGGCGGGTCAGGGGGGCACGCTGGGGGTCTTCACCAACGACGCGCGTGGCGGTTTTTCGGCCTTGGCCGTGCCGGCGCTGCTCAAGCCTGCCGCGCGGGACCTGTCCACCGTGCTGGTGTTGCGGGGGATGATCCTCGCCGGCATCAGCAATGCCGAGGACGGTGCCACCAACGGCGGCGCCCTGCGGATTGTCGATCCGGCCGGCGGCGCCAGCGGGGAGGTCTTGAGCGGACGGGCCTGTCCGGTCGGGTCCATGGCCGCGGCCGATGTCGACGGCGACGGTGAACTCGAGATCTTCGTCGGGGTTCGCGAGGTGCCCGGCCGATACCCCGAGCCGGCGACCTCCTTCCTGGTGCGCAACCGTGGCGGTCGCCTGGGCATCGACGGCCGTTTCGAGGCGCTGGGTCTGGTGCAGGGTGCGGTGTTCACCGACCTCGACGACGACGCGCGGCCCGACCTGGCGGTGTCCACCTCGTGGGGCCCGCTGCGGCTCTTCCGGAACCGGTCGGGCCGGCTGGAACCCTGGGATCCACCGCTCCGTGGCAAGGGCCTGCCGGCGGGTGTCGATCGGTTGTCGCAATGGACCGGCCTCTGGCTGGGACTCACGGCCGGCGACTTCGACGGCGACGGCCGCATGGACCTGGCCGCCGGGAACTGGGGACGCAACCACTTCCTCGGGGCCGACGCCCGCCGGCGCCCGCTGCGGATCCGCCACGGCGATCTCTCGGGCGACGGGATGTGGGACGTGCTCGAGAGCCATGTCGGCCCCGACGGCCGCGATTGGCCGGTGCGCCGGCGTCCAGCCTTGGCCGGTTTGGTGCCGGAGGCGGCACGTCGGTTTCCGGATGCCGCTTCGTTCGGCAAGGCGGCCATGGCCGACCTCTTCGGTCCGGCGCTGGACGCCCTGCCAATGGTGTCGGCCCTCAACCTCGATTCCGGGGTGTTGCTCCAGCGCGGGGATCATTTCGAATGGCGGCCCTTCCCGGTCCGGGCGCAGGTGGCACCGGCCTACGGGTTGGCCGTCGCCGACTTCGACGGGGACGGCGCCGAGGATGTGTTCCTGTCGCAAAACCACTTCGGCGTCCATCCCGACGACGCCCGCTACGACGGCGGGCGCGGGTTGCTCTTGCTCGGGTCGGGTCGCGGGGAGTTCCGCGCCGAGGAGCGCTCGGGCGTCGTGGCCTGGGGCGAGCAGCGCGGCGTGGCGGTCGCCGACTTCGACGCCGACGGACGAACCGACCTGGCCCTCGGGCAGAACAACGGGCCTACCCTGCTCTTCGGCAACCGTTCCGCCCGGCCTGGCCTGCGGGTCCGCCTCGCCGGCCCTGCCGGCAACCCGACGGGCATCGGGGCCTCGCTGCGGTGGATCGCCCGGGGGACCGCAGGGCCACGCCGTGAGGTCCGCCTGGGGGGCGGTTATTGCAGCGTCGACAGCCCCGTGACCGTGCTCGCCTCGGACCGGGCCACCGGGGAGCTCGAGGTGCGGTGGCCCGGCGGCACCGTGCGCCGCGTGCCCGTGGCGGCCGGCACGGCCGAGATCACCGTCGCGGCCCCGGGCATTCCGACACCATGAAGCCCAGACCGACCCCGCCCATGATCTCCGCCCTGGTGTCGGTGATCCTGCGGACGCTTCTCCTGGGCCTTGGCCTGCCAGGGGCGGGCGGTCCATGGGCTGACCGTTTCCTTTGGCTCGGTGCTGCCGAGCCCGCGGCCGGCGCGGCGTGGATCCCTGCGGCGCCGCCGGGTTTGCGTCGGATCACCCCGCTGCCCCGGCCCGCGGCGCAGGCCCCGGGGTTCACCCGATTGCCGGCGGCCTCCTTGGGCATCGATTTCACCAACCGGCTCTCCGAGGCCCGCGCCGTGACCAACCGCAACCTGGCCTCAGGCTCCGGGGTGGCCCTGGCCGATGTCGATGGCGACGGCCGGGTCGACGTGTTCCTCTGCGGGCTCGACTCTCCGAATGCCCTCTACCGCAACCTCGGCGACTGGCGTTTCACCAACGTGACCGATCGGGCGCTGCCCGGGGTGTCGTGGCTCAATCCGTCCTCGGCCTCCAACGACTCGACCGGCGCGGCGTTCGCCGACGTGGACGGGGACGGCGACCCCGACCTGCTGCTC
>Ga0068876_10002691_pt1 | contig 13009 bp, 12 predicted proteins | sample NOAtaG_6_FD_66442 | JGI IMG/M metagenome (GOLD analysis project Ga0068876, IMG submission 66442) | Freshwater lake microbial communities from Lake Erie, under a cyanobacterial bloom - NOAA_Erie_Diel5S_2200h metaG | ecosystem: Environmental > Aquatic > Freshwater > Lake | place: USA: Ohio, Lake... | reverse complement strand
TCAGCGGCTCAACGACATTATAAGGTGATCGTGAAAAAAGACCCAAAAAACAAAAAAGCATTGGTTGCACTGGCATCGACCTTTAGTCAGCAAATGGATTTTGATCAGTCTTTCCAGTACATCAATCAAGCTTTAAAGATCGACCCGCGGTATCGAGACGCATATGTGATGAAAGGTTCAAACTACCTGTTGCTCAGTAAAATGAACCCTGAAAAGGATGGTCGCCCCGGAAAGAAATACATGGACCTCACAAAATCGTCATACGAAACGGCAGTGCAACAGGATCCCGCCTTCTATGAGGCCTACCTCATGCTGGGGTCACTCTATCAGTCGGAGAATAACAAGATCTGCCTCGAATATTATAAAACGGCAGTTGAACTGCAGCCCAAAAACGCGGATGTTCTTTTTTCTCTTGCGTATGCACAGCAGGTGTTTGAACAACCGGATGATGCTCTAAGGTTGTACCGAAAAATGATCGTCCTTGACACAACGTATTATCAGGCGTTGAATCAGATAGGAGTTATCAAGCAGCACAATTTTAAAGAGATTGACTCTGCAATCTATTATTACAATTCAGCCATCCAGACAGAACCAATGTTTGTAGAAGCGTGGCATAACCTCGGCACTTGTTATGAGGAAAGGGGTGACATCACGCGCGCCTTACAATCGTATGCTAAAGCATTGAAATACAACCCTGAATTCACCTTGTCGAGAGAGCGGGCTGACAACTTGAAGAATGCGCGTTAATACAAAACTCATTCAGTTGGCCGGGGATGCTCTGATTCCGATTCTGGGTTTTTTTTTCTGGGATTGGGGGCTCTATTTTATCGTGATCTTTTATCTGCTTGATTATATTGTAAGTGAGATACTCACACATTTGAAGGCGAAAAGAATTTTTGGACATGATGCTTCTGGAAGAACGATCTGGTTCCGCAAAGGCGCTATGAGCATTTCGCTGCTGATAGCGGTAATTTTGCTGTCGCACCTCACTATATATAAGATACACCCGGAGATGGACCTTTCCCGTGAGCTTGTCAATTTTTGGTCCTACAAGGATATGGGGATCGAACAGGGTTATCTTCTTCTTCCATTGATCATGATCGTCGGTTATCAGCGTTATAAGCTCGAGTTCTTGGTTCCGCAGATGTATAGTAAAGTCTCTATGGACATGATCTGGAAGCAGCACCTACGGGCTCATTGCGCACTTCTGGGTTTTATAGGATTGCTACTTGGTATTTCCGTTATTGTGATCTTGCCGGAAACTGTTTATCTGTCCGGGATCATTCTGTTGACTTCTTTATACCAATTATTCTTCAAAGGAAACTGATCAACGCTGTTTTTTCAACCATCTTGGAAGGATAAAGGCCCCAATGAAGAGGTATGGAAAGTAGGAGATCAATCGCCACAGGATAGCGAGCCCAACCAATAAAAGGGCAGATTGGCTGAAAGGTGCCAGCAATTCACCAAAAGCATATTCAGCAATACCGCTTCCCCCGGGAGTCGGGCTCATTCGCATGAACAACCACAGAACGAACTGTTTTCCATATATGATCACGTGATCGAAAAAGTTAAGATGCAGAAATGCTTGTAGTAGGGCATTTATGACAAGGTAGCGGCAGGTCCAGCTGCAACACGTAGCAGCGAATGTTTTCAACCAGAATGATAAAGGTTCTCTTTTAAGTTCTGATGATGCAAGCTCAATGTCTTTACCGGTTTTAACGGCACCATTTTTAAAACGTCCGAGAACAGGAATAGAGAAGATGGTTCTCAGTAACCAACCTGCAAGTTGAGGAAAAACAAATAAAGAGATGAATAGGAAAACAGCAAGGAAAAGGTAGATTAGATACCCTGTCCAGAAAACCCATTTCACTCCATCAGAAGAGGTCATCTCAGAAGGGAATAAGAGTGAGTGGTCTATGAACGCGAAAACAAACGGGATGATAAGAATGTAAAAAAAGTTATCCATCATTGCTGTCACAAAAACGATTGCTGTCGATCTGCCCAAGGCGATCTTTTCATGTTTGAGAATGAACATTGCGACAGCAGCGCCACTCATGACTCCGGGCGACAAAGCAGAGGCAAATTCCCACAACATGATCACGTTAAATGAGGATCGCCATGAGAGCACCTTATGAGTAAGCAATCGAATCCGAACCATGTAGAAAAAGTCCCTGCCCACCGCAAAGATGATTGCCAGCAGGATCCAGAAAACAGAATAAAAGGTCCAGTGGATATGTTGTAGGGTATCTGAAATTTTTTGCTGTCGGTAGGCACCTCTTTCCGAAAAAACAAACTCTTCTGGAAGGTGCAGATCAACACGATTGTTTTGGTTGACATCGAACCACTCATAGGTTCCGCTTCCATCCGTAACCTCGATAAACCGGACCGCCGTAACGTTAGTATAGAGCATCCATAAGGCTACACTGAACCCTATCAATACCCCGAGCCACATTTTCCATCCCCGGAAGGTGTTTTGGATGACGGAGTGCTCACTCATGTTAGCGTTCAGGTCTTAAAAGAATGTCTGTTTCCCAGTTGGCCCGAACCTTCGGCACAGAAAACCAATCTACCCGTTCGGGCTGTGTACCGTTTACAAGATCACCCTCATCCCAATGTCCATTCTGGTTAATATCAGAAATGATCCGGATCTTGTATTCTCCCGGCATAACATTTGTGAGTGAAAATTTTCTAGTTTCGGTCACAATTGTTTTTGACACAACATTTTTCTCTTTAAGCAGCTCCACAACTATCGGGCAGGTATAAGCAGTCGCATCAACACGCAGAATGGCCACGTCTCTTTCGATTAATAGTATAACGCTATTCTTTTGATCTTCATTTGTGTGTCCCGTGACTGTTTGGATGGCACCATTCATAAACGCAAGCTCTATTCGTTTATGGTTGTTTCTCTCAAAATGAATCGTGAATTTATTTTGATCGATGGTGACATTACCCACGGTAATCCGTGTTGAATCATCCATGTCCCGCAAAAGTAACAGCGATGTGTCGACTGAACGAACAAGGTCATTCACAGAGAATGTGAAACCGTCATTAGGCCTTAAAGTACCCTCAGAGAAGAATGGTTCGGGTCGAATTTTACCCAATTTATCGCGTTCAGTTAGCCGCAGAGTAACCGTATCATTCAATTCTTTCCCCTGAACAACAACCGAAACATTGGTGAGTAAATTCAGGTCTGTGAAAACCAGGGTTTTTTGTGATTGAGGATATTGAATGTTATCGGAAAGGACCGGGTTTCCATTTAATAGAAAGACAGATTCTTTGAGATCTCTGTTAGATTCTAAAAGTAATGCTCCGGGCGGAATAGCTTTAAGGGAAAGAATTTTGGGCGGTTGTGGGGGATTATAGACACGAAGTGGAATGGTGTCCCTCACAGATTCTGTTAAAACAATAGGCTCCCCTTTAAATGCGACGGCCTCGGTGGATTGAATCTTAAGATCTTTGTTAACATCTTCGAATGCACGAAGGTAATATGATCCTTCTGCAACATAACTGAAAGAAGCTGTTCCGGAATTATCGGTCTTTGTAAAATAATACGGCTTATTCTGATCGCGATCTGTGAACAGCCCCACTGTCATATTTGCCGCAAGTTCATTGGTAAATGCATCTGCCACTCGAACGGAATAGTTGATTGAATCCACTGAAGGGCCTGTTGAAAAAACATAGGTCATCAACGAGTCATTGTTCTCCGTGACATCTTCAACAGCCCCGTTCAAATAAACAACGTAAGTAGTATTGTTTTGCAGGGTGTCTTCCCATTCAACACGAACGGTTTTGTTCCGTAGACTTGTTTTAAGCGCGGCATGATCAGGAACAATTACCACATTCTGTAGGGGGTCCTTTAACTGAATGAATTCATTGAAAGTGATCTCGAAACTGTTTCCTGTGTAGTTAACACTTTCGTTCGGAGGGTTCATCTCTGTTGGAGACGGGGCAACAGTGTCCTTCTCTCCGCCGGTGATGGTACCAACTTGCGCGCACCCACCCAAAAGGAACGATATCGGAAGTATTATAGTCTTTCTGAAAGCCATGCACATAATTCGCTAAGATACTCAGCATCAGTTTCATCGAAATCATTCAGCCGATCACTATCAACGTCGAGAACACCGATCACTGCCCCCTGCTTGATAAGCGGTACAACGATCTCACTTTTCGACAGGGACGAACAAGCGATGTGACCCGGAAAAGCATCAACGTCCGCAACAAGGACCGTTTCTCCTTTTTCCCAGCTTGTTCCGCAGACACCCTTTCCCTTTTGGATGCGTGTACAAGCGATAGGGCCCTGAAAGGGACCCAGCACCAATTCCTCTTGTTTAACAAGATAAAAACCAACCCAGAAGAAATTAAATGTTTCTTTCAGTGCAGCACAAACGTTCGCCAGATTTGCAATCGAATCCTTTTCACCTTCCACCAAACCTTTTATCTGTGGGATCAATCCCTCATAGACTTCACGCTTGTTTCCGATAAATTTGATGAGATCTTCTGCCATTTGTTCTACTGATAAGGCAAAATTGACGTTTTTAAGTGGATTTAGCAATTTTTTCCGTATCTTCAAGTATAACCTAATTGAATATGTTGGAAAAAGTACCCTTAGAGAAAGTATTATTTTTAGACATCGAAACCGTTCCGCAGACCTACCTGTTCCCGGATCTCGATGAAGAAACCAAAAACCTTTTTGAAGCGAAAACACGCTTCATGCAAAATGACGAGAAATCCTATGAGCAACTCTATAATGACCGTGCCGGTATTTATGCCGAATTTGGGAAGATCGTTTGTATCTCGGTGGGTTTTGTAAGAGAAACAGCAACCGGCAGGATGATCCGGATGAAATCGTTCTATCATGACGACGAGGAGACGCTGCTAAAACAGTTTAAATCACTGTTGGATGATCATTACAATACACCGTATCATATTTTGTGCGGACACAATGCCAAGGAATTTGATTTTCCTTATATCTGTCGCCGAATGTTGATAAACGGCATCAAACTTCCCGCAACACTCGATATTGCGGGTAAAAAGCCTTGGGATGTCAACCATCTTGACACACTTGAACTATGGAAGTTTGGTGATTACAAAGCATTTACTTCACTTGCGTTATTGTGTCACGTGTTCAATATACCCACCCCAAAGGATGATATTTCCGGAGCGGATGTTGCCCGCGTTTACTATGAGGAGAATGACCTTGAACGCATCAAGGTATATTGTGAAAAGGATGTGGTGGCATTGATCCAGCTGTTCCTTCGAATGAAAGGCGATTCGCTGGTCTCGGAGGCAGATATACAGTATTCCTGAAGGGGCTGAAAAACAAAAAAGCTGTTCCTAACAGGAACAGCTTTTTTGCCCTTATTAATCAAATAATTATTGAATAAAAACGGTTTCTTCTGAAGTAGTCTCCTGTTCAACCTTGATAATTCCTTCTCCTTCCGCTCCGTCTTTGTAAGCCTCGATGTTCAGTACTGCAACACCCGCCTGACCCAATTGGTAAACGTCATTAAAATTGAATTTGGCCTGACCGGACGAGTTTGTCAAAGTAGTGTCGTATAAGACAACATTTGCAGGCTGATTAATTGTTGACTGACCATACAGGACTACCTGGCAATCAGGCACCAACTGATTCGCAATATCACGAACGGAGATGATCGCGATCGTATCTTTTTTCTTGCGACATCCCGATGAGAAAGTAACTCCCAAGATGGCGATCATCGCAAAAAAGAACATTCTTTTAAAAGTAGTATTCATGGTTAAAAGCATTTAATTCATTAAAAATACTGTCTCTACTGTCGTAATATGATGACGGCAGCGAACATATGCGGTTCCTTGTTTTCCATCTTTTTTGACGATTACGTCGAAATAACCAACACTTTTGTCAGCACCGGTCTTTGCGAAATAAGGTTCCATATTAAACTGTGCAAACCCGGAGGTATTGGTGAACAATGTATCAACGTATTCCAATGTCGCGGGGTTGGAATTGAGATCGCCGATAACAACTACCTGCGCCCCGTTCAACACTTCATTGTTCTCTGATCGTGCAAAGATCTTAATAATGGACGGATCGTCGTTCTTGCACCCTCCCAGCGTCAATCCAGCCAGAAGGAGTAACGAAAAAACGGCGCTTCCTTTGAAAAAACTTGTCATGAGGTTCTTTATCATGGAGCCCAAATATAAACTTATTTTAAATTCCTCCGACAACATGTTTCTCTTAATTTCTTACCTTCGTGAGCTGTAATCGATCTGCTTTAAGCACTTTAACAAGCAAAAGACCAAAAAAGTTACAGGTGATTACAATTATTTCAATCAGGACAGGATCAGGATGAAAGAACAGATAGAATCGATAGTTGCGGACATCAACGCTTACCAGATAAAAGATGCAAAATCCCTGGAGGAGTTCAGAATCTACTTTTTAGGGTCGAAAGGGATCGTAAAAAATTTATTCGGGGAATTAAAAACCGTTCCGAACGAACAGAAGAGGGAGGTTGGGCAGTTATTGAACAATCTTCGGTTGATCGCTGAAGACAAACTTCAATTGGCCAAAGAACAGTTAAGCACTCAAGAATCAACGGCAACAGGTTTTGATGCATCCCGACCGGGAGAAATAGCGGATATAGGTTCCAGGCACCCACTTTCTTTAGTGCGAAGTGAGATCATCGAGATTTTCAACCGTATTGGATACACAGTTTCGGAAGGACCTGAAATAGAAGATGACTGGCATAACTTTACTGCTCTAAATTTTCCACCGGAGCACCCGGCAAGAGATATGCAAGACACATTTTTCATCGAGAAGGGTGAAAAAGAAATGGCGTTGAGAACCCATACAAGTTCCGTTCAGGTAAGGGTTATGGAGCGTTCAACCCCCCCAGTAAGGACGATTTCTCCAGGTCGCGTATACCGAAACGAAGCCATTTCTGCAAGAGCACATTGCTTTTTCCATCAGGTCGAAGGACTGTATATCGACAAGGATGTTTCTTTCGCGGACCTCAAACAAACACTTCTCTATTTTGCAAAGGAAATGTTTGGTGAAAAAGCACAGATCCGTATGCGCCCCTCTTATTTTCCTTTCACTGAACCAAGTGCAGAAGTAGACGTGTCCTGTTCGATTTGCAACGCAAAGGGCTGTAATGTGTGTAAGTATTCTGGATGGCTCGAGATACTGGGTTGTGGAATGGTAGATCCAAATGTACTTGAAGCGTGCGGGATCGACCCGAAGGTCTATTCAGGCTTTGCATTTGGCATGGGCATCGAGCGTATCGCACAATTGAAGTACAAGGTAAACGACCTCCGGCTTTATTCGGAGAATGATATTCGATTTTTAAAACAATTCACAGCAGGGATCTGATATGGGCTTATTTTCATTTATTTCAAAACCTGCAGTTGTTATCGCGTGGAATGAACTTACCAGTGAAAATGACTTGCATGATGCCGTAGAGTATTCGTTAAACAAACCGGTTCTTTTCTTTAAACACAGCACGCGTTGCAGCATATCCTCGATGGCACTGTCACGATTTGAGGAAAAATGGGATACCAATGAGGACTGTAAGTTATTCTTTCTTGATTTGCTCCAGTTCAGACCAGTTTCCAATTTATTGGCAGATCTTACAAATGTGGAGCATCAGTCCCCTCAAGTGATTGTGCTGTTTAATGAAGAGGTGATTTATACTGCCACGCATTCTGCAATTGATGCAAAGGACATACATGAATTGCTTCAACAATTGAATCCATGAAAAGATATGTTATAATAGGATTGATCGCGGCGGTGATCCTTTCCATGATCCTGGTTCCAATGATGCGGGGTGGTGACTCCGATGTGCCGGAGGAAGACCTGATCCCGGCGACTTTTGGATTTGAAGAGAATCTTGCTACCAAATGGGAAGAAACAGTGCAAATTGAGATCCTGATCAATGAGGAAGGGATCAGCAAGCTGGAATTGATCTATAACGACAGTACATTCAAAACATGGACGAACCCATCTGGTAAGATCACTATTCCATTCAACGCAGGGTTTTTTGGTTTAGGGGCACGCAGTCTCAAGTTGCTTTCAACGATGAGCGACGGTTCAACATTTGTAGATGAACGAATGGTACGGGTCCTTTCGGACATTGTTCCTGAGATCTGGATTGCATCTGTGGTGAAGAGTTATCCGCACAATTCGACGAGTTTTACCCAGGGGCTGGAATTCAGTGAAGGGGTCCTCTATGAGGGAACAGGACAGCGCGGTCAAAGTGTGGTCGCACAAGTTGACTTGAACACAGGGACGGTCCAAAAAAAGATGGGGCTGGATGCCACTTATTTTGGTGAAGGAATAACGATCCTGGGAGATAAATTATACCAGTTGACCTGGCAGGAGCAAAAGTGTTTTGTATACAACAAAAAGACATTTCAGTTGGAAAAGGACATTCCCTACGTGGGTGAAGGATGGGGCTTGTGTCACGACGGCACATCACTGATCATGTCAAACGGCACAGAAAGAATCACCTTCCGAGATCCTAAAACCTTTGAGATACAGCGCACGATCGAAGTTTATTCGCAACTTGGACCCGTAACCAATCTGAACGAACTGGAATATGCTGACGATCTAATCTATGCCAATGTGTGGATGACAAATAAGGTTGCGGTTATTGACCCGAATAATGGGAAGGTATTGGCAGAGATCGACGCAACGGAACTAACGAAGCAGGGACGAGGAACCGGAGATGTACTGAACGGAATTGCATACAATGAGAAGACGGAGAAATGGTACATGACCGGAAAGAACTGGATTAAATTGTTTGAGGTCGAATTTAAAAAACCTCAGGACCTCTAGTAGATCAACCATGAAAAGACTTGTTTGTTTGGTGCTGCTCCTTCCTTTCTTTTCGACAGGACAGAACTACACGTCCTATTTTCTCGGGAACTCAACAAACATTGTGACCACCCCAAAAGGTGGGGTTTGTTTGATGGGGGGAGCTTCTGAACATGACAATGCCATGCGTTGGTTCCTGCAGCAAGCCAATGGAGGTGATGTGCTGGTGCTCAGAGCAACAGGCTCGAACGGATACAACGATTACATGCTGAATCAGCTGGGCGTGAACATCAACTCTGTTGAAACGATCGTTTGCCACAACGCATCGGCCTCTCAGGATACCTACATTCACGAAAAGATCAAACAAGCTGAGGCGATCTGGTTTGCAGGCGGCGATCAGTGGACTTACATATCTTATTGGAGAGATACACCGATCGATAGTCTGATCAACAAAGCGATCAATGAGCGAAAAACCGTTGTCGGAGGAACCAGCGCCGGGATGGCTATTCTAGGCGGTTTCTATTTCTCGGCCCAAAACGGAACAGTTACAAGTTCCACAGCATTGAATAATCCTTTCAATGCGGCGGTTACGGTTTCAAATGAGCCGTTCCTTCAGAATCAATTCCTTGGGGATGTGATCACCGATACACATTATGACAATCCCGACCGGAGAGGAAGGCATGTCGTTTTCTTGAGCAGAATCATGAATGATTATCAGGCATCAGGAAAAGGGATCGCATGTGAGGAGTATACAGCTGTGTGTATGGATACGCTTGGTTTTTGCAAGATCTATGGAGAATATCCGGTATATGATGAGGACATCTATTTCATACAGCTAAATTGCGAGCTAACCGATGGAAGCCCGGAAAGTTGTACCGCAAGTACTCCCCTTACTTGGAACAGAGGCGGCAGTGCATTGAAGGTCTATCGTGCTAAAGGGACGCTGTCAGGAACGCAAACCTTTGATCTTAGCGATTGGAAGACAGGAACAGGAGGGGTTTGGGAGCATTGGTATGTTGACAATGGGGTGTTGACAGTTACAGCGGGAACGGCCCCGGATTGTGCTACGAACAGTTTGGAAGAATTCCACGACAACGATTTAACTGTTTACCCAAATCCATCAGCCAGTGGTGTATTTCAACTTGGTAAAGGCAATTACCTTGATCTTGTGATCACAGCTATTTCAGGTGCATCGATATCCTTCGACATAAAAGATAATGAGATCAGCCTCGGTCGCAATGGGAGCGGGATCTATTTCTTAACCGTTACAACGGAATTTGGAGCACAGACGATTAAACTGGTTGTCGGAGATTAACCTTCAGTAGCATTGAAGGGAGTGAATGGATCGAAGCGATTCATGTTGCTAACCTCTTTTATTTTTCCATTTTCCACACGGACGACCCTTCCGGGAAATTTTTCAACCATGTTCATGTCGTGAGTCGCCATCAGTACGGCTGATTTTTCTTCTTTTGCAACAGCAATCAAAAGACGCATGATCTCTTCGGAAGTTTCAGGGTCAAGATTTCCGGTTGGTTCGTCAGCAAGAATAAGTTCAGGCTTGTTCAGCAGGGCTCTTGCGATGGAAACACGTTGCTGCTCTCCTCCGGACAAGGCATGAGGCATTGCATTGATCTTTTGTTCAACCCCAACCAATTGTAATACTTCTTTGGAGCGGCGTTCCATCAGATTCTTTTCTTTCCAGCCGGTCGCGCCCAACACGAACATCAGGTTCTCTTGAACAGTGCGGTCCATCAACAACTGGAAGTCCTGAAAAACGATACCGATCTTCCGGCGAAGCATTGGAATGTCCTTTTTTCTCAATGCTTGAAGGTCGAATCCGGCGACAACCCCTTTGCCCTCCTTCAATTTCAACTCTCCATAAATGGTTTTGAGCAAGCTTGATTTACCACTACCGGTCTTCCCGATAAGATAAACGATCTCATTCTCGTCAAGTTCGAACTGCACGTCATCCAGCACCAAGTCCTGTTGTTGGAAAATCTTTCCATTTTTAATTTGTATGACTTTTGCCACGAGCGAAATTATTTAGTGTAAAGGTCTAAAAATCCGCATCAGAACAAAGTTGATAGGTTAAAATAATCTTAACAGAATTACGTTTAAAACTTTTAAAACTCCTCTCCCATAGGGGCTCGATGTCCCTTAATTTTACTTGGTTAAAAGCAGTGTATTATGAACAGGTTACTGGTTCTACTATTAATGTGCCTTCCTATTGTCTCGTTCTCGCAAACTTCAGAGAAGTATAACAGTGAATACGAGAATTTTTACCGTGCGGAAGAATTGTTCGAAAAGGAACAGTATGGGGCTGCACGCATCGAGTTTAGAAATTTCATCAATGGATTCTCTAAGCCAAACGATCCGATGTATCTGAAGGCGCTTTATTACGAGGGTTTGTCGGCGTTAGAGCTTTTCAACAACGATGCAGTGCCTTTACTCGAAGACTTCAACAAGAACTATCCTGAAAGCATTTACAAGAATGAGATCTATTTCAGACTTGGAAAGTATTTCTATCAGAAAAAAGATTACCGGGATGCATTGGTTTGGTTCAATAAGCTGCGGGACCAGGATGTTGAGGTAGAGCAAAGAGAGGAATATTACTTTAAACTTGGATATGCAAATTTCCAGGAGGAGAACCTGGTTGCCGCCCGCAGTGCATTTCACGAAGTCAAGGAAGGGGTTACACAGTACGCAGCGCCGGGCCTTTATTACTACTCCCACATTGCTTATCTGGATAAGTCGTACCAAACGGCATTGGACGGGTTTATAAAGCTACAAAATGACGACAACTTCAAGAATGTTGTCCCATACTATATTGCCCAGATTTACTATTTGCAGGGTAAGTACCGGGAGGTAACGGAATATGCTCCTGCCATGATGGATTCATCGAACATCTTTAACAAGAATGACATGAATCACCTCATCGGGGATTCTTATTACAGGACAGGAAAGTATGATGAAGCTGTTCCATACCTTGAAGCTTACAATGAAAAATCAAATACTACCCGCGAAGATGATTACCAATTAGGATATTCTTATTACCGGAGCGGTTCATTTGAAAAGGCGATCAGAATCTTCGACAAGGTGGCGAGGCAAAAGGATAGTCTGGGTCAGGTGGCCCTTTATCACATTGGTGAGAGCTACCTGCAGCAAAAAAACCTCATTTCAGCTCGTTCAGCCTTTGAGGCAGCTTCAGACATCGATAAGGACCCAAAAGTACAAGAGGATGCGCTTTACAATTACGCGGTGCTTTCCTACAAGTTGGATATCAACCCCTATGATGAAGCCGTCATTGCGTTGGAAAAATACCTGAATCGTTATCCGAATTCCGCCCGGAAGAATGATGTGAATCAATACCTCGTGAACGTATACACCTCGACAAACAATTATGCTAAAGCACTTGCCTCATTGGATAAATTACCGAACAAGGATACAAAACTCAAAACCGCCTATCAATTGGTGGCATTTAATCAAGGGGTGGAGTTTTTTCAGAAAGCGGAATTTCAGAAAGCGATCAAGTCCTTTGAACTTGTCGATAAATACCCGGTAGATCCTCTGATTTCCGGGAAGGCGAAGTTTTGGACAGCAGACTGTCACTTTCGACTCAATCAAATGGATCTGTGTATAAAGGGCTTCAAGGATTACCTGTCGATGCCATCAGCACTTGGCCCTGAGCTGAAAGCCGATGCTTATTACAATCTCGGGTATGCTTATCTTAAAAAGCAGGATATGGCGCAGTCCATCGAGAGTTTTAGGATCTATTGCCAGTCAAACGTAAAGAATAAGAATAAACTGGCAGATGCATACATGCGCGCAGCGGACGGCTATTACATTACAAAGCAGAACGAAAATGCCATCAAACACTATCAGTTAGCACTTGATCAGAAAGCAGGGTTTGAGGATCAGGCGTTGTTTTACATGGCAAAATCATACGGGTTCTCTGATAAGGAAGACCAGAAACTCTCTCGTTTGCTGGACATCATCAACAATTACAAGAACTCAAAATACATCCTTCAATCAGTATATGAAGTAGCAATAAGCTACAAGGCGAAATCCGATTACGATAAATCCCTGAGGTATTTTAATCAGGTGACAACGGATTACCCAAACTCAGTTCTTGTTGTGCCATCCAAAATAGAAATAGCGGACATCTACTATAAGAAGTGGGATTACAGCAGGTCAGAATTGGAGTACAAGAAGATACTC
>Ga0068876_10002689_pt1 | contig 13011 bp, 9 predicted proteins | sample NOAtaG_6_FD_66442 | JGI IMG/M metagenome (GOLD analysis project Ga0068876, IMG submission 66442) | Freshwater lake microbial communities from Lake Erie, under a cyanobacterial bloom - NOAA_Erie_Diel5S_2200h metaG | ecosystem: Environmental > Aquatic > Freshwater > Lake | place: USA: Ohio, Lake... | reverse complement strand
GCTCGCATTTTATATGCCGATAGTGAAGCACGCATTCGTATTGCAGCAGCGATGAACAAAGCTATAGCTGAAGGAAAAATTTCGGCACCGGTTGTTTTAGGTCGTGATCATCATGACGTTTCCGGAACTGATTCTCCTTATCGTGAAACTTCCAACATTTACGATGGTTCTGCATTTACTGCAGACATGGCCGTTCAGAACTTTGTGGGTGATGCTTTCCGAGGAGCAACGTGGGTTTCCTTGCACAATGGTGGCGGAGTTGGCTGGGGCGAAGTAATAAACGGCGGATTCGGCATGGTGCTGGATGGAAGTGCCGATAGTGAACGACGATTAAATTCGATGTTGTTTTGGGATGTCAATAACGGCATTGCACGACGTGGTTGGGCGCGAAATGAAGAAGCATTGTTTGCTATTAAACGTGAAATGGCACGTACTCCGGAGTTGAAAGTAACTTTGCCGAATCTAGTGGATGATGACTTGCTGAATAATTTTTAATTGCCGATTAAACTATTGCTTTTGTTCGGCGTCTTAACTGAAAACCCGAACATATGCTTAAGCACATTCTAATTATTTCCGGCTTCATTGCGGGACCCTTATTTGCACAAAACGATTCAACCGGGCTACCCGGAGATCACTTCGATCTGGCAGGTGCTTTAGAACTTTTCAGCAAGTCGGAAAGTCCTGAGGCCTTTGAAAAGGTCATTAACTCTGAAACCGGTGATCAAACCATCAATAATCTAGACCTCAACGAGGACGGGGAAGTAGACTACATCAGAGTAGTAGACCACGTTGATGGTTTTAATCATGCTATTGTACTACAGGCTGTTTTAGGAGAAAATGAATCTCAAGATGTTGCTGCCATTGAAATTGAAAAAGTTAAAGAAGGTGAAGCTTCTTTACAAATTGTGGGCGATGAGGATTTATACGGCAAGGAATATTACGTTGAACCAAACGATGCAGTTAATACCAACGGAACAGAGGGAAAACTAATCAGCTTCAACCGCGTCGTCCTGAATGTGTGGCTATGGCCAAGTGTTCGTTTCATTTACGCTCCGGGTTATGTAGTGTATGTTTCTCCTTGGCGTTACCGTCATTATCCTGCATGGTGGAGACCTTGGCGCCCTGTAGCATGGCGAGCACATTACAACCGCTGTCGTCCGTTCTATCGTCATCACAGAGTGGTGCATGTTCATCGCACCGTGCACGCGCATCGTGTAACAGTTGTCCATCGAACTACTTCGCCGCGTGTACGGACACGTTATGCAGCGCAACATCAGCGTCATCAACAGCGCACCCAACAACATTCCGGACAACGACAAACACCTGCTCAAACACAACAGCGAAAAACAGGTGGTAAAGGGCAAGCAGGAAATCCAAGAGCAGGGAAACAAGCAGGAAAAACCAAACCGTCAGGTGGCGCAAAGCCACGCGGTGGTAGACGATAAAACTGATATCTATCAGGTATTTAAGTACAACGGACGTGACTGCGGTCACGTCCGTTGTTTGTTTATACATCTAATTTGGCTGCATCAAATAATTGTTATGCCGAAGTGGTTAAAATTTATTCTGGTTTGTATGCTTTGCCTAACTACTATTTCAGGAATTGTAATCCTAACAAATTAACCTAAACCCATTTTACCATGAAACCTAACGTTGGAAATTTTGATCGCATCGCGCGTGTATTAGTATCATTAGTGCTTTTAGCATTGTATTTCACCAATGTACTCACCGGTACTTTAGGCATCATTGCTATCGTTGCTGCAGCAGTATTTACCTTAACAGTTGCAATTGGATTTTGTCCGCTGTATGCCATATTCGGCTTGAACACATGCCCTGCCAAAAAATAACGTTAATGTGACTTAAAGCACAACAAAGGTAGGATCAACGTCCTACCTTTGTTGCATAAAATAACCGTTATGGGATTTTTCAATAGTGTATTAAATAACAAATGCTCCAAATGCAATTATGGTGATCTTTATTTGGAAAAGAACCCTTATAAATTGAGCAAACTTGGAGATATGCATAAAAACTGCTCGGTATGCGGTCAATCATTTGAGCCGGAAACAGGATTCTATTATGGTTCAATGTACGTGAGCTATGCTGTGTCTGTATCTGTAATGTTTATACCTGCCGGTATTGCCTATTTTGTATTCGATGCCGGATTTTGGACAATGTTTTCACTTGTATTAGGAATCTATATTTCCATGTTTCCCTTCATTTTTCGTTGGGCCAGGAATATTTGGTTAAACATATTTGTCAAATACAGCCCTTCTACACACGCGAAATATAAAGCGGAACATGAATTACACAAATCCCAAGTCAATTCCTGATTTGTTGGCACGTAATATTTTATTGTCGTTAGCGTTATTTCTCCAATTAGTGGGGAAATTTTGCCATATTTGTTTTCATGCGTTTTAATAAATTATCTCTGTTCGGATTCGGTGCATTGTTTGCGCTTCTCGCAGTTACCTGGTGGTCGTGCGAAGGAGAAACACCCGAGCCGGATGACATTCGCGACAAGTACGTGGATCAATGGAGTTTTTCGGAAGTCAGTTCGCAAATTGGTCCCAATACATATGTCGTACAAATTTCCAAATCCACAACAAATACGGATCAGATATTTCTGGAAAACCTCTACAATATCGGCTTTGCATACAAAGCAACGGCAACTGTCATTGGCAACAACATCACCATTCCTTCCCAAATTTATAATGGCAATACGCTTACCGGAGATGGAACGTTAGGCGCTACGTCTAACACGATTAATTTGACATACTACATGAACAACGGAACAACAATCGATACCTGTTCCGGAACATTAACCCGCCAATAACCCTAACAATCAATACTCAGTAAATTAGATTATGATCAAACAAATCCTGACCACGCTTTTGCTTTTGATGACCTTCAGTATTGCCAATGCGCAGTACTCTGCTAAAGAGCAGAAAGCAATTCAAAAATCGAAAGACCTCTATCAAAAGAAGAAATACGATAAGGCTGTTGCATCCATCAAGAAAGTTATTGATGCCCATCCATACGATAACGACTTATGGCAATTGCGTACGCTTTACGAATACGATCGTTATCAGGATCAGTTGATGAAAGATTTGATGGATCTTTTAACGAAACTTTCCAAAGGACAGTCAATTCCGGCAAATAAGAAGTACAAATACGAAGAATACAAGTCAGACTTACAAATCACTTGCATCACAGCTTCATTGTTGTGCGACAAGCAAACGTTGGGATCTGAACTATTGTACGGACTTCTTCGTGAAACCTGATGTAGATACTGCCGTTGCTGACGACGCGAAAGATTTCTACAAGAAAGGTTCTGAAAGCATGGATAACAAAGAATATTCAGCTGCTATCAAAAACTTTAAGAAAGCATTGGATCTGCAGGCTGATTATTACAAAGCGGCGTACAACATCGCTAATTGTTATCGTGAACAAGAAGACTGGGAAAATGCAGCGATTTATTACAAGCGTGCGATCAAAATCGAACCACGCATGTTGTATCCGCACAAAAAATTGGTAGATGTGAAGATGAAGCAAAAAGATTGGTCCGGGGCATATGATGCATGTATCAACGGTATTATCTGCTATCCTGACGTAGAGCTGTTTAACAGCATGAGCGAAATCTGCGAGAAGCGTGGTAAGACGTTTAACCGCCACTGGATGTCGCGTACATCAATTCCAAACATGATCAACTCTAATCAGGATCCGATTTCTTCTGAGCCGTGGAGTCATTATCGTTCCGCGAAAGACAAAATCTCCAGCTACACGAACGACATCGGTTACATTAAGCGCTCGAACAGTTTAACTGAACAGAAATATTTGGAATCATACAGCTGGGAACACATGCTGAGCAAATCCGACAGTCAAGACGGCGAATTTAAGTTTGCCCGCAAAGCCAACAAGAATGGATATTTAGATTGTTATGCTTTCATCAGCATGTACCACATCATGTTTAACCGTCAGTATTCACACTTTGCCGAGAGAAACGGAGATCGTATTCGCACCTTCTTCGATGAAATGCTCGTAGAGTAATAAGAAATTAATTGTAAAAAATAACCGCGATTAGTATAATGCTAATCGCGGTTATTTTTTTTGAACTGTTTCTATCATGATCTGATTACAGCACCTAATTTCTCGGTCATCACCTTGGTTATCTTTTCCATTACTTTGTCAATTTGCTGATCCGTTAATGTAGCTTCCGAATTCTCCAAAATAAAGCTTACCGCATACGATTTCTTATCAGCGCCCAATTGCTGACCTTCAAATACATCAAACAACTGTACTGATTTCAAAAATGCGCGTTCCGTTTGCCACGCCAGTTGTTCCACCTGCGCATAGGTAACCTGCTTATCCAAAATTAGAGCGAGATCTCGACGCACTGCAGGAAACTTAGATACTTCCTGATAACGAATCTCCTTCGTTCCGCCCAACACCTGCTCTACTTTATCCCAATTAATTTCGGCAAACCATACTACTCCGTCACCGCCCAATTGTGATAATGTATCTCCTGCAACGGCACCGGCTATACCAAGCTTGTGCTTCCCTGACTTCACCTGCACCAAAAACGGATATGCTTCCGATTCCAATCTTTCAAAACTTAACAGCCCCGTTCCCAGCGTTTCCAGAACTGAACACAATGGCTTCTTCACATCCGCCCATCCCGCTGCGTCCTGCGTTGCATTCCAACTTTCCGGCAATTGACGTCCGTATGCCAACAGCAACAACTTATATTCCTCTACGTATGGCCACGTCGTATTCTTCTCATTCAACAAATACGTACTTCCGAATTCAAACAAACGCAGATCACTTTGTTTCCGATTGACATTGTACACAACGGTTTCAATTCCTCCAAACAACAAATGTGTGCGCATTACACCCAAATCAGAACTCAGCGGATTCGTCAACTTCACGGGCGAAATTCCACCTGCAGCTGCTAATGCTGAATAGCGCTCTTTGGTCAATGAATTATTTACAATCTCCGAAAAGCCCAGCGCCACAAGACGTTCAGCAGTTCGTTCACGAACCATCTCTTTATTCGGACGCTGCACATAATTTAATGAAGCATGCACTTTATCCGGAAATCCGATGTTGTTGTATCCGTATATGCGCAACACTTCTTCGTACAAATCTATTTCACGCGTAACATCTACTTTGAATCTTGGAACATTTAACAGCAATGCGTCTTTTCCCTCAGAAATAATCTCGCAGCCCAAATCACTCAAAATCGATTTGATGATTTTATGATCGATAGTCTTGCCGATGATACGATCACAATTATCATACTTAAATGCAACTTCCAATGGCAACACCTGCTCCGGATAAATATCAATAACTGCATTAACAGGAACTCCGTCCGCAATTTGTTGAAGCAATTGTGCTGCTCGTTGTAAAGCGCGAATAACAATATCCGGATCGCAGCCGCGTTCAAAACGGAACGAAGCATCGGTTTTCAATTGATGCAACTTCGATGTCTTACGAACATGAACCGCGTCGAAGTATGCACTCTCTAAAAATATCTTAGTCGTTTGTTCCGTCACTCCCGATTGCAAACCACCAAACACACCGGCAATACACATCGGCACATCGCCGTCACAAATCATCAAATCATCCGCGCCCAATTTGCGTTCAATACCATCTAACGTCACAAACTTGGTGTCAGCAGGAAGTTTCTTTACTTCTACTCGCCCAGACTTGATCGCAGCTGCATCAAAGGCGTGCAAAGGCTGACCCAATTCGTGCAAGACATAATTGGTGACATCAACAACGTTATTAATTGGTCGTACACCTATACTGCGTAAACGATTCTGCATCCATTCCGGAGAAGGACCTACTTTCAATCCGTCAATAACAAGTGCAGCATAGCGTTTACACGCTTCACGTGCACTAACCACAACTTGAATATCCGATTCAGACAAGTTTTCATCCAATGGCAGAAGTTCAGGGAACAACACACGCGCTCTGTCCGACTCATCCCGATTCCGCATTTTATCTGCATTCCACACGGCAACTAAATCTCGAGCAACACCATGATGCGAAGCCGCATCGCTTCTGTTTGGAGTTAAACCAATCTCAAAAACATAATCGGATGTTAACTGCAAATGTTCGGCAGCCGGCATACCAACCTGTGCTTGCTGATTGAGAATTAAAATACCTGCATGCGATGTCCCCAATCCGATTTCATCTTCTGCGCAAATCATTCCCTCCGAAAGTTCACCGCGTATTTTTGATTTTTTAATTTCAAAAGCTTCACCATTTGTTGGATACAATGTTGCAACAACAGTTGCAACAAGTACTTTTTGACCGGCAGCTACATTCGGCGCACCACATACGATAGAAAGCAATTCAGGACCACCGACATTCACCTTAGTCAGCGATAGTTTATCGGCATTCGGATGCTTCACACATTCTACCACCTCACCCACAACAACACCGCGCAAACCTCCCTTTATTACATCCACCGCTTCCATAGATTCCACTTCCAAACCGCAATCAGTCAGCAGCGTTGAAATCTGCTCAGGATCCAACTTGATATTTAAATGTTCGCTTAACCAGCTATATGCAATTTTCATAATCAGAAATTAGGTGGTAAAGGTAGAAAATAGCCCCTAATAAAGGAGGTAAATTCTCCACGCCGTCAGTGCTACATGGAGACTTATAAGTACATTTGAAACGTGTTCTCCACGTACTCCTTTCGAACCGTGAATCGATTAACCGGCTGGCTTGTCGGCATTACGGCGATGATCGTTTATTCTTTCACGATTGAGCCCACCGCAAGCTTTTGGGATTGTAGTGAATACATTGCCTGTGCAAATAAACTCGAAATCGGACATCCGCCTGGAGCTCCCTTCTTTTTGTTACTGGGTCGGTTTTTCAGCATGTTCACCGAAGGTGATGGTGTAGCTGTTGCAATTAACCTAATGTCGGCTCTGGCGAGTGCCTTCACGGTACAATTACTTTTTCTCAGCATAACACATCTTGCGCGAAAAATTCTTTTAACCGATCCTGAGCACGCCTCGCAAGTGCGCATGGTTTTAATTCTGGTAGCCGGAGCAGTTGGTGCATTAACATTCGCCTTCACCGATTCATTCTGGTTTTCTGCTGTGGAAGGTGAAGTATATGCACTGAGCAGCTTTTTTACTGCGGTTGTTTTTTATGCCATGTTGCGCTGGGAAGAAAGCAGTAACGAATCACGCGGTGATCGATGGATCGTGTTTATTGCTTACATGATTGGTCTTTCCATCGGCGTACACTTGCTCAATCTCTTGACGATTCCGGCTTTAGTATTTATTTGGTTTCACAAAAAATATCCGCGTTACACCGTTAAACAATTAATACTGGCAAGTATTGCTGCTGTGGTATTGTTAGGCGGCATACAAGACTTTCTTATTCCCGGAATTGTAAGCGGCGCGGGAGCTGCTGAGCTGTTCTTTGTAAACAAAGTGGGCATGCCTTTTCAAAGCGGCACCATCATTTACTTTGCGCTTATCCTAATGGGAATTGTTTTCGGATTGTGGTGGTCGCACCGAAAGCAGTTGCATTACCTCAATATCGGCGTGCTTTCGTTCGCCATGCTGTTGATCGGATATTCCACGTTCCTGGTTGTTATTATTCGCTCCAACGCCGGAACACCTATTAATGAAAATCGACCGAATGATGCAGTAAGTTTGCTGTCGTATCTCAATCGTGAGCAATACGGGGATTGGCCCATTTTTCACGGGCAGCAATATTCAACGCCACTCGATCCGGAACAACCATATGTTGATGGTCAACCAAAATTTGTGCGCGACAATGCAACAGGTAAATACACCATCAGTGACGCACGCAAAGGCTCTGAATACAACTACGACAAACGCGCAACCGTATTTCTGCCACGAATGTGGAGTTCGTCGCACGCTGAGGCGTATCAAGGTTGGGTGGATGTAAAAGGTGATACGCTGGTATTACCCGATAGCAAAGGAAGAGTCACAACCGCTGTAATACCAACGTTCCGCGAGAATTTACAATACTTTATTACCTATCAATGCGGATGGATGTATGCGCGTTATTTCCTTTGGAATTTTGTTGGAAGACAAAATGATCGAACCGGTTACGGCAATGACATGGAAGGAAACTTTCAATCCGGAATAGGATTATTAGATCGCGGACGTATTGGCGAACCCGAACTGATGCCTGAATTTTGGAAGAACAACAAAGCGTCGAATTCCTATTTCGCACTTCCATTAATCCTCGGAATAATTGGCGCATTCTGGCACTATTACCGCTCACGCAAAGACGCGCTGGTAGTCGCATTACTTTTCATTTTCACCGGACTCGCTATTGTGTTTTACCTCAATCAAACACCATGGCAACCGCGCGAACGCGACTACGCATACGTGGGTTCGTTCTTTGCATTTTCCATTTGGATTGGTCTCGGTGTAATCGGCGTTTACCAATTCTTCCAGCGCTTTCTCACCAGCAATAAGTCGTTGTTGGCCGCACTGATGACAACTTCAATTGTTCCTGTTATCGTGCTCTCTGAAAATTATGATGATCATAACAGAAGTGACAGAACGGTTGCACGCGACCTTGCCATTAATTTATTACAAAGCTGTGCACCGAATGCGATTCTTTTCACCTATGCCGATAACGACACCTTTCCGCTATGGTATGCACAAGAAGTATTAGGTATTCGCACGGATGTTCGCGTGGTGTGTTTGTCTTTACTTGGTGGTGATTGGTACATCGATCAATTAAAAGAAAAATATTACGATTCGGATGCGATTCCATTTTCTATGGAGCATTGGGATTACCGCGAAGGAACGCGCAGTTATGTCAATGTATTTAATGAACGCAACGACACGATGCCGGTAGCATTTGCCGTGCAGCGCGCAATCAGTAAAAAATTCGAAGAGCAATTCATTTCAACGCAAGAGGATACGCTGAATTATATCCCCGGAAGATATTTGTCATTACCTGTTCATCGCGTGAATGCACTGCAACACAATGCCGTTGAACCTTACAATCAGCAGCGTATAGCAGATACAATTTACTGGAACTTAAAAGGGAATTATATCTTAAAAGATCAATTAGTCATTCTTGATATTCTTGCGAACAACAACTGGAAGCGTCCCATCTATTTCGCGCTGAACATGCCGGGAAATTCCTACGCAGGATTGGATGAATACTTGCAGCTGGAAGGATTGGCGTACCGATTGATTCCCGTAAAGAATTTCCGTGCCAACGGATCGTTACGAAACAATCCTATGGTGCACTTACAGCGATCCGTGCAATTATTCTCCTCTACCTTCAAGTGGGGCGGCATATACAACGAAAACGTTTACGCTGATGAAACAACAGCGCGGATGTTCACAGACCCTATGTTGTCGGGCATTCAGCATACAGCGTTGGCTTTGGCAGAAGCGGGACAATATGAACAAGCTATGACTTTATTGAAAAAAGTAGAACGCGCAATTCCATTAACGCAAGTTCCTCCCGATGAACACTGGATTGCATTTGTAGAAATTGCCTACCGTTGCGGAGATCACGTTTTTGCCAATAACTTATCTCGCAAAATTGTTAAGCACGCTTACGAATCGATACAATGGTACACGACCTTGCCACGATTCCCTGCTGATCTTTCCGCGCAGATGAGAAACATCACCACCCTGGAAATGCTCGCTCACTTGTATAGTCAGGAATCGCTTTCACTCGAATATCAGGCTATCATGCAGCGTCTCGATTTGACACCGCAACGTCCTCAACAAGATTCAACGGATAGTATTACGGAATAATTAGCTGATTTTACTCCAGTTCGTGGAAGATGTTTTTTCACGATTCATTTCCTGCACTAATAGCTGATGCTCTTCCAACTCCAGTTTAGGATCACGCTCCAACAATTCTCCCGCAGCTGCGCGCGCATGTTGCAAAATAACTACATCCTTAGCAATATCGGCAAGACGTAATCCCAATACGCCACTTTGCTGTGTACCTTCAATATCGCCCGGACCGCGCAATTCCAAATCAACTTCTGCTATTTCAAAACCGTCATTGGTGCGAACCATCGTATCCATGCGCTTCTTAGAATCTCTGCTGAGTTTAACATCCGTCATCAAAATACAAAACGATTGTTCTGCGCCACGTCCTACTCGTCCTCGCAACTGGTGCAGCTGCGATAATCCGAATCGTTCTGCACTTTCAATAATCATTACGGAAGCGTTGGGCACATTCACACCCACTTCAATCACCGTTGTTGCCACCATGATGTTGGTTTCACCTCTTACAAAGCGCTGCATCTCAAAATCCTTTTCTGCTGGTTTCATCTTACCATGCACAATGCTCACTTTGTATTGCGGCAAAGGAAAAGCACGCGATATGCTTTCATATCCATCCATTAAATCTTTGTAATCCATTTTTTCAGATTCCTGAATGAGCGGATACACCACATACACTTGTCGTCCTTTCGCAATTTCTTCTTTCATAAAACCGAACACACGTATTCGATCCGCGTCTGTGAAATGAACGGTTTTAATCGGCTTACGACCCGGCGGTAGTTCATCGATTATTGATGTATCAAGATCTCCATACAACGTCATTGCCAAAGTTCGCGGAATCGGTGTCGCTGTCATGACCAATACATGAGGTGGCTGTACATTTTTGCGCCACAACTTATAACGTTGCTCTACACCAAATCGATGTTGCTCATCGATCACCACCATGCCCAAATTTTTAAACTGAACTTCATCTTCAATCAGCGCATGGGTACCAATGACAATATTCAAGGTTCCTGCTCGTAATCCCTCATGCAACACTTTACGGTCAGCAGTTTTCGTATTTCCGGTAAGCAAACGTACTTCAAGAGGCATATCCTTCAATAGCTCCTTCAACGTATGATAATGTTGTGTTGCTAAAATTTCTGTGGGTGCCATCAAACAAGCTTGATATCCGTTATCGATAGCAATCAGCATACTCATCAATGCAACTACTGTTTTACCGCTGCCCACATCGCCTTGTAACAAGCGATTCATTTGCTTACCGCTTCCGCAATCCTGCCGTATTTCACGTATCACCCGCTTTTGCGCACCGGTTAAAGGAAAGGGCAGATAATGATTATAAAATGTGTTGAACAAATCGCCGACTTGTCCGAAGGTAAAACCCTTCGATGCTTCATTGCGTTGACGCTGAATACGCAACAAACGAATTTGAATAAATAAAAACTCTTCAAATTTCAATCGTGCTTCTGCACGTTTTTGTAAGGCAAAATCAGAAGGAAAGTGGATTTCACGCAACGTGGTTTCACGATCCAACATATTCAATCGTGTACGTAAAGACTCCGGTAAAATTTCCGGAATATTTCCCGGCAGCAAATTGTATAACACACGCTGCAGTTTCATCAAACCTTTCGAATCTAGTCCTTTGTTGCGCGCCTTCTCCGTAGAAGAATACATAGGTTGCAAGGCAGAAGTACGCTTCAAGGTTTCCTCCGAAACCTCCTCCACCTCCGGATGCACGATGTTGTATTTGCCGTTAAATTCTTGAGGCTTACCAAAAACAATGTATTCCTTCCCCGGCTGAAATTTTCCCGTCAGCCATTTTAATCCCTGAAACCACACCAATTCAACGCTACCTGCGCTATCACGAAACAGAGCCGTCATGCGTTTACTTCGCTGATGACCTACCACCTGCACTTGCGATATGTAGCCACGCAATTGAATGTACTGTGTGTCGGGTGTGATCTCTGTGGTGCGATAAAATCGGGAACGATCGATGTAACGATACGGATACCAGCGCAACAGATCTCCGTACGTGCGAATATCAAATTCCGCCTTCAACACCTTGGCGCGCTCGGGCCCGACGCCTTTCAAAAATTCTACGGAAGTGTCCAGAATACTGTTCGCCACACAGCGAATTTAGGAAACTCGGTGTTTTTTGTGACTAAGAATAGTAGTTAGTATTCCATTATGCCATTTAAACGTAACTTACACCTAATGACTCGTATAATTTACACCCTATTAATCATAGTTCTGTTCCTGCTCCCCTCCTGTAGCAAAAACTACTACCGCTCGGTTTCGCGCTCCGGTCAAGAATTCAAAAACGACTCTGCTTTCATTCGCAACAATTTCGCTTATAGTGTTTATACGGTCGCAGGTGAACGTGTCTACAAAACGCGCATCGACTCCATTAAAGGTGACTCCTTATATATGCACAACAAGCCATTAAGCAACAAAGAAATCAAATCGTTGAACAGCAAGAACAGTCCCGAGTGGATAAAACGAGTGGATATCGTAATTGATGATTCCGTGCAATTGGTCGCAAACAAGCCACAAACAACTATCAGCTATTCGCAAATAAAAGCAGTGAAAAATTATAAATACGAACAGGAAGCAAAAGCGAAAAACGACAACCGAACGCTCTTTATCGTTTTTGCCGTAGTCATTCTTTTTGTTGGTGGATATATCGGTGCAATAGCGCTCATCAACTAAAAAAGCCGTCACTTTCGCAACGGCTCTTCAGTTATTACTGATATTATTCTTACGCTAATATCGTCACCGGATTTTCCAGGAATGCTTTCAGTGTCTGCAAGAATGCTGCACCTGAAGCACCATCTACCACACGATGATCGCAAGACAACGTCACTTTCATCACTTTGCCAGGAACTACTTGTCCGTTCTTCACCACAGGAACATCACTGATGCCGCCTACAGCGAGAATACACGCATCCGGCGGATTGATAATCGCCGTGAACTCGTCAATACCGAACATGCCTAAATTCGAAATAGTGAACGTATTACCTTCCCAATCGGACGGTTGTAATTTTTTGTCTTTCGCTTTTTGTGCGAAAGTTTTCACCTCAGAAGAAATTTGTGATAATGATTTCTGATCTGCGAAACGCACTACCGGAACCAACAAGCCGTCTTCAACAGCAACAGCAACGCCGATGTGCACATGGTTGTTGTAACGAATGCGATCGCCTAACCAGGATGAATTTACTTTCGGATGACGTTTTAACGCACCAGCTAC
>Ga0068876_10002687_pt1 | contig 13011 bp, 9 predicted proteins | sample NOAtaG_6_FD_66442 | JGI IMG/M metagenome (GOLD analysis project Ga0068876, IMG submission 66442) | Freshwater lake microbial communities from Lake Erie, under a cyanobacterial bloom - NOAA_Erie_Diel5S_2200h metaG | ecosystem: Environmental > Aquatic > Freshwater > Lake | place: USA: Ohio, Lake... | reverse complement strand
GCTAATTTCATTATTGTTGAGGGAAAGAAAAAGAATGTCTGAGTTTAATGAAGGGTCGGATTGGATTGGCGACTTCATGTCGCAAGATGAGATTGAAGAAATGTATGAGCGTACGGCTGCCGTGCAGGCGAATGCTTCGGGTGGAATTAGTTTGACGTTGTCTGCAAGTATGGATTCTGCGGAAGAGATAGTTGCTGCCTGGCATAATGCACGTGCTGGTGATATGCGTGCAGGGCTCAAAGTTCACATGTTTATGGACCATATTATGAAAGAGATTGAGAGGTACATCAATGAGCATTATGGGTAGAATCAAAGCACATTGGAAGCAGCCGTCGTGGCCGATGGTGGCCGTGTTGTGGCGTGATGCATTTGATGGGGAGAATGGTTGGACTCATGTTGACGAGTACAAGCCTGAAGAAACGCTAGTGGTGACCGTCGGTTTTCTGTGGCCAGACTGTTTGGACAAGTATCTGACGTTGGTCAATTCGTATATGCCGGATGAGTTGCCGAATATCAAGACGACGTCTGGGCCGGTTCACATCCCAGTGGGGATGGTGGTTGAGACTGTATTGTTGGGGTTTCCGCCGTTCCCTAGTCGGTCTTTTGCTGAAGTTGTTGAAAAGCCCGAGTCACGATTTCAGGGTTATCCGCGTAGAGCGGCGAGAGCTCGACGTGGAGCCAGTCGCCGCCTGGGGCACCGCTAATCGTCTTACGGGTATACCGTTGCCATGCGTCACGGTCACAACGCCAACCCCTACCCCAGGGCTGTGGGAAATAATCTAGGACGCATTCTATGCCGAGTAGTTCTGCATTGGGGATGATGAGTCGTAGTACTTGCATAGTGTGTTTGCGTCCGTTGGGCAAACCTTTGGTGTCTGTCTTGCGGTAGGACAGGTCCATTGCTCTGCCTGTTGCGTGGGTGCTGAGTACGCCGGCGGAGCCGCGTACGTCACGCACCCCCCAAGTCCCGTTATTCCACAGGGCACCGCCTGACAGGCGGCTGATTTCTTTGACCCATTGTTCTGTACCGGGTCGTTTGCCTTTGGAGATTCCGTCTTTTGTTCCCGTGTATGGCCGTTTCATTTAGTCTCCATATTGTCTGACAGGGTTGCCAAGGTACGATGAAATAGCGTTCCAGTTAATGGGTTTGCCACCGGGAAGAATGCCCATACGGTCGGCTTGGTTGAGTGGCGGCAGCAAGCTGCTTGACAGGTATCCGGCAAGGTCTTCTGGCCCAGAGTAAACAGGCTTGTCGGTGAATGAACGTCGGTTGGCGATAAGTTCGATGGGGATGCGGGCCCACGGGGTGAATGAGTTGACAATCTTGTAACTGCTGTATTCAATTGGGAGCTGCACGGCTCGTGCTGCTCCCATGTCGGGGACAAAGTACAGGTTGCGTCCGATGGGTAGTTCAAATCCGCCAAGTTCTGCAACAAACGGCAGGTTCTTTTCCGTCCTCTCCTGGTCGTCGCTACGCAGGTTTTTCTTAAGGTTCATGTAGATGGCGTATCGTTTTGGATTCAGGAAAATGTTTTGGATTTGGCTGACAAAGTTGCGTGAACTCCACAGCCAAAATGGGATGATTTCTTTGATGTAACGGTCGGCCTTGCTAAGGTCTTCATAGTCAAAAAAGAATCTCTTAATAGCGATTTGTGCGGCGTCGCGGTCGCCGCCGCGAAGCACGATGTCAAAACCAAGCGCAAAACGGACTGCATCGTCAGAGTACTGTCCAATCGCATAGTTCTTCTGGGTGATAGGGTTCTTGTACAGAAAGGCAAGTCTCCCGCCTTCTGCAGCCTCCTGGTAGGTGCTGCTGAAAATGCCACCTCCAGCACCAAAGGTTGCTTCGCGGGCAGTGCGGACAATCGCGGCGTCGGATGCGTCAAGTGTGGACAAGAAAGCATCTATCGATGCGCCCGTCTTCAGATGGTTCTGCATACGGGTGTAAAGGGCAACGCCGCGTGCAACATTGCGCATGTCCGCCCCGGCAAAGTACAGGGCGAATGCGTTGCCGATGGCATTGCGAATGTGAAAGCCAGGGGTCAAAACAGCGTAAGCTTTGTGGAACTTGTTGAGTTCTTTGAGTGTGTCGATAAAACCGTTGTCCATCCAGGCGGGGTCGCGCCTAAAGTCTGCGGACGCCCAAAGCGACCTGATTTGGTCGCTGACAACAATGTTGGGGTAGTACTCGTCGTGCAGCTGCTCCCAGCCAGCCGGAAAATAATCTCTGACCGCTTCCTCGACAAGTTGACGTGCGCGAGCCTGGCGTGGGTCCTTGAAATAGACACTCGCCTCGACAACATCAGTCATACTGGTAAAATCGTCGAATGTGCGAAGCATGGCTGCGTCAAAACCGCCCTCGCCCAGTTCGGCTGCCGCTTCCATAAACGCCATTTCTGCTTCAAAATGGCTGCCCAACAGGGCCATCAAGCCGGGGTCAAGTTCGCCTGATTCGGACATTTGTTCAAGCCACACGGTTGCGCGGTCGACAAAATTCGTAAATGCAGCACGCCACTGGTCAGACGCATCCGCAGGAATGCGGCTGACGAGCCACTCCAGTTTGTCCTTGCCCTGCTGTGCCTTCTCCGCACTACTGAGTACGTTGGGTGTGGTAATTGCTTGTACGGGGTCGTATGCGGCTACTGGTGTCGGAATTGGTGTTGGCGGTGCCGGCACCACGGGTGCGGCAGCCGCCGGTGTTACCACAGGCTCGGGGACAACCTGCGCCGGGATAGGCACGTCTTCTATTCCAAGTGCTGCTCTCAGTTGGTCAAGAGTGTCAAAGGTACGGCCAGGAATCACACCTTCCAGTCGGGGTGCATCGGGGTCTAGGCGTGAACCGGTTTCGGTGCGTGCGGGCAGCCTGAATTCTGATGGCAATGCAACCTGGTCGTCTCGACCGATATAATCTGACGGAGCGGAGCGGGACATGACGGCGTCTGCTTCGTCTTGTGTTGACCGTTCAAGCCTGCCGCCAGCAGTGATTGATGGGTCAAAGCGTTCGGTGGTGGGGATTACTTCGTCTGCGTCTGCGTCCACATTGCGAAAAACGGCACGGCCAGTATCAGCATTGTAATAAACAAGTTCATAGCCAACAGCATCCTTCCCATCACCAAGCTTGAAAGCACGAATCAACAACCTAGCAAGCTTGCCCTCATCAGTGTCGAATTCCTCTGGGTCAGGGAAATTCTTAAGAACAAACTCATTAAGATTAGCACGTGTTTCAAGAAAACGACCAGTAAAACCACGAACAAACTTGTTGACAGAACCAGAAAGAACCTTGGGGTCAAGCTTCAACATATCGGCAATAACCTGACCCATACCAAACTCTAAAGTATCGAGCAAACGGCGCTCAGGTTCGCCAGTAAACAAACGTACAGTGTTCGGCTTATGGGCCGAACGCGAGTCAGGAAACTTCTCATTAACTCGACTAATTTCGCGTTGCAAACGTCGAATCATCTTAGTGTAAGTGCCCTCAGACTTAAGACCAACGGGAACATTAGGGTCAATAAGTCGCATCTTCTGAATCATTTCAATCACATACTCTGCCTGAGTCAGGAATTCGGATGCACGAGATGTGTCTTCTATCGCGCCCATCTCAAACAGATATGTGTAACGAGTCAGCAGGTCTTCGGCATTTAGCCTATTGGCAAACAAAACCTGCTCAACAGATTTCTCAAACACATCCATAAGGGCCGCTGATTGATTCAGGCTAACGTCTTCAACGCCAAAAATGCCTTGGGTACGAAGCTGTGTTTCGAGTGACTGTACAACGTCAACCGCGTCCTCCGGGTCAATGCCGGAGAACAGTTCCTCGTTGACGTCTGCGTTGCCACGCTGGGCAAAAGTGTCAACCAAATCGGACTGCTGGCCCAACTGTCCAGCAGACTCATCTATCTGTTGATAGGCCATGTAAGTACGGAAACGTATCTGACCAAAATTCTTTTCACGGATACTCTGGATGTCTCTAAGCCGCTTAAGCAAAATCTCCACATCATCAAGAGGAGACAGTTCTTTAATAGCCCTGTCCATCTTTTCGGCTTTAAGTTCATTGATACGCTGGAGGTAGCGACGAGACGGGTTGTTTTCCCATGTCTGGGTCAAAGTGTTGACACGTCGAGCAACGACATCGGGGTCAGCAACGTTGCCAGCAGTAATATATTCTTCAACACGCAAACGCATGTAACTGGCAATATCGCCAGTTGGGTTTGCACGAGGGTCGGATGCAAGCCGATAAAACTCGGGGCTCAAACCGATGCGCGCACCGCCCTCCCCGCGAACGACACCAAGAAGGAAATCCTCTAGGGTTTGTGCGGTCAGACCAAAAAAGTCTTCGCCTTCAGGGATGTTGACACGAGCCAACTGTTGAGCAAGGGTAAAATAGTTCTCTACGCTCTTAGCAACAATGAACTGTTCTGAACCTTCAAGGGCGTCAATTTCAAGTTGGAGTTCTGCGTTCTGGCGGCCAGAAGAGCCGGGCCCTGCGTCAATGGCGGCTTCGCCAAATTCGTCAGATTCAATCCCGGGCTGCAGACGCGAAAAATCAATGTCGTCAACGTTGTCGGACAAAACAAGTTTTGAATAGGGGTTCTCACGTAGTCTGTCAAGGCCAACGTTTGCGGAAGCTATTTCTTGTACGGCTTCCAAGTAACGTATTTGTGCGGCTTCGGTGAGCATAGAGTATTCATCATCGATAAAACGTGCGGAGTCTTCAAAGATTCCGCGCAGCACGGTAACAATAATGGCTTCAATTTCAGCAGGGTCAGCCGCCGACTCCGTCATCCAACGCTGACGCAAAACACGTGGCTCCTGACCGCCAAGCCAATAGGCAATGGTCTCAAAATCACGTTCATAATACTGAAAAACGCCACGTTCGGTCGCGCCCTCAACCTGGCTACGAGCACGCAGGAAAAGGTCAATAAGCTGCTCAAAACGCCCGCCATACTGTCCAAGCCAATCATCCAAAATCTTCTTGCTCTCATCAAGAGAGTAACCAAGACTGCTCATCTGCAACTGCAAAGGCTCAAGATACTGGCGGACACCAAAACGCCGCATAAAAGTCAATTCCTTAAGGTCACCCCGCAACTTCTTGCGGACAACCCTGGCTGCTTTATCGGTAAGTTCAGGAGTTTCAACACGAACACGGGCACGACTGTAATGCCCATTAGTCCTGATGCTCTGGTCGATTGACGAAATCTCGCCAAGAGCATCCTGCATCTTGGCGCGTGCATTGCGAATACGTGCAAACAAATGGCGTTTAATCATGTTCACGCCAGACGCCAAACGCTCAGGCGGCGGAGGCATATCATTGACTTTCCTAACGGCACTGTCAGACGCAGCCAAAACCTCGTTGCCAATGTCCTCAAATGTCGTCTGGATTTCAACTGACCACGTGTCACCGAAGTCGCCACGGCCACCCTGCGTGCGTCCATATGGCAACGCTCCACTGCCCTCTGTGGGACGTAGTTGTTCCAGTCTGGCAACGTCGTTGAGCCGCAAGGCGTCAACGACATAGTCGTCAGAGTTGTGCAAAAGAATCTGGGAGATGACGTCATCACCAACAGTTATGCCCATACCCTGCATGGCGGTACGTATTTCCCACAGCTGCTCGGAGGATGCGGCAAAATGAAGCATGTCCTGCAACTGGTAGAGGTCTTCCACAACCGCTTTTGATGGGTTGTCGCTGATGCGGGCAAGCCACTCGTGGGTGCCAAGCAACTCGTCCATAACAGGTAGAGTGCGCTCTCCAGACTGAGAAATAAAGCGGTGTACAATAAACTTGTCATAAAGCAGTCTTTGAACAAATGATGAATCACCGGCAATGCCAGCGACTTCAGATTGGCCGTGCTTAAAAAGCGTAAAGTTTATGACGTGCCGCAAGTTGGATAGTTGCGTCTCACTCAACTGGCCGCCATCGGCAATTGTCTTTAGTGCAGAAGAAATCGCCTGACGAGCGCTAGCATAATCCTTCACACGACGCACGCTGTATTCGATACGCCTGCCCTCAAGGCCGTAAAAATTCTTAAGACGCTCAAACTCATCTTTTGTTAGCGAACCGAAACGGTCAGCATCGTAAAGCTTACCCTTCTTAGAACGCAACTTCGGCAGCTTGAGCAACATCCGTCGACGATACTGTTTCTGAGAAAACAAACTTAACTTTTGGACGTCCTTGGGCAAATTCAAATCAAGCTTCGAGTCCGGAGACAAACGCAGAAGCGCACGGAAAAAGGATTCGGCGTCAACGTTGCCGACCTTGTCAAGTCGGGGAACAACATCCTCTACAGACGCCCAACGGTTAATGTCGGCAATAACCCGCTCAGCGTTTGCGGCATAACGCTCAAGGCGGCCAACTACGTCGGCAAGAATCCTGTTGCGCTGCCAGATTGGCAGCATGTCACGTGGTGCGCCAATCTGCTGTCCCTGACGGTAAAGCTCCTGAATGGCAGCCAACTCGGCCTTCAAACCGTCCAACTGTCCGGCAATATCAGCATAGTTGCCCTCAACCACACCAGAGTCATTCTGTAGAATCGGCTCAAAATCTGCACGGGCAGCATCAAGCTGTTCCAACTGGACAGCAGCATTATCAATCGCCTGGCTAATACCATCAGCCACATCATCCACAACCTCTGCAGAAAGGTCGCCTGACTCAATCTGTGCGGCAACCAATTCCAAAGAACTACGGGTACCAGAATCATCTGCAATCGCAACCAGACTACGTGCCGCAACATCGTCAAAAGATGCATCCAAAGCAACCCGCAACGCCCGCACGTTGCTGTGGTAATTAGAAAGTGCAACCTGATAGCGTCCTGCTGCTTCGGCGGCCTCACGCGCTACGCGCTGAGCGCCAGCCGGAGTCGGAACAATCGTGTCAAGTGCACGGGCATTGTCAGGGTCGGCCAACAAAGTTTTCACCATGCGAAAAGTGCCAACTTGTTCTGCCTGCTGACGAATGTACCGAAGGAAAATCCCTGCAGTATCTTCCACAAACGGGACGGGAATAACATCAGTTATACCCGCACTCTTGCGATAAGCCGCAGTGGCGTTTGTCGCAAGATAATTGAGACGCTCAATAGTCAAGTCTTCCGGAGCCAAAGTATGGCCAAACCATTCCATACCTGGTTCAAGTGTCCGGTTCTGCAAGTTGCCCGAATAACGTGAAGGGGCCGTGTCAACATCATCCGGCCATCTGTGCTTCTGCATCCACTCTGCAAAATCTTCGGTGTACATGCGAGGGACATAACCGTCTTCAATCGTGCCAATACGCCTACCAGTACCTTGTGACTCGCTATCAAGCGTATCCTTAACCGTGTCCATAAGATATCTATAACGAGGGTACAGTTGCTCTAGTTGTGCAGTAGCGCCCGGGTTCGCAGCCTCAATCTGGGCAAGACGTTGAGTATTGTTGAAACCGGTTCGCCCCAAATAGTTTGCCTGGTCAAAAAACAAATGGACACGAACCCCGTTACGAACCTCCCAGGCGTTAATGTCTCTAAACGCTTCAGCGGCCACAGCGTCCCAGTTATCTGTAGCCTCGGCAACACCGATACGACGGGCATCGTCGGCTTCCAAAAGTTTCAGTCCCCAAACCGGGTCAATCTCACGACCGTCAACCATAATTGGGCGGCCAATCTGCAAGCCGGCCCTGATTGCGCCAACAGTCTCGGGACCAAGGTTCGCAACACGACCTGTGCCTTCGGGCACAAAGTTGCGAAGCATGCGAGAAACAGGGGCGCTGCGAGAAACGCCGAGACGTGTCGTGGTAACACCGCGTTCAAGCATTTTACCGATAAGGTCGCTACCTGGAACTTTGACGCGTGAACCAAAATAGTAAAGTCCGGGCCCAGCAACACCGAGACGACTCAGTATTTCCATTCCTTCGGCAGAGTCATAAAGCGCACTCTTACCTCGTGCCGCAACACGAGTGGCGACAGCCTGTCGTGTTGCGGAGTCCTTACCAGCCTGCTGCATAAGTTTGTCAACGTGTCGTGCAAGTTTCTCTCGGCCTTCACGACCGTAAACCTGTTTGCCCAGTACGGCACGTCCACCCATTGTGCCGAATTCTGCAAAAGCACGCTGATAGGTTTCTTTGTAAACAGCGCGGGCCACCTTGCGGGCGGCCATGCGCCCCATACTAGACGCCGCAGAAGCGGTAGCCTCTTTGGCGGCAGCCCTAGCCACGGCCTTCGCCCCGGCGCGAGCCGCCATGCTGCCACCTTTTGCCACAGCAGTACCACCGAACGTGGCGTAGGTCAAAGGGTCAAGAAGGACGTCGCCGGCAAATCCCATGATGCGACCCTTCCAACCCTTCATGGGGAAAGCAGTACCATACCCGTAACTGACATCCAATGTCTGTTTAAAAAAATCACCAAAAGATGCCTTAGTGTCTTCGTCACTATCAAACAAGTCGACTAGCTCACGGGCCAACGAGGCACTAGCACGACTCGTGGTGCCAATGAGGTTCAATGGCATCAGAGGCGATGACAGAAAGCTGCTAAGCCCGCTCAACGCCCTGTCTTTCAACCAGTCGTCAACACCAGGTTCCTCTGGACGTTCAACATATGTGGGGTCAAAATATGCGGTGCTGGGAGTTGCGAGAACCCCTTGAAGGATTTCGTCTACTGTACGTTTAATTGGGGCGGGACGTGAGGCGGCACCTGGCCCAAGTATTTGTTGAAGCGTATCAAGTGGATTTTGCTTAGCCAAAATTATCTGCCAAGCACTCGCTTCAACATTGCGGAAGAGATAAGCGCATCAGAGAGCGGGCTGCGACCTTCGGCCTCAAGAGCTCCACGGGCAAGTTCCATGCGCATCTGGGCTTTCAAAGCCTCATATCCTTCACCGCCGGGGGTGTAACGTTGCTGGTCCATGCGAGCTTTCTGAGTCGTGTCAAAAGCCTTCGTGTTCTTAACGCCCTTCTTGTAATCCTTGTAGTCCGCAACGTACTTGTTGAAATCTGCGCCGGAAGCAGAGGCACGGGGAATAACCGGGGCCTCTTGGGCTTCCTTGAGAAATGCAGCACGTTCAGCCTCCATCTTCTTCGCAAGGCGCGCAGTGTTGGCCTGCGCCCCAGCAAGACGAGGAGCAATATCGGCGAACGCCTGTGGGAACATATTAATCAGCTGGTCGTTGCTGTACCCCTTGCCATAACCGGGCAAACCCATTTCTTCAAACTGGTCTTTACGTGAGTCACGGCTCAACTTCTGCTGCAAGAGTTTTGACTGCTCTTCCTGCAACTGTTCAAGGAGCTGCATGTAGGGCTTGTCATCCAACTTATCTTTGCTAGACGCAATCTCATAGGGAGTCTGCCCCTGGGAAATCATTTGAGCAGCATCGTAAAAGTCGCCCTTACCCTCCGTGTTCTGAAGGTAACGCATCAGCGTCGGAGCATAGATGGACATGAGCTCTTCGTCACTCCAACGCCGCTCAGGCGTGTAAGAACCACTCAGGTACGCCATAACAGGGTCAAGGTAGGCGGATGAGGGGTCTCCGCCCCCTGACTGGCTCATGGCCAGCAACATCATCATGACGGGGTCCATTACTTCTTGCCCCCCTTGTTACCTTTGCCAGTAGTCGGCTTAGTCGGCTTACGAGCACCAGCAAGAGCCCGTTCACCCTCAGCCCTAGCTGCAGCCTCGGCAGCCGCAATCTCATACAACTTGTCCTGCTCGGACGCTGAAATCTGTGACAACGCCTGCTGCAATGATGCAGCCGCATTAGACTCCATAGCAGCACGCTGCTGACCAAGATTCTGCATACCAAGATTGCGGGCAAGTTCCAGCTCGGCCTGGCGACTTGCAGCCGCCTGCTGACTCGACCTATTCAGCACATCAACAAGATTGCTGAACATTCCGCCGCCTGCCTGCGCAGCAGACTGGTCGGCGGCAATCTGAGCCATAACCGGAGCCATATCAACACCATACGCACCGAAATAACCCTGTGAAGCCTGCTCAGGTGCCACAGCAGCGGGCTGGAACCCAGCATACGCATTAGGCATGTTCTGTCGCAAATAATCGGCAACAGCGTTATATCCGGTGCCCATCATCTGTTCTGCTCCGGTGTAGCCACCAAGAATGTTACGGAGTGCCGTGTCGTACTGGCCTTGGGCTGCCTGACGTGATGCAGCAATCTGACCCTGGAGTGCGGAACGAAGCCCTGCATACTGTGTAAGGTGGCCGCCGGAACGGTACCAATCATTGAGTGCTTTGCGCTCTGCTGCTGCTTGTTTCTCTTTTGCACTAGGACCCCCACGTCCACCAAGACCGAGGGCACGCATCATCGCCTCAATCTGACTACCGGGCTGCATACCAGCCGTGGTCGGAGCAGTCAAACCAAAATAGGACGGAGCCTGAGCCGCCTGCTCGGGACTCAAAACACTCAAAGGGTCCTGACCGGCATTAGCAGCCTCACCCATGCGGGTCGTCTGCGCCTGCCTATAACGGTTCCAGTTACGCAAATCTTCGGCGCTAGTGGGTGCAAACGTATTCTGTGCAGGCATGAACCAGTCAGTAGGGTCCTGCCCCATAGGCGCAGAACCACCCTCGTTGGTCTTGGTATTAGTAGGAGAAGCACCTGACGTGCCCCACGGACCACGACGCGAACCCTGATAATCATCCTCTGTGGGGTACAACCTAACAACCATCAGTAACCACTCCTTAGTTGCATCAACTGCATCGCATCATTCTGAATCTGCCGATACTTATCCAACTCCATCTCCAACAGCGCATCCTCATATACAGAACGCTGACCACGGCCCTGCAACTCGTAGCCATAATCCGCTTCCGTAACATCTTCGCGTGCACGCGCAAGCTGCTTAGCACGCTGCGCGTCAAAACGCTGCAGCGCCTGACCGAACACACCAGAACGAACGTTAGGTGCCACAAGGTTGCGACGGGAATATGATGAGACAAACTGTGGCATCTTCTCACGGTAAGACTCGCCGATGTCTGCATAGTTACGTTCGCCACGTCGCTGACTCAAGAAACGCTGATAGGCGTTCATCGCAGAGTCAGCACTATAGTTGCGCTCAAGGCCGCGACGTCGCTGCTCAAACATGGATGGGTCAAAAGATGCCATTACTTGTCACCCTGCTTTTTCATGCCCGCAACAACGTTGCGAAGCGCATCAATCTCCGTACGCAGCACAGAAATTTCATCCAGCATGCTGCGGAACACTTGGCGAAGTGCAAGCGAGTCAGCGCCCCGCAATGCCGACAGGCCGATAACAACGGGGTCCATGTTTTTCATGAGAACACCTGAATTTCAATGATAGAAACTGCCCCAGGGGAAAGCTTCTCAGCAGTAACGGCAGCGGCAGACAACTTGGATGTTGTGACCGCGCCATCTGCGATGGCCGCGGTTGCAACAGCACCAGTTTCAAGGTTGACGCCGGTTGCAAGCCCGTCAACAAAGTTCTTGACAGCAGTAAAGTTTGAGTTGACTTCGGATGCCTCGGAAATGGTTCCGTTGACGAATACGTGTGGAATACTAAGTGCCATCAGCCGGTCACCTTTCGCGGATTGTATTTGTATGCAATGCTGTCAATACCCCAGGACAGGCCGGTCGGTCCGGTAAGTACGAGTTGTACGGCGCGGGCCAAACCAAGGTTTGAGCCGCGCAACACTTGCGCACCCTCGGCGACAATGCCCCAGTAGTCAACGCCCCAAAGCCCAGTGCCCCAAAGCATTCCGTCTGCACTAGCAGGCAACAGGATGTTGAACGATTTGCGTTCGTTGCCGAGAGCTTCTTCGTAGTTGTGGTAAACCTTGATGTTGATGCTTCGGGCAGTGTCAACTTGTTTTACCACAAAGTCTGGGCGGCGAAACATTTTCTTCATTGAATACATGCGTCCGTCAATCCAACCGGTCCGGTAGTACGACGTGAATCCCTGCTCCACGCCACCGATAAGGTCAGTCTGCTCAGAGTAAACATTCACATCCAACACGCGGGGCAAGGTTGGATGTACAGCAACGTTGTGAGTCACACCATCAGAGTCGTCCCAGTCAACACCAGCAATCACGGCCTTACCGTCTGCCGTCTGGATAGCAGTCCAGGTGCCCTTGCCGATGGAGGGGTCAAAAACAAAACAGGTGCTTGCGTAACTAACCTGCGTGGTCTTGCTGTATGGAAGCGCAACCCAAACACGGTCGTCCATGTAACTCAACGAGATAGTGTCGTCCGCGCTCGAATTAATGTGCCCAAGCGGGTAAATAGGGCGGATAGGTTCGAACAGGTCAATAATTCTGCTGCCGTCGTAGTAGTGGACCCCTGTGGGATGGTCGTAGAAAAATACGCCGGTGGGCGCGACTGCAACATGTTCATGTTGCTGTGCGCCAAACTGGGCGGACAGCTGGACAACCTGGAAGTCGCTGGAGTCAAATCCGAACACAACAAAAATAGCGTCACGCTTGAACACGACAAGTTGTCCGAGTACGGAAACAATAGCGGTAATGCCAGATACGCCGCCTTCAAAATCAATGTAGTCGGCAGATGCCCAGTTGTGAGGCACATTGTCCAAAGACCAGCGGACACGGTTCGGGTACACCACACCATTCTCGATGGTGTTGGCGGCAAACATCTTGTTGGCATGTACACACAAATGTTCGCAAGAAGGCATCTTCAACTTGGTAATGTCAGGAGTCGTCTGCCAGTCATGGGGATTAGTGCCAGAAGCGGTAAGGGCCGTAGCGTAGGTATCGGTAGTGCGCCAGCTGTAACCACCAGAACCAGCAGTGCCATCCGCAATGTACATGTAATCGCCCCACTGCGTCATACAAGCGCCGTGAGTGCTACTGGAAGTCACAGGATTGCCAGCGGAATATTCAAGTTGAGTAAAGTTGCCACCAGAGGAATGGTAAACTTTGTTGTCGTTAGGCAACATGATTTTGGGCGACGTACCCTTGAAGGGTACAAGTCGCCCCGGAGTCCATGCACCAGGCACAGCAGTGGTATTGATTTCACGGATTGCTCCACGTGAAAACAATCCGCCACGCGGGTCAATTTCCACATTCAACAT
>Ga0068876_10002682_pt1 | contig 13019 bp, 13 predicted proteins | sample NOAtaG_6_FD_66442 | JGI IMG/M metagenome (GOLD analysis project Ga0068876, IMG submission 66442) | Freshwater lake microbial communities from Lake Erie, under a cyanobacterial bloom - NOAA_Erie_Diel5S_2200h metaG | ecosystem: Environmental > Aquatic > Freshwater > Lake | place: USA: Ohio, Lake... | reverse complement strand
AGGTTGAGGGCGTATACCTAAGTAAAACAATTCATCAGGGCTTAATCACCCTAAAAACTATGTCTAAAGCCAATTGCCAATAAAAAAGAACGCTACTCTAATGATGGCATTGTCGCCATCTCTAACTCTGATACGAAACTACCCATGCTTACTTTTTACCTCAAGAATAAAAATCAATCATTCTATTATTTTTATCATTGTAATAATAGCTCATTTTATATTCAAATTAGATTTAAATCAATAATTATCTATTATTTGTAATCCCTTCAAAACATGGTCCATTTTTATATCTTTTGCATTCCATCACCTTCTTGATCCATGGTTCCTGCAACCCAAGTTGTTCCCGACACTTTGGGATTCACGGTTCAAACACGAACAATCCGCCTGACTTATCCAACTCCAGCTCTTCCACCAATTCACATCCCGCATCTGCCATTCTCTGCACGATTTCTTCGCGTGTGAGGTAGAAGGTGACCTCCCCATCGCGGCATTTGGACTTTCCACTCTTTTTGGCCACGTTGTCCATGATGTAAATCCTTCCACCCGGTTTTACCAAGGATACCATTTGCTCGATTGCTTCTGCCGGGAGATGATGAAGCGTCCGGATGCACATCAAATGCCGGGCAAAATGCTCCGGGATGCCGGCCTCATCGCCGTTGATGAGAATGGGATGGAAGCCGAATCCCTGAGGAATGCTCAATGTGTCCGACGAGTTGGGGTCCATGATCTTTTGGGATGCATTGTAGAAGGACATGAAGGAAAAGGCCCAATTCACTACCCTGGGTGCGACCTCCAAAGCCCATGAATCGATGTCCAAGCCATAAATTTGGACGGGAGGCAGCCCATTCGTCAACAAAAGGGATTCGACATGGCCCATACCGCATCCAAAATCAATCAGGGTATCGCCCGCCTCCAACTGCATTTGCTCCAGCAGGAGGTCGACGTATTGGATGTCGGGTGAATTTGCCTCACCCTGCAACATGTTGCGCTGAGAATCGGAAAGCTGCTTGAAACCAGGAGGGGCGTCCTGCGAAGGCCAAGTCCAGGGTTGGATGTTTTTAGAAAGCCATGCCCGGTGGGCCCGTTCGAATTTCCAGAGGATTTCATCTTCATCGTCTTTTGGCAAGTCTTGGCCATCAACCGGAGAAGGCGCCCAAAACAAGGCGGCGATGACAATTCCCCAAAATGGGCGGCAAAATGGATTTGAATTCATGTAGCTTACTTATTGACCCCTAAAATAGGGATAGACCAAGGCCTGAATACGGCCGTGACGCGCTTCATGGAAATAAAATGCCGCAACCTTATAATTCCCTTTTGATTGCTGTCCGCCAAATGACTACCTTGGAGCCCTGTTTGGATGGAATTGGACTCTCAATCCTTATAAATGACGCCGAAAAACGACCTTCACGAATTGATCCATTCGCTCACCGAAAGCGAAGTGTCCGTTTTCAGGAAAGAAATCCTCAAACGCGAGGGTCAGCACATCTACCTGCAGGTCTTCGATGCCATTTTGGATATGGAGGAGTACAAGGAAGAGGCGCTCAAAAAGCAGTTCAAGGGAAAGAAGACGCTGAACAATTTTTCAATCGCCAAAAACAACCTCTACGAGAAGGTGTTGGAGGTGTTGTGCCAATTGCCGCACCACCAAAACATCGAAACCCGATTCGATAAATTCAAACAGCAGGTTGCCATCCTCATCCGGAAAAGCCTTTTCAAACAGGCCATGGAGCGCGTGGAAAAAGCCATCCGCCTCGCCGAGAAAATGGAGGCTTTCAAACGGATTTTTGACCTGTACGAGTTGCAGCGTGAAATCGCCAGGCAGTTTTTGACACCTCAGGAATACCTAGACCTCCTCCGCGAATTGCGCAACAAGGAGAATTTCGTGAAGGAGGCCGAAACCAACTTGGCCCGATTCCGGGACATCTTCGACACTGCCTCCATCGCCCAAAAATTCCCGCCCAATATCCGTCAGACGATGGTAAACGGCATCCTGAGTCAAGATGTGATGCAGGACCCCTCCGAATGTCGCTCCGTGACGGCCCAGATCTACTTTTTCAGGATTTGGAACCACTTGTATTTCATCATGGGACGCACCACCGGTTGGCAATTTTTCAGCGAAAAACTTATCGAACTGTTTGAGCAAAATCCCGCCCTGCTTTCGGATCCGGGAAAGTTTTTCGTGTACGTCAATGCCATCAGCAATCTGGCCTACAACTCCATCGCCACGGGGGAATTTGCCAAAGCCATGGAGGCCGCCGAGAAGCTCCAATCCATGCGCAAGGAGTTGAAAACAGGCGAAAATGAAGCCCTGATTTTTTGTCGGTATTGGAAACTGCAGCTTCTGTATTACCAAAAACGCCTCGACGAAAAGAACGGCATGTTGGCCGTGGAGAAAATCCAAGAAGGCTTGAAGCGGTTCAAAAACAAGCTCTCCAAAAACGACACCATGGAATTGATCCATTATGTGGGCGTTTTCATGCTCATCATGGGCAAACATTCCGAAGCCATTTCCTGGATACTCAAAAACCGCGACGACAAAGCCGGCCACAACCGCCCCGATCTTCACGACCTCTCCTGGATTTTGTTCCTCACTGCACACTTCAGCCTGGGACACCTCGATGTGGTGGAACAACAAGTCCCGGGCACCTTGCGCTACCTCAAAGAGAGGAAAAAACTCACCCCCTTCTACAAGGCCTTGATGACTTTTTTCCGGAAAACAGTACATGCCAAAGACCAAAAAGAGGCCAAAGAGTTGTTGGGCAGGCTGCAAAACGAATTGGAAGAACTCATGCGTCAGGAAGGAGATGCCTCCTTTTTGGAATTGTTCAACTTCATGGCATGGGCAGAATCGCGCAGGAGCGGGCAAAGCATGGTGGACGTGCTCCGCACCTGGAAAGTTGACTTTTTGGAACAACCCTCGTGAGGCCGCCTTTCCTTCAAACCGGGTAGCGCAACCATGTTTTTTCGTAAATTGCGGACATGAAAATGTCCATGATCGAATACCTGAGGGACCTGCGGAAATTCTTCAACCACCGCGAAGTCCCCGTGACCAAAGTGATCGAACTGTTGGGCAGGCAACGTCCCTCCGCCATCCCCACAGGAGCCGTATTGATGCCACACGAAAAAAGGGTGTCCCAAATCATCCTGAGGTACGACATGAGACGGCAGGATTGCATCAAACTCATCTCATTCGACCACAGCGCCCATCCCATCGGGCTCGATGAACTCACGGCAGAATTCGGACATTTCCAATGTGAATACGACGAACAAGAAAATGCCACCCTGCTCACCTGTTCGGGTTTCCCGGAGGAAGAAGTGCTGGACCGTGTCATCCACCGCATCGACGGTTACCATTTCCAAAACACGGAGAAAGAAGGCCTGAACCTCATCCAAGCCGACGGAGAGGTGTTCGTTCCGTTTGCAGATCTCCAAATGCCCACCACAGCCTTCTTTTTCAAGGAGTTCGACCGGCCAATCGACCCCAAAGCCAAGCCCCGAAACGCCGGAAACATCTTAGGCCGAAAGTAATTGCCGCCCCCTTCCAATACGGTTATCCACATTTTATTGTGGTTTTCCACATTTTTCTCGAATTTTGCCCTGCATGGGAATGAAAATTCGTCCATGGGCCATGTTGGTCCTGCTGTGTTTGGGTTCGGTCGAGGGGCTGAAGGGACAGACATTTGTCGGGCAGACCTTCGCTTCCCTGTTTTTCCTGGATGGCAAAAACGTGGTGGAGGACAAAGCCTTCGGCCTGGGGCTGGATGAAATTCTAAGATTCGATGCTTACGAATTGTTGCCGGGTTCCACGCTATCGGTGAAGGTGGAGGGTGCAGGCATCAAAACCATGGAGGCTTCTTATTCCGTCAATCCCCGCGGTGAGGTCAAAACCAACTTTTTCTTCCCCAAAGCCAAAGGCAAGCTAAACGTCTTGGTGAAATTCACCACCAAGAACGGCAGCCCCAACACCATCCGTTTTTTCCTGAAACCTACTTATTGAAGCGGCTCCACCCGCTTGCGATAATGGATGCCCCGTTGTTCCAAATAGGAAATGAAATATTGGAAACAACGTTCGTCCGACCCGACCAATTCCGGCGGGAACACACCATGGGAGTTGAACACACCATCCAACATGAGGTCAACTGCTGCCGTGGCCGTGTAACCCGTGGTGCGGGCCATGGATGAAGTTTGCGTGGCGGCGTCGTACACATCATGGAGGTCATACACGATGCGAACTTTGCGACCGTTCTCCTCCCCTTCCAAGGTCACACGCATCACCGTGAATTCGGGTTCCGTTTCCCCCAATTTCCATTCGTCGAACAACAATTTGGCCGTCAGATCCATGGGTGAGATGCGCTGTCCTTTGACTTCGATGGGTTCGGTGCCGAAAAAGCCCGTTTCACGCAACACCCGAACGTATTCGATGTGACCCGGATAACGAAGCGTTTTTTCCTTCATGTCGGGGATGTGCGGCATGGTGTGGATGATGGACCTCAACCCGTCGGTATTGAAGCTTTCCAATGTGCCCACGTGTTCGAATTCCAACAATTCAGGGTCGCTGAGCGCCGGCCGGGTCACCACTTGCCCATGCTCCACATAGCGGGCAGGACGGGTATACTCCTCGATGACGTCTACCGGTGAAAAGGGTGCTTTGTATGCGAACGGCCATTTGCGCATTTGGGGCAAACCACCCACCAAACATTCGAACTTGGTGAGGGTCATGTGTCGGTTGTGGTAGCCCAGCAAAATGTTGTCCATGCCGGGAGCCACACCGCAATCCACGATGGCACGCCTGCCTAGCTGCTTGGCCAAACCGTCCAGTTCCAAACAATTTTCAGGGAAAAAGGAGATGTCCACAACATCTTTACCGGCTTCGAGGCAAGTGCGGAGGGTTTGGAAACCCATGTGGCCAGGCACGGCACTCAACACGAGGTCATGGCCGGCAATCAGCGATTTCAAGACCTGTGCGTCGCGCAAATCGGCCTGCTTGGTTTCGATGCGTGGCTCACGGACTTTCAAACGGTCCAAGGCTGACTGGGAAACATCGGCGGCCGTGACACGATAACGGGGAGCAAGGTCGCGGGCCATGGCACTGCCCACCATGCCGGCACCCAAAACGATTACACTTTTCATGATTCAATGGAATTTGGTGATACAATCAGGAAACGACGGAATCAGACCGTTTCAGAGCCCGGGCAAAAACACCCATGGCATTTCCTCAATCCTGACGATTTGAACCCAACTCATGGGCCAAAGGTAGCACTTTCCGCCCAAAAATCCCCGTCCGATCACCTGCAGACCGAAGATGAATCCACTTTGGCTGTCCACAACTTTTCACCGTACCATTCGTACCAACCCCTATTTTTGCAGCTTCAACCGTTCCCGAAACATGGAAATCACCTACGACAAAATCAAATCGCTGGTCCTCCACCACGAAGTGCATGGCAGCCAAGTGCACGTGGAATTCCAAGCCCCCAATGGTGAAATCATCACCAGCAAAGCAAGCATCCGTCCCTCCAACACCGTGGGCAGCGCCGTGATGCGCAACGTGAAACGCACAGCCATGCAATCCGCCCGCTCCAGCTTGTCAAGCCTCGTGAGGGGAATCCTGGGTGGCGGTTTCCTCGGCAGGATCGGCACCTCTACCGTCAATACCGTCAGCCGGGGCTACACGTCCAACCAAGCACATGCCCCATCCGAATCGGACATCGAACAGGCCATCGTGGACGCCTTCAAACGCGTGCAACGCTACTTCCAACTGGACAACAACTCCGGAAAAGTGAGCCGCAACAACACACCCATGAAGCCCCGCCAACTCAACGCATTCGAACAAATCGTGCATGACTTCCCGGTCAAGGATGCCCACGACCAACGGGTGCTCAACCGCGTCTTGGCAGAGGTGGCAAACGCCGATGGACACATTTCCCCTGATGAGGAAGAGTTTTTCAAATCCGTGATGCCCAACGCCAATGTCCGAGACCTCCTCAAAGCCGACCCCGTGTCGCAGGTGGAAGCCCAAATGGTGAGTAATGGTGTCAAAGAGACCATCTATCTGTTTTCATGGGCCATTTGTCTGAGCGATTTCGACCCCAACGAAAGCGAGATCAGGATCCTTGACAGCCTCGCCCAAACCTTCGGCATTTCGCACAGCCGCCAACAGGAACTCATCCTCATGGCCAAAAAACACATCCTGGAACAGGCCACAGATGCCGACACGCCACGCGAAAGCTTGTTTGAATTGGCGGATCAAATCGGATTGGACCGCGACGAAGCCGAGCGTACCAAAATTGAAGAAATGCGCAGGAATGCCTGAGGGCATGACCATGAAAGGTTGACAGATGTGGGGCTTGGTTTGTCAATCCGGACAAACACCTTCAAGGCCCAATCAATGGGATTCCCATTTGAAAGGCTAACAGGAAACGGTCATTTCAACACGACCCGCTCCACCCAACGGCTGCCGTTGGATTCTTGCAGGGACACCAGGTAGGTGCCGCGGGGCTGTCCGCTGAGGTCCACTTCGCTTTCGCCTTGGAAGGGCATCCGGCGCAACACTTTCCCAGCCAAATCCGTGACCATCAACTCGCCACGGTTTTCGGTAGAGAGCACCTGGAACCTACCGGAGGCAGGATTCGGAAAGACGGCAATCCCTTGGGCGGGCTGCACCATCACTTCCCGGGTATCGGAATACACAAAATTGCCATCCAAGTCTACGGTCCGGAGCTTGTAGTAGTTCATGCCGGTGGGTGGCAATACATGGGCGTAGGTGTAGCCTTTCAAACGATCGGTGTTGCCATGGGCGTCCACCTTGCCGATCATGTTCCAATCGCTGCCATCCAAGCTGTGGTAGACCTCGAACTGTTGGGCCCCGTGCTCCTCCGAAGTCTGCCACTCCACACGGTTCAGCTGCATATTGGCCACATGCGAGGCTTGGAAATCACCCATCGTGACAGGCAATACCGCGGCAGGCACGAAACAATCCAACAATCCGATGCGGGATCCCGAACCCAATCCGTTGTGGCGCAGGGTGAACTGCGTGGCCCCTGTGGGATGGTTGATGGAAATGATGCTGCCCGAAGCAGGTCCCAAACCATATCGCACCGTGTTGGAGCTCATCAAGGTCCAACCTGTGGCACAATAATCGGACAACATCACCGTGCCGGAATTGGCGAAGTAGGAGAATTCCTCCGTGTCGTTGGTGCCATTCACCACTACCGTGAATTTGGACACGGGCACCGAAAAGGTGAGGGTGATGATGGAGGTGGAAGCGTTTTGCCACCAAGCCGGTGAAGACATGGCGAACATTTGCCCGTTGCAACTGTAGGAAGTGTTGGACAAAGTCGGGGTGTTGGATACTGTCGCACTAACCGTGATACCCGAAGATGGGGAAGTGAAGGGATAACTGGTGGCAGGGATCGACGTCACGGACGTGAAATTCGAAAGGTTGCAACCTTGGCCCCAGGCCATCCCAAGTGCGCATAGAAATACACCGGAGAGTAGCAGTTTCTTTTTCATGACTCAATTGAAGGTTTGTTTGTGCCTCCAATATGGGAAATTATTTCGAAATATGAAATACATCCGACAAAAATCAGAATCAAATTACCCACAATCCTGTTGAAATCATTGACAATCAACCTTCAGGAGCCGGAACCCAACTGCCTCCAGACCGAAAATCATCGTCGCCCACTCCGCCCACCTTCAATTCAACAATTCAACCGGATGAGCAAAGGACGACAAAACATCGTCGATGCAATCGGCCTCCTCCGGCCCCAAACTTCCCACCCGCACCCTGCACAACCGTGGGTGACCCTTCAAAACGGACAGGCACTCCACGACCGGAAGCCCCCTCAGGTCCAATTCCTCCAAACCATCCGGCACCAAACGAAATGCGGACGGATCAAGGCCAGGGTTGAACGCAACATTCAAGACCTTCAAGTTCCGGCAACCCTCCAAGCCTCTCAATTCCTCCAAGCGGCAGGACTCCAAACCAAGCCAAGACAGCGCGGGCAATGCAGCCAAAACACCCGGCCATGTACGCAAGGGATTGTGGGACAAATCCAACCGCTTGAGGGCCATGAGCGAACCCATCCACTCCGGCAAGGCCTCCAGATCATTTCGGCGCACATCCAAGTCCTCCACCGCATGTTGCCCCTCCAAGCCCGGCGGAAGGACACGAAGGCCCTGACCCGCCAACCGGCATTTGATTTTGTTGCCCATCCATTCCGAAAACTGACCCCGGTCGGCCCGCTCCAAAAAGAAGCGGTGAAGCCCTTGCACCGGATGGTAACGGCATCCGAACGCCATCAGCACTTCCTCGTCCATGCCCGGATAGCGGGACAAACGCTCCAATGCATCGAATCGACCGCTGCCATAGGCGGGATCTTGCCGGAAATAATCCTCCAACATTTTCACGGAAAATCCACCCAACTCCAGAGCCAAACCGCGGCGGTCCAATTCTGCCGGACCCAACAACCACAGCAGACTCAATTCGGGACGCATGGTTTCGGTCAATCCTTGTCCCCGCATCAGCAACAAGCCTAACTGGAGGTCTTCCAACTGCGCCGAGAACAACAAGGAACGGATTTCAGACCGCGTGGCCATGGCCAATCAGGAAAACAGGCCGTGGAGTTCGGCATCCACGCGGCGGATGATTTGGTGCATGTCTTCCGGATTGTTGACATAATCCAAGGAGTTCACATCCACAACGAGCAGCTTGCCGCCGGTGTAACTCCCGATCCAATCCTCATATTGACGGTTGAGGTCTTCCAAGTATTTGATGGAGATGCCCGCCTCGTAGTCACGGCCCCGTTTGGCGATTTGGTCCGTGAGTTTGGATACGCTGGCGCGTAGGTAGATGAGCAGGTCGGGCGGTGCGATGACCGAGGTCATGGAATGGAACAGGGAAAAGTAGTTTTCAAAGTCACGTGCGGAGAGGAACCCGGAATCGTGCAGGTTTTTGGCGAAGATGTAGGCGTCTTCGTAGATGGTGCGGTCTTGGATGATGGGATTGGTGGCTTCCCGGATGGCCCTGACCTGATTGAAACGGGAATGCAGGAAATAGATTTGCAGGGGGAAAGACCATTTGTGCATGTCCTGGTAGAAATCCGCCAAATAGGGATTGTCGTCCACAGCTTCAAAATGCGGTTCCCAAGCAAAATGCCGTGCAAGCTTGTTGACCAAGGTGGTTTTTCCGGCACCGATGTTGCCCGCCACCGCGATGTGCAATCCCATGACTCAATTCCGTTTGAAGAGGCAAATTACGTGGCTTGTCGCAGGGCCACCCTTGAGAATTATTCACAAACAGACCGAATCTGTGGGTAAGGAGCGCATGGGGAACCCAAGCAAACGTTTTGAAAAATCGGCGGATTTTGTAGATTGGTGCAAGGTATATCAAGAGAAAGTCGATGCCGTCCAATCACCCATCCTACCCCATCCCGGAGCCGCCAAACAAACCTTGGCAGTCCGACAGGATGACGTTTGACGGGGAGACAAGGATTGGGGTTTGGTTTGACTATGACCACGAAATGATGGGTTGGATCAAACAATTCCGTGGTGCCCGTTGGAACCCTGAAGCCAAATGTTGGCACTTGCCGGTTACACCCGAAAACCTTCGCTACTTTTTTGGAAGCCCCAAAATGGAATGGGACAATGAAGACAGCACCCCGGTTGCAGCCTTCCGAGTTTACCTCCAAAGCCGCAGATACGCCGAAAACACCATCAGGACCTATTTGGCAGGCTTGAAAGCATTCCTCGATGCCTTTCCGGAAAGGGAACCCAAGGACATCACGGACAAGGAGGTCGTTTCTTTTTTCCGCGACTATGCCTACCGTCGTAACCTAAGCATCAGTTGGCAGCACAGCGTCATCAACGCCATCAAGCTGTATTACAGCACCGTGCATGACCGCAAGCTCAACATCGGAAAAATCGTACGCCCCAAAAAGGACAAGAAACTGCCCAACGTGTTGAGTAAGGAGGAAGTTAAAGCGATATTGAATGCCTGTGGTAATCTGAAACACAAGGCCATGCTTTCTTTGATCTATGCCTGTGGGTTACGCTGCGGTGAACTGGTGTCTTTGGAACCCAAACACTTGAATTCAAGCAGGAACTTGCTTCAAGTTCAAAATGGCAAAGGTCGAAAGGACAGAATCGTACCGCTGAGCTCCAAAACGGTCGATTTACTCCGCGAATATTACATGGCTTACAAGCCTGAGAAATACCTCTTTGAGGGTCAAGCGAAAGGCGAACCATACAGCGCAAGATCCTTGCAAGCCGTCATCAAGCAGGCAACACATAAGGCGGGCATCACCAAACCTGTATCTTTACATTGGCTAAGACACAGCTATGCTACCCACCTGCTTGAAGCCGGAACTGATTTACGCTACATCCAGGAAATCCTTGGCCACAGCAGTAGTAAGACTACTGAGATTTATACCCATGTCAGCACGCGAGCTCTACAACACATCACATCACCATTTGATAGCCTATGAGACCAGTAGAGATACACCAACCTATTGCGTTAATCCTCCCAAATTGGGCGGATTACTGCTAATTTATTGCGGAAATAACTGAGTTATAGCACATTTTAAATGACGACAAAATTCCAAATAAATGACCCTTCAATAGAATCTCAGTGGAGAGCTTTAATTTTATTTGGAAAAAATTCAGCCACCTATAAATTTGCCTTTGCGAAATCACTACTCGGTATAATTGAAGAGCAAAAAACTAAAATTTCTCTTTCAGAATTGGCAATTCCCTTTGCTGACTCGATAGTTGATCATTTAAAAAAGAATGACAAACAGGGAAGTTCAGCTTCAAGCACATTCTTAAAAGGTTGTAGAGATTTTATCGCAGACAATATTTCTAAGGAGGAGCTTTATAGTATAACTGCAAAAGATGGTTTCAAATATGTTATTGACGCTTTTCAAAATGTAAATGGCGGATCAATACCTGACAAATTTTACGAAAAAGATTATACACAGGGGAAAAAAGATATCATTGTAACTGACAACCTATTAAAGATAAAAGAACTTTTTCAGTATCGAAATCTTGAGCAGGAAGTAGAAGCGAGATGGAATTTAGTTGAAACTGCATGGAACCTCCAAATTAACCCTAATCTTCTTGAAGTTAAATATGATGAAGCTAAATCCTTATTCTTTATCGAAAGTAATTTAATGAGAAGGATTGACGTAACCTCTGTTCGTGACTCATTAAATGGGTATCAAAAAGGCAAATGTTTCTATTCTTTTCAAGATATATCAATAAATAAAAATGATGTTGATACTTGCGCTGTTGATCACTTTTTACCACATGTAAATAAGTTGGAACATGCTAAGCAAGGTGCCAACATCAATGGTGTGTGGAACTTAGTATTAGCAGATAGTTCAATTAATTTAGACAAGAAGGCAAAAATTCCAGAAATGAGATTTCTTGAAAGACTTTTTAATCGAAATGAATTTTATATTGAAAGTAAACACCCTTTAGCTGAAACAATTATTAATCAGACAGGGCAAACGAAAGAATTGAGAAGGAAATTCTTGGAAGAAAATTATAATTTGGCTCTGTCACTCTCAATTCAAAAATGGAAGCCAGAAATTGAAATTAAAGGTACATTTTAATGAAAGACTTTACAAACATCGAACAACACAGAATTCTATATAAGAATGAATTCTTTTTCATTATCAAAGACGGTTTTCCTGTATCTCCAGGACATCTTTTAATTATTTCAATTGAAGTTAGAAAAGATTACTTTGAATTAAACAATGAAGAACGTAAAAGCCTAAATGAGTCAATTGACATAGCAAAGGGTCTGATAGAGTCTGAATTTAAACCGGATGGATACAACATCGGAATGAATTGCGGTGAAGCTGCTGGACAGACCGTATTTCATTTCCATTGTCATTTAATTCCTCGTTACAAAGGCGACATGGAAAACCCAAGGGGTGGTGTAAGACATTGCATAAATGGGAAAGGATATTATTAAAAACGTGCTATAACAGCGTGTAAGCAATATAGCCCTGCCGCAGGCGCAACACAAGGCAACATCGCCTACACGCCAACCGTTATCGGCAAGGTTAAAAACCCTACTGAACATAAAACACATTAATAAAAAATCAATTTTGACAAAAAAAACTTATATTTGTTAATGATTAATAACGCATCGAAAATCCAATAACTAAAATTTAATTGACTTATGAATCCAGAAATTGAGAATTTGATCAACATGGCATTAGCTGATGGGGTCGTAACAGAAAAAGAAAGAGCTATCATTCTTCGTAAAGCAGTAGCATTAGGTGAAGATAAAGATGAAGTTGAAATGATACTTGATGGGAGAATAGCATTGTTAGAAAAAGAAAAAACGAATGTTCAGCAAACACCGGCACCTAAGTCAAACAAAGAAGGTGATTTGAAAAAATGTCCTTCTTGCGGTGCTCCCGTTCAATCATTTAATACAAAATGTTCAGAATGTAGTCATGAATTTAGGGGAACTAATGCGAATCATACAATTTCTGGTTTATTTGCTGCTATCCAACTTGTCAAACAATCAGATTTTGAATCACAAGGTAAATCGGTTTCATGGGCAGAGTTTGAATTCCAACAAAAAATTGCATCCATAATTTCTGGTTGGCCTATCCCTAACACTAAAGAAGATATTTTAGAATTTTTAAGTCAGGCATTACCTGAGGCAACAAAAAAAATTGCTTGGATAGATAGGCTCGATACTGATAGACCTCCCTTATTATACAAGAAAGCATGGGCTACAGTATGTAATAAAATTATTATGAAAGCTCGTTTTTCAATGAAAGATGATAAATCTACATTAGCAGAAATTGAACATTATGCAAAAGAACTAGGTGTTAAATAATAAAATTATGGAAAAAATTAGAATAAATTCTGAAGATGTGACTAATTGGATAGCAGAAAAAAAATTTAATAGTATTATTGAAGTTTATGATTGGTTTGAATATTTGATTAAATCAGGCACTAATATTTGCTATTATGATTCCTATGTTACTGATATTCGTTAC
>Ga0068876_10002681_pt1 | contig 13020 bp, 9 predicted proteins | sample NOAtaG_6_FD_66442 | JGI IMG/M metagenome (GOLD analysis project Ga0068876, IMG submission 66442) | Freshwater lake microbial communities from Lake Erie, under a cyanobacterial bloom - NOAA_Erie_Diel5S_2200h metaG | ecosystem: Environmental > Aquatic > Freshwater > Lake | place: USA: Ohio, Lake... | reverse complement strand
AAGGCATGCCCATCCTGCTGCGTGACATTGCCGAAGTGCAGTGGGGCCATGCCGTGCGTTACGGGGCGATGGCTTACAACCAGGAAGGGGAAGTAGTGGGGGCTGTGACGATGATGCTGAAAGGCGACAACTCCAGCGCGGTGGTGAACCGGGTGAAAGAGCGCATTCGACAGATTGAAAAGAACTTGCCGGAGGGCGTAACAATTGAACCGTTTCTGGATCGCAGTGAGCTGGTTACGCGTGCCATTAACACGGTGGAAAAAAACCTGACCGAGGGTGCGCTCATTGTCATCTTCATTCTTGTTCTGTTTCTGGGCAACCTCCGCGCGGGCCTGATTGTGGCATCGGTGATTCCGTTATCCCTCCTCTTTGCCATCGGTATGATGCAAACCTTCGGGGTGTCAGGTAATCTCATGAGCCTCGGTGCCATCGACTTCGGATTGATCGTGGATGGCGCGGTGATTATTGTCGAGGCCACCATGCATCACCTTGGCCTGCGCAAGTCCGTGCAACGACTTACGCAAGCTGAGATGGATGACGAAGTCTACAAATCCGGGTCGCAGATTCTCACCTCGGCAGCATTTGGCGAAATGATTATCCTGATTGTTTACCTGCCGCTGCTGACGCTCATAGGCATCGAAGGCAAAATGTTTCGGCCCATGGCCGAGACCGTGGCGTTTGCTATCGGTGGTGCCTTTCTGTTATCACTCACCTACGTACCGGTGGCCAGTTCCCTCTTCCTTGGCCGCGGAAAAATTACGTCCCTGAAAATTTCAGACAAGTTGATGGCTTTGTTTTATAGCTCGTATGCTCCGGTGCTGGCGTTCTGCCTGCGGTTCAAGAAAACGGTTGTGGCCGTTTCACTTGGATTTGTGATCCTGGCGGGCGGTATCTTCTTCTCCATGGGCGGTGAGTTTTTACCCACCTTGGAAGAAGGTGACTTTGCTGTGCAAACGCGGGTGCTGTTAGGCAGCAGCCTCAACCACACGGTGGAAGTGTCGCAGAAAGCAGCCGGTGTGTTGCTCCGCGAATTCCCGGACGAAGTAATAAAAGTGGTAACGAAAGCCGGATCCTCTGAAATCCCCACCGACCCGATGCCGCTGGAAGAGTCTGACATGATGGTGATCTTACGCGATCGTAAGGAATGGAAAAAAGCGAAAACCCGCGAAGAGTTGGCGGAAAAAATGGGCGAGGCACTGGACGTCATTCCGGATGCCAACTTCGGATTTCAGCAGCCCATTCAAATGCGCTTTAACGAACTGATGACCGGTGTGCGGCAGGACGTGGCCATCAAAATCTATGGCGAAAATCTGGACGAACTGAGCCGGCTGGCCGAGGCGGTGGGTAAACTAACCGAGCAAGTAGAAGGCGCGCAGGATGTTTATGTAGAGCAGATCAGCGGCCGGCCGCAAGTCGTAGTTAAAATTAACCGCGATGCGCTGGCCCGCCACGCACTGAATGTTTCGGATGTAAACGAAGCGCTCAATACCGCATTTGCCGGGCAAACAGCGGGGATGGTGTTTGAGGGTGAAAAGCGGTTTAGCCTGGTCGTTCGCCTGCGGCAAGAAAACCGAAAACAGGTAGACGACATTGGCAACTTGTTTGTCACCAACCCCGCGGGCGAACAAATTCCGTTGCGCCAGTTGGCAGACGTTCAACTCGTGATGGGCCCCAACCAGATTCAACGCGAAGACGCGAAGCGCAGGATCGTTGTAGGTTTCAATGTCCGCGGCCGCGATGTGCAGAGCATCGTAGAAGAAATCCACACGTTGATCGATCAAAAGATCGACTTCCCTGCCGGATACTACGTTACCTATGGCGGGCAATTCGAAAATTTACAGGAAGCGCAGCAGCGCCTGGCTGTAGCCGTGCCGGCAGCCCTGCTCCTCATCTTTATCATGTTGTTTTTTGCGTTCAATTCGATCAAGCAAGCGCTATTGATTTATTCGGCCATTCCGCTGGCTGCCGTGGGCGGAGTGTTCGCGTTGCTGCTGCGCGGCATGCCGTTCAGCATCTCCGCGGGTGTTGGATTCATTGCGTTGTTTGGTGTGGCCGTACTGAATGGTATCGTGTTAATCGGTGAGTTCAACCGGCTGCGGCTGAAGGAAGGGCTTACGGATCTGACCGACATCGTGTGGAAGGGCACATCCACCCGGTTCCGCCCCGTGTTGATGACGGCAGCCGTGGCCTCGCTCGGTTTTTTGCCCATGGCCCTGGCGCAAAGCGCAGGCGCTGAAGTGCAGCGGCCATTGGCTACCGTGGTGATCGGAGGTTTGATTACATCCACCTTCCTTACCCTGGTAGTACTACCGTGCTTATATATCCTGTTTGATAAAATCCAACTCCGAATGAAACCTTCCGCATCACTCTTCGCAGGTCTGCTCATGCTGGGTACTGCTTTGGCCGCCCAGGGCCAGGACTTACCCGCACTGCTGGAGCGCGCCCGGCAAGAAAACAACCTGATCAAGGCCGCTCAACTGGAAATTGATGTTCAAAAAGAGCTGAAGCGAACAAGCTCGGACATCGGCAAGACATCGGTGATGTACATGCGCGGGCAGTACAACAGCTTCTACCGCAACGACAACAACCTGACGGTGATGCAAACCCTGCCCTTCCCTACAGCCCTGAGTGCACAACGCAAACTGGCCGAGGAGCGCATTTCGGGTAGCCTGCTTCAAAAGCAGGTGAGCGAAAATGAACTGGCCTACCAGGTGAAACAGGCCTACTACCAGCTCTGGTACCTGAGGGAGTATCGGGCGTTGCTTGGATTTCAGGATTCGCTTTACAGCGAATTTGCCCGCGCAGCTGATCTTCGTTACCGGACGGGCGAGACGCGCATGCTGGAAAAAACAACCGCCAGCACACAGGCCCTTGAAGTGCAAAACCAACTGCGCCAACTGGAGTATGACGAACAATCGTGGTTAGCTGTGCTGCGCTCATTCCTTCACGATCCGGGTGCAAACCCGGTATTCTCCGGCAACTTACCCACGCGCCAGACCGATACCACCAATGCGTTTGGCAACAACCCTCAATTGGCCCTTCAGCAACAAGCGGTTGCCGTGGCCGATCAGGAAAAACGCGTGTTGAAAAACCAGGCCCTCCCCGACCTGACGATTGGCTATTTCAATCAAACCCTGATTGGTATACCGCTGGCCGAGGCTGGAAGCACGGCATCCACGACCGATCGGTTTCAGGGTTTCTCCGTTGGCTTGCATATTCCGCTGTGGTTTGTACCGCAAACGGCCCGGATCAAATCGGCCGAAGTGGGCCGCGAACGACAGCAAGCCTTGCTCGGCTGGCAGCAGCAACAGCTGCGGGGCGCATGGCAACACGCTGTTCAGCAATACGAAAAATACAAGAGCAGTGTCAACTATTACCGATCCTCGGCCTTGCCCAATGCCGACATCATTCGCTCACAGGCCGACAAGGCCTATAAAGCGGGTGAAGTGGGTTATCTGGAATACTTGCTGGCCCTGCGGCAAAGTCTCCAGATTCGCGAAGCCTATTTGAAAGACCTGAATCAATTCAATCAGTCGGCCATTTACCTTGACTACCTGGCCGGTAACACACAACCCTAAGCATTTGACATCATGAAAAAAATAATATCAATCGCACTGGTCGCCCTCTCCTGTCAATCACCCGACACCCGGCAAGAGCCTGAAGTGGTAGCCCATGTACCCAATCGAATTGCGCTCACGGCCGCACAGCGCCAAGAAGCTGCCATCGAGGTAGGCCGGCTGGAGACACGCACGATCAGCCAGAGCCTGGTGGCCAACGGTAAACTGGATGTGCCCCCCCAGCAGATGGTGAGCATATCGTTGCCCATCGGGGGATTTTTGAAATCCACTGACTTGCTGCAAGGCAGTCGGGTGAAGAAAGGTCAGGTGCTCGCCAACGTAGAAAGCCTCGACTACGTGCAGTTGCAACAGGACTACCGCGAAGCCGTGAGCCAGTACGACTATGCCCACGCGGATTTTCTCCGGCAGTCGGAGCTTGCCCGCGAAAACGTAAACGCACAAAAAACGCTGCAGCAGGCTAAACGAGAAAACGATTTATGGGAAACCAAGGTAGCCGGGCTGCGCGAAAAACTGCACTTGCTCAATATCTCGCCTGCCGAGGTGGAGCGAGGCGTGATCACGCGAAGAATTGAACTGCGGTCACCACTAAATGGCTTCGTTACGCACATCAACGGAAACATCGGCAAGTTTATTCCCGCAGGCGAACCGCTTTTCGAGTTGATCGACACTGAGCACCTGCACGTGGAGCTAACCGTTTTTGAAAAAGATCTCCCCTTTGTTCACACCGGGCAGCAGGTGAAATTCACCCTGGCCAACGAAACCCGCGAGCGTGAGGCCGAAGTGTATCTGATCGGCCGCGAGATCATGCCCGATCGCACCGTGCGCATTCACTGCCACCAGAAAAAGGATGACCCGGCCCTGGTGCCCGGCATGTTTGTGCGCGCCCGCATCGAATCAGAACCGCGCCAGCTCACCTGCATCGCAGAGCAGGCAGTAGTCAGTTACGAAAACAAGAACGTGTTGTTTGTAGCCCTGTCCGACCTGGAGTTTGAACTCGTAGAAGTCGAAACAGGCCCGGCCGAAGCCGGTTGCCGCGTGGTGTACCTGCCGGAGAAGTTTGATGCCGCCACCGCCAACATTGTGGTAGCCGGTGCCTACACGCTTTTATCGAAAATGAAGAACCAGGAAGAAGACTGATCTACCGCCTGCGGCTTCGGGCTGGCCGCGTGCGTGGTTTTTGAATTCCCACAAAGTTTTTCTTTTTGGTCAGGTTAATCCTGACGGCTTCGCGCAGGTAGTATTGAATCTTGCGGAGCGGAAACTCCTTGTCTTCTTCGAAGAGCAACTTCTTGACATTCGTGGTGTCGTGAACAAACAGCCCGTATTTGTCGTCAATCAGGAAACCTTCTACTAACCCGAGCGCAATCTTGCCGTACTGGCGGTCGTAGTTGATGTAGCACAGCAAACCATTTTTCGAGTAGAAGGGCACCCGCCACTTGAATGATTCTTCCACACCGGGCACCGAACTGAACACGATCTCCCGCAGGGCTTCCATGGCCTGACGCCTCGGTTCGGGCTGATCAAAAAGAAAGTTGTCCACGGCCGGGCTGCGCATAGCCCCAATATACGCACCGATACGTCTCCTTTCAGTTTTTAACGTCAACTGAATTTTTTTTTAGGTTGATCTAAATTTTTGATTAAGTTTGCAGCCTATGCGCTGGCTGATCTGGGTTGGGGTTCTGAGGGCAACGGTAGGATTTTCACAAATGGAGATTCGGGGGGTGATTACCCACCGCGACACCGGGTTACCTATTTCCGGGGCCAACATCGTTTTGGTTGACCAGCAAAATGGCACCTCCTCCGATAGCGAAGGCCGATACCGGTTCGGCAACCTCCCGCGCGGGGTGCACACGCTGGAGTATAAATACGTGGGTCACAAGACCGAGATTATTCAGGTCAACCTTACCGCAGATACTACGCTGAATGTAACGCTCGAAGATGCCGTGATGTCGCTGGACGAAGTGATTGTGTCCGGTTCGGCACAGCGCGTGATGGTTCGCGAAAGCCCGATACCGGTGCAAACCCTGAACGCGGCTCAATGGATGATGACAGGCAGTACCAACCTGGTGGATGCCGTATCGCGCCTGCCCGGCATGTCGCAAATCCAAACCGGCCCCGCGCTGGCCAAACCGGTGATTCGCGGGCTCGCCTTCAACCGGGTGATCACCATGCACGATGGCATTCGCCAGGAAGACAACCAGTGGGGCGAAGAACACTCGTTGCAAATCGATGAATACTCGATCGATCGGTATGAAATCATACGCGGTGCCGGCAGTCTGATGTATGGATCAGACGGTCTCGGTGGCGTGGTGTCAATCTTATCGCCCCGCTCACCCGAAGTCGGTGTTGTGCGTGGCAACGTGCTGTCCACCTATCAAACCAACAGCGGGCTCTACGGCTTCTCGGGGTTCGTCAATGGCAATGCCAACGGCAAGCTCTTCATGCTCAGGGCCAGTCAGAAAAATTCCGGTAACTACCGAAACGCTTACGATGGGCGCGTGTACGGGTCAAACTTCCGGGAAAACCTGAACCTGAACGGCATGTTGGGAATTCAGAAAAAATGGGGCTACTCCAAGCTTTCCTTCCTGAAATGGCAGCAGCAGATCAACATCATTGACGGCACGCGTGACAGCAACGGGGCTTTCACCCGCACGCAGTTGACTAACGGTCAGGAAGAAATGGTCACCGTGTCCAACGATGAACTCGCCCAGCGCTCGATTAACCCCGCCAACTCGCAGGATCTATCGAACTACAAAATCGCCTCGAATAACCTGTTGAATATCGGAGCGGGTGCGCTGGCGTTTAATGTTGGCTACAGTGAAAATCACCGGAGGGAGTTTGCCAACCTTGAGCAACCCGGCCAGCCCGACCTATATTTTTTCCTTCAAACCTTGTTTTACGACTTGCGCTATCACTTTCCGGAACGCAATCACTGGGAGATTACGATAGGCACCAACGGCATGCGGCAGCAGTTGACCAACCGCGGCAATGAAGTGCTGTATCCCAACTACCATTTATTCGACAACGGAGTATTCCTGTTTGCCAAGAAAAAAATCGATCGCCTTTCATTGTCCGGAGGCCTGCGCCACGATGTGCGTTCACTCCACATCGATAAGCTATACCTTGATGCGGACGGCCGCTTCCAGTCCCAACCGGCCAATGCCGTGACGATTGTCTTTCCCGGCTTCAATCAAACCTACCTCAATTTCACCGGGAGCTTTGGAGCGGTGTATAACCTCCGCGATCATCTGTACCTGAAAGCGAATGTCGCCCGCGGATTTCGGGCGCCTTCCGTGCCGGAGATATCCAGCAATGGCGAGCATGCCGGTACCTTCCGCTATGAAATCGGAAACATCAACCAACAATCGGAAACCTCGCTGCAAACAGACGTGGGCATAACGTATGAGCGCCCCCAGTTTTTTGCCGATGTCACCCTGTTCAACAACCGGATTGATCAATACACCTATTCGGAAAAAGTGAATACCGCACGCGGAGCCGATAGCCTGATCAATGGCGTGCCGGTGTTTCGCTACACGCAGGGCAACGCGAACCTCCAGGGGCTGGAAGCATCGCTGACCATCAACCCGGCCGCAGCCCGCTGGCTGGAGCTTTCATCCCAATACTCGGTAGTGCTGGCCGAAAACCTCAGCGCGCGGACGCCTGACGAACGATACCTGCCCTTTATGCCGGCTGCCCGCACGATTACACGGCTCAAACTAAGTAAAGCAAATTGGGGAAGCCGGATTCAGAATGCCTCGTGGTTTGTGGAGTGGGAACATCACGCTGATCAGGAGCGATTTCTGGCCGCCTTCAACACCGAAACCCGCACACCGGGCTATTCCCTGATTAACTCGGGCCTCGCGCTGGATGTGCTCAACACCAGCCGAAAGACGTTGTTCTCCCTTTACGTCACCGCCAACAATGTGTTCGATATTGCCTTTCAAAGTCACCAGAGCCGGCTGAAGTACCTGGATGTCAATCCGGCCACCGGCCGACCCGGGGTATTCAACATGGGGCGCAACATCAGCATTCGCCTGATGGTACCGTTGGAGTGGCGCATCAAATAGGAAAGCCCCAGGTTATGGGGTGATCCGTACGCCATCACATTTCAGTTTCCAATTCCCGGCAATTTTTTTAGCTTTAAAAAATCCTAAACCTGATGAAGCGTACGATCCTGGTTTTTTCGCTGCTGGCGAGCATTACCCTTCACGCCCAGATCCAGAAAGCTCCCGAAGTAAAAGAAGGCGATGGGCCTCACGTGCAACTGATCATTCGAGGTATCACCTTGATCGATGGCACCGGAGCCCCGCCCCAAGGCCCCATCGATATTGAGGTACGCGGCAACCGCATCACTAAAATCGAGACCGTAGGCTACCCGGGCGTGCCCATCAACCCGGAACGCAGGCCCAAATTGGAAGCCGGAGGAAAAGAACTGAACTGCGAAGGCATGTACCTGATGCCGGGCTTTGTGGACATGCATGGACACATTGGCGGCTCTGCGCAGGCGCCTTATGCCGAATACGTATTTAAACTATGGATGGCCCACGGCATTACCACCGTGCGCGACCCCGCTTGTGGTAACGGGCTGGATTGGGTACTGGACCAGAAGAAAAAGAGTGCCGCCAATCAGATCACCGCGCCCCGCATTCACGCCTATAATGTTTTCGGAGCTGGCGCAAAAGAAAAAATTACGACTGCCGAACAAGCCCGTGCGTGGGTAAACGAAAACAAACTGAAGGGCGCAGACGGCATTAAGTTTTTTGGTGCCGCCCCGGCCGTGATGGACGCGGCCCTGCGCGAAAACAAACGCATCGGTCTGCGCTCGGCCTGCCATCATGCCCAACTTGATGTTGCCCGGTGGAACGTGGTGAAATCAGCCGAGGCCGGGCTCACCTCCATGGAACATTGGTACGGCTTGCCCGAAGCCTTGTTTGCCGATCGCACCATTCAGGATTATCCGCTTGACTACAATTACCAAAACGAGCAGCACCGTTTCGAAAATGCGGGAAAGTTGTGGAAGCAGGCAGCCCCGCCCTTCAGCGAACACTGGAATGCAGTGATGAACAAGTTGCTGGCCCTGGATTTCACGCTGGACCCCACATTCAATATTTATGAAGCCAGCCGTGATCTGCACAAAGCCCGCAGAGCCGAGTGGCACGAAGAATACACGCTACCCCAGTTGTGGTCGTTTTTCCAACCCAACCGCAGAGCCCATGGATCGTACTGGTTCAACTGGGGAACCGAACAAGAAGTGGAATGGAAAACGAATTACCAACTGTGGATGGCATTCGTAAAAGAATACAAAAACCGCGGGGGTCGCGTGACAACGGGCTCCGATTCAGGTTTCATCTTTCAGACATATGGGTTCGCCTACATCCGCGAACTGGAACTGCTGCGCGAATGTGGATTCCATCCCCTGGAAATTATTCGCTCTGCCACATTGTTTGGCGCACAAGCGCTGGGCGTGGAAAAAGATCTCGGCTCGGTGGAAGTGGGCAAGCTGGCGGACTTTATCATCATCGACCAGAATCCGTTGCAAAACCTTCAAGTGCTTTACGGCACGGGCGCGGTCAAATTATCAGACGATAATAAACCCGAGCGTGTGGGTGGGGTGAACTATACGGTGAAAGATGGCATTGTGTACGATGCCAAAAAACTGCTGGCCGATGTGAAAAAACTGGTAGCGGCCGAAAAAGCCAAAACCGGATTTGTGATCAAGCAACCCGGAATGGAGTAGGCCATGTATCGATCATTTGCTTTTCTCGCGCTGACGCTGGTCGCGTGCTCGCCCAAATCCGAAACTGAGAAGTCCATTGCCCTCACCGGGCTTACCGGGATAACGTACCCCGTGCCGGACTTTTCAGCCGCTACGCAAGCCAAACTCGACAGCAACCTGCGGGTAGCCGTTGAAAATTTTGAAGCGGCACCTTCTGAAGATACCTACATCTGGCTGGGGCGAAGACTCGCCTACCTCTACCAATACGACAGCGCTATTGCCTTGTTCACGACTGCGTTGGAAAAATACCCCAACTCCTTTCGGCTGCTGCGCCACCGCGGGCACCGTTACATCACCATCCGCAAGTTCGACCTCGCCATTGAAGACCTCACGCGGGCGAGCGAGTTGATGAAAGGCGCTCCGCTTGAAATTGAACCAGACGGCCAGCCCAACAAACTCAACATTCCGCTGTCGACCACGCAATTCAACGTTTGGTACCATCTCGGCCTGGCCCACTACCTGAAAGGTGAATTTGAGATGGCGTTGGAAGCGTACCGTCAATGCCTGGCCGTTTGTGAAAACGATGACTCGGTAATTGCCACGGCCGACTGGCTGTACATGACCTTGCGAAGGCTACAACGAAATGAGGAGGCCTCGCAATTGCTGGCTTCGCTGAAAAAGGAGCCCGTCATTATTGAAAATGACTCGTACCTTAAACGCATCGCTTTGTACAAGGGCGAACTGGCGCCCGAGCAGATTTTGAATGTGTCGGACTCTACTGCGGACCGCGACCTCACGCTGGCCACGCAGGGCTACGGTGTTGGCCATTGGTATTTGTGCGCGGGCGACACCATCAAAGCCAAAGAGATCTTTCGCCAGGTGCTGGCGGGCCGCCACTTTGCCGCATTCGGCTTCATTGCTGCCGAAGCAGATTTGGCGAGGTTGGAGTAACTCTCTCAAAAAACATGGTGTTCCACCTTGCAGTACACGTTGTTAGCGTGCATTTTTCTTAACTAGAACTAAATTCGGTTGAGGTATGCAGTCGGTCGCCTCCTCTATTTTATGAGTATATACAATTCGTGCTATGTCCTTATCCAACGAAATTCTGATTTGCAATGAATAGGTTTCTTCTTCCGCCACATATTCAGAAGCCGGGTAGGATTCACCGTTTTCATCCTCGTCTGACTCAGGGTCCATGTCGGAGTAGTTGTCTTTTGCTGTACCCCAGTAGTTAGTATCGCAAATATCGTCTTGAGACAAGAGTCGAAATTCAATTGAGTCATTTGTTAACCACGTGACACCAAGCCTTTGTTTGAGTTGTTGATCCGTGTTCTCAAATTCGAATATCATTTCAAACTTGTCAAAATCTTTAGCCAATTGGCTATTGTGATTTGATACTTCATTTTCAATTTTGTTGACAATGCTAGTAGTATCATTGTTTAAACTGTCTGTTGTCAAAACATCTTCCTGATTCGATGTCGGTTTGCAACAGAACGTCCCAGCTGCCAGAATTAGAATAATAATTCTTCGTTGTATCATTTCAAATTCTTTGTAATGCCGTCAGGTCTTCCGGCCTGACAGGCTTCAAACCACAAAAATAAACCAGAAAAACTCACGAAAGTGACTGTCTTGCACCGCTGTCAGGTCGAAAGACCTGACAGCTTCTGAAATATTGGTATCTAGTAAATACCTTTTCAAAGCCGCTCCGTATTCCGGTCAAAATATCGACTTCGTTTTAGCTCAGCAATCATCTCATCAGCCGACTTCTTTGTTTTGAATGCTCCAAATAAATCGCTGAGCATCTTGTCGCTTGATTTCTTAGGGCGTTTTAGTGAATTTGAAAGCTTTGAAATCAAATTAAGCCTGTTATCTGGACTTAAACTTTTCAAAAGCTCGAGATAGCTGTCGATCAAATCAAAATTCAGACTTGTGGCTTTCATATTCATTAAACACTCAAAAATAGCTTTTTTCAATGTAATTCATCTGGTGAAGTGATTCTCCTAATGCCGTCAGGTCTTCCGACCTGACGGCAAAAAAAACCGAAATAGTTATCGTTTGGTGGGGACGTCTGAACAAGATCCGACCCTATCGTTACGCAAACGGTGTTAACTCTCCAGAGGCCATCACATTTCATTCGCCTTTTGCAGTACTCGTTTCTCAAGTTCCGCGTTTAGTCTAAAGTCAGTGCTTTTTATTTTATGTAGAATCGGTTTTATTGATTCTACGTGTCCGTTGAGTTTGGCTGAAATAAGCACTCCCAGTGTTCCGGTAATCCTCACACCCAACTGTTCTGCATACCTTCTTCCCTTGTAATCGTCTATAATTAACAAGCAGTTGGAATGTTCAATAGCAAATGCGATTGCGCTGGCTTCTCCCTTATCAAGAGAAGCCTCCAGAATTTTTTGATAGGTCGTGTTGGTCGGCCTTACTATCGAACACCAGTCAGGCAATTCCTTTCTGAACTCGTCAGCAATTTCAGGTGTAATCAGGACTTGTCCAAAGAGCCTACGTAAGATTTCCAGCTCTCCCACTTTGTCCAAAAGGATTAAACAACTGGTGTCAGAGACTGTGACGCTTCGCATTGTCAACGTCCCGATCAAGATCAGCAGATGGATGATTGAAAACAGAAACACCGTAGGTCCCTAACACTTCCATAAAAGCTCTTTTTGACAGACCCACTAGTTCAGCAGCTTGTCCAAGTGTCAACTTACCCTTTTCATACAATCTTGACGCTATTACCATTAAGGCTTCTTTGTCGTCAAAGTCTACCGTATCGGGTATGTTAATGGTTATCGTTTTCATGCCCCAAAACTACGACTTTTATTCCCACTTTTTATGCCGTCAGGTCTTCCGACCTGACGAGCTCTACATAACAAAACTAGACCAGAAAAAATCAGAAAGTGACTGTCTTACACCTCTGTCAGGTCGAAAAACCTGACAGCAAAAAAAATCATCAATCGGTAAAATCAACATTAATTCCCCCGCTTCGCGCCATACCCTTCTTTCTGCAGAATGACCACCAGCTTGTCGCGCACATCGCCCTGAATGATCACCTCTCCGCCTTTCACCGAGCCGCCCGTGCCGCATTTCGATTTCAGGAGTTTGCCCAGCGCCTCCAGGTCATCGGCCTTGCCCACAAACCCCTTCACCAACGTAACCTGTTTGCCCGCCCGGTTACTCTTGTCCAACTGCACAATCAACCGCTGGCTGCCGGGCGGCAGCGTATCCGATTCGCTCTCCTGCTGGTATTGAAACGAGAAGTCGCTGTTGGTGGAGTAGACCACCCCTTCGCGCTTCTTCCAGTCATTCTTCTTGCTCATGTATCAGATAAAATTAACCACAATTAAAGCCAGTGTGAGCAGCAGCATGAAAAAATTCACGGCCCCCATATTGAAACGCAGCTCAAAACCTTTCCGCCAAAACACGCCCAGGCACGAGGTGATCAATAGAATCACCGGGGCAAATAAAAAGTTTCCATAAATGGTACCCCACACCCGTGTCTTGTAATTCGTGCGCTCATTTTCCATCGACAGCGGAATGCCCAGCCACGCAGACGAATACAAATACACCTGGCCCTGGTTGCGGGCCATGGCGCGGGCTTGTTCCTCCGTCATCCTGACTTTCGCAAAAAAGAGGTGTTGGCAATCTAATCCTTTAAATTTCTATAAAAACAAAGATTTTATGTTTGTTTTGGGTGTCCCCGATTCATCTTTTATTTTATTAGAT
>Ga0068876_10002675_pt1 | contig 13036 bp, 4 predicted proteins | sample NOAtaG_6_FD_66442 | JGI IMG/M metagenome (GOLD analysis project Ga0068876, IMG submission 66442) | Freshwater lake microbial communities from Lake Erie, under a cyanobacterial bloom - NOAA_Erie_Diel5S_2200h metaG | ecosystem: Environmental > Aquatic > Freshwater > Lake | place: USA: Ohio, Lake... | reverse complement strand
GCGTCCTCAGTGTCGGCATCGGTGGCGGCCGCTCGCCCCAACTCGTTGGCTTCCTCCTCCGACGCCGCCCCCAGGCCACGGGCCCGGTTCACGAGCGTCGCGGCCGCGGCAGCCGGACTCGACGAGAGGCTTCTCAAGAGAGCGATCGCGCTCCACCACCGCACCCGCTGGCGGCGCTTGTCTTCGCCCTCCACGGACACAAGCTCCCGGGCGAAGTCGAGACAGTCATCGAAGAGGGCCTTGTAAGGAGCAGACAGCGAGTAGGTGAGATCCTTGTGGACCTCGCGATTGGGAAACGGCGTCGCAGCATCGAGATAGGCCTCGATATCGGCGCGGCGGCGTTGGATGAAATGACCGGCAAGGTGGCGACGCTGTGTCTCGTGGGCTGGGCCGGAGAGATCCTCCGGCAGGTCGGCAAGGGTGGGTTCGAGCAGGCCGACGAGCGAGCGGAACGCTGCCTCGTTGCCGCTGTGGGGCGTGGCCGTGACGAGGATGAGGTGGCGGTCGGGCGACTTGGCCAGGTCGAGGAGCAGTTCATGCCGCTGATGCCGCGAGCCGCGCGCATCAATATCGCGGGTGCAGGTGTGGGCCTCGTCTACGATCACCAGCTCGGGGCAGGTGCGGAGGAAGTCAGCCCGATAGCGGTTCGATTTGATGAAGTCGATCGAGATCACGAGGTGGTCGTGTACCTCGAAGATCGACTGGTCGGCGGCGCACTCCCGCTCGAGCCGGGCGACTGTGCTCGCCAGCACGAGCTTGGCGTCGATGTGGAACTTGGCTGAAAGTTCCCGCTGCCACTGCTCCGCGAGATGTGGAGGGCAGAGCACGGCCAGCCGCTTCGCCTCGCCGCGAGCGAGCAGTTCGGCGGCAATGAGGCAGGCCTCGACCGTCTTGCCCACGCCCACGTCGTCGGCGATCAGCACCCGAGCCTTGGGCTGTTTGAGGGCCACGAGCAGGGGCACGAGTTGATATGGCCGCGGCGTAACCGCGATCGAACCAAATGAGCGGAAGGGGCCGGCACTGTTGCGAACACCAAGCCTGACCGCGTCGCGAAGCAGCCCGCAAGAGCGGTGGTCGCCCGTGTGGGCGGGGTCGGGCGGCGTGAAGACAGCGGGCTCAATCGGCTCGAGATCGGGCACAATGCCCGTGACTTCTTCGGCCACGCCGGCCAGCGGCCGCAGCATGACGAGGTGATCCTGCGATTCGGGCAGCACGACCCATTCCCGGCCGCGGGCCTTCACGAGTGTTCCGATGGCGAAGCGACTCATGTGGCCCGCCTTCCAAAGAGCCCGGGATGAGCGGCCACTGTTTGTTCCCAATCGCCCTGAGCGGTGAATCGCAGGACGGTCCAGCCGCAGTCGTTCACACACGCCTCCTGCTCGCGGTCGCGGGCCTGGCGGGTTGGGAACTCGTGCATCGGGCCGTCCACGTAGACGATCGTCATGTCGTCGGTATAGACGAAGTCGGGGCGTGTCAGGCAGCCGTTGAGCGACGTCGGCACGTGCTGGGCAGCGGTGGGCAGTTTCAGATTGCGGGTTTCGAGGAACTCGAGCCACTCACGTTCAAGACTGCTTTCACAGCGGGCAAGCAGGCTCTGGAGATGTGCCGCCCGCGGGGCCGCTGACGACGAGGCCGCCACGCCTGCCGTCGCAAGTTGCAGGAGAAAGTCGCGGATGAGGTGGCGGTTGAGACGCTGGTGGTCGGGCTGGTTGGCGTATGTCATCAGGCAGTCGTAGCAGGCCGTTGAACAGTCTTCGCTCGCTCGCGGCGCTCGCTTGCGGTCCTCGCCCGTCGTGGGATCGAAGTGGCAAATCTCGAGGGCCTGTCGGGCCACGCGGCGGAGGGCGTCGGGCTCGGCCTGCAGCCGCTGCAAGACGCCGGCACCGCCTTCGCTCGACTCGAAGAAGAGAATCTGCCGCCGAATGTCGCGGCTCGGCATCGGCTCCGCGGCAAGCTCTTGGTCTTCGAGTTGAAACTCCACTTGGATCGCCGCCTTGAGGGCAGCCTGCAGGGATGCGAGAAGATCGAGCGGTACGTCGCCCATCGGCTCGAAGAGCAGCGTGTTGCGGGTGTCCGTAACGAAGGGGATCACGCGGGCGACCTGCGGCCCTTCCACCTCGGCATCGCCATCGCCGGGCCGGTTTTCAGGGTCGCCTACCCATTCGCCGGTCTGTTCGTTGATGTGGAAACCTTGTCGGTTCTCCAGTTTCTGGCGGAACCACCCGAAGTTGATCCGCCACAGCTCGGCATTGCGGCCGAACGTGAGACGGGCGAGGGGAATGCCACTGCTCGTGACCTCGCTGGTGCTGAATGACGGGACACCGCCCGCCCGTTGGAAGCGGAACGCCGTCCGCACGTCGAAGCCCTGCTTCTGCCGCTCGTCTTCGTCGCAGCTGATCCGCTCACGGCGGCGAGTGAGCACGTTGGTCAGCCGGAGGAGTCGATCGCGGGCGGAAGGGAGCTCGGCGTGGCAAAACTCACAGCGGTCGTCGTCTGCCGCACCATCGACGGGGTGGAGATAGCCGCAGGCGTGGCACTGCTTGGCTTTGTGAAGCACGAGCCTCTGCTCGGAGTCGCTCGGCGGCAGGAGCACCTTTGTGACCTGATACCGCTGTCCCTCGTGGTACACGAGCGACTTCGGGCCAAACTCGCTGATCGCCAGGAACCGGGGCCGGTTGAGGTATTCCTGGTCGCGGGCGCCAGCGCGACCCGGGATGAAGGCCGAGAGCGGCAGCCGGGGGAAGTTGTAGCCCGGGAGAAAGCCCTCGCTGGCGAAGTAGCGATAGGAGTAGAAGTCGGACTGGTGACTCCCGGAGGTGTCTTGATTGAGCAGCAGGTCACGCTGGTTCTCGGCCTCTTGCCGAAACCGTTTAGCCTCCGCCTTATGTCGTGGGGAGATGGAGTTGTCGTTCTCCCGCTTGTGCTCACGCTCCCGCTGGGCCATCGCTGCTCGGTAAAGCTGGCGCCAGCGGTCGCACGAGCGGTCGAAACGCTCCGGCAACTGGGCAAGCACCTCGTCGAGCCACGCGGGCGTGTACCAGCCTGCGACAGCGAGTTTCGGTGCAATCGAATCGAGCAATTGCCGGGCACGGTGGCGGGTGCGGTTCATCGCCGGTGCATTGTCGAGATGGCTCTGCACCTCGGCCGACAGCGGCATCCGCGGCTGCTCGTCGAGCATGAGCAGGTCGCGGAGGCTGTCACGGAGGTTAAGCCCCGCTTCCGACAGCCAGATCGCATGGACGTGCGACCGGACGAGCTCCTCGTTGGCGACGTCGACTCGAGGCGGAGCCACCGAGCCGGCCACCATCTTCTCCTGTCGCTGAAAGAAGTACTGATCGTGAGAACTGCCAGCCGTGCAGTAGGTGATCACGATCGCAGGCTGGCCGCTCCGGCCAGCGCGCCCCGACCGCTGGGCGTAGTTCGCAGGCGTTGGAGGCACGTTTCGCAGGTTGACGGCATTCAGGTCGGCGATGTCGACGCCGAGCTCCATCGTCGGGGAACAGAACATGACGGGCAGCTTTCCAGCGCGGAACTCCGCCTCCCGTTCCTCCCGCTTCTCAGACGGAACTTGGGCGGTGTGTTCGCGGCCCTCCATGCCCGCCACGTCGATGGCAGCAGTCTTGTAGAAATTCACGAAGAACTTGTTGGGCCGCAGGCCAGCCGCCGGTGACCGAGGCACCCGCAGCGGGCAGCGGAACGCTTGCATGCCGTCGGCCGGAACCCAGCGGAGCGTAGAGGCATTGAGTTGGTAGGCCGGATCATCGGCTTTGCCCGAGCAAACGAGATTCGTGCGGGTAAGAACCCGGCAGATGTCGCGAATGACGCCCTGCACCTCGTCGAGCGGCACGCCGGCAGCGATGTTGCCGGGCCGCCGCAGGTAGCGGCCGAGCGTTCCGCGGGCGCTCAAGAAGACATTCGGCGAGCGTGCGTCGTTGCCCTTTGCACGGGGCTGTGCCAGCCGGGCCGTGACGAGTTCCTCCTCGGGATCGATCTTCCAGCCCTCGACGAGCCATTGGCTGCTTTCCCGCTTTGTCGCCTCCTGCCACTGCTCCGTCAGGCAGTCGGCCTGAATGGCTAGTTCCCGCCGAAGGTAGTTGAGGAGCGTCTTGCATACCTCATACCGGGCCTCGCCAGACGCGGCCACGAGGCAATGATGGGAGCCCTGCCAGTCGCTCGTGCTGTTGCAGATGTCGGCGAGCGATTCGTATTCGACCGTCAGCAGACCGCACTGCTCGAGGTTGGGCATAGAGAGCCGCCAGCCCCGCTTCATATCGAGGAACAGCCGGTAGGTGAGCACGTCACGCATGGCGCGTTCCGTACTCTTCTTCGCGTTGTATTGGGCGTCGGGCTGGACGGCGTAGAGCTTGATTGCGTGGCCGTCGGCGTCTTTCGGCAGGCCTGCCTCGAACGCGTCGAACATCCGCTGCGGAAGGTCGCGATACTCGAGACCCTCGGGGCCGGCTTTTGCTGCCGCGGCGTAGAGGCTGCCCCGCACGAGTGCGATCTGCACGAAGTCGTTGAAGTGGCCCGCCTGAAGTGACGCATCCTGCCGGTTGTCGGTGAACGACAGCAGTTTCTGGGCCTGCGGATCGAGCTGACTCTCCTTGCGGAGGTAGGTGACCGCGGTCGTCGCGATCAAGGTGGTGGCACTGGACCGAGCGCCGAACCCCACTTCGCCGAGCACCGGGCGGTCGGTGCCGCGACGGTTGGCATACGACACACCACACGCCAGGCAGAAGTGAAAGGGATTGGCGATGAAGTGGCAGGAGAGCCCGTGCGGATCGGTCTGCCCGGCAACATCGACATGCTCGAGGTGCGGCAACTGTTCAACACGGCTTCGCTTCAGCACCTCCGAGTCGTTGCGGAGTTCCTTCCAGTCTTCGGGCACCCGTGCCAGGATCGCTTCAGCCGTGTGGTCAGCCTGAGGCCACGCCCGCTCGGGATCGGAGCTGAAGTAGAGGTATCCCGGAGTCAGCTCCCCGGTCTTTGACAGGTCGCCCAGATCTCGCGGTTCGAAGGTGGGATCGCCGCCTCGGGTCGGAACGGTCCTCGCGACCGAGTAATACTCCTGGCCGCATTCCCTGCAGAAAGCGAGTGGAAAGAGCAGGGCTTTGTCGTCGTGCGGGTCGGTGCGGACGGCGTCGGCCGTAATGAATCGTTTTGATTCAGGTTCGAGCGTCGCGTAGAGAGTGTCGCCGCGGCTTAAGAACTGATGGAGGCGAAATGCAAAAGCAGGCCGACCTTCGGGCGAGCGGGCCTGCGAGTAGCCGGCCATGAGTTGTTTGGTGATGAGATCCCTGCAGGCATCCGAATCGACGCCTGTGGCGCCTGCAAGTAGCGTGCCCGCCACGTCGATCGTCTTGGGAACCGCTCGCACAAGACGGTCTTCAGCCTCGGCCTTGCGGACGCCGAACGTGGATTCGATCCAACTCGAAAGTGGGTCTTCCAGGAATGCTTCGTAGGCCGCTGGCGGGGCGGAACGACCTTTGACCCGGGCCGTGAGGCTGCTCGCGAAGACCTTGTCTGACGGGTCGCCGACCGGCGTCGCTCGACGCAGGGTCTCGCCAATCACCGACTCAGGACGGACTTCGGCCCCAAAAAGGTCGGTAGCCACCTTCGCAATCTCACGGCGCTGTTCGTCGAGCGTGCCCGGCCCGGCAATCGTGGCAGAGGTGCCGATGTATTGGAGATCTGGCGACTCGAGTTGCTCGCGGAGCCGGCGGCAGAGCATGGCGACATCGGCGCCCTGCCGGCCACGGTAGGTGTGGAGTTCGTCGAGGACGAGAAACTTCAGCCCCTTGGCCGCTTCGACCAGCCGTTTTTCACCAATCCGCGTGAGGATCAGTTCGAGCATGACGTAATTCGTGAGAATGACGTCGGGCGGGTTGTCGCGGATCTCGTCACGCTCCTCCCGCTTTTCCTGGCCCGTGTACCGCCGCACTCGTACCGGCGGGCGGTCCTTGCTGAACGGAGCTCGCTCGAGAAACTTTGCCAACTCGCCCAACTGGCTGTTGGCCAGCGCGTTCATGGGATAGACGACGATCGCCTGGATACCCCGCCCGGAGCCGTTTCGCAGGACATGGTCGACGATCGGCAGAATGTACGAGAGGCTTTTGCCTGAGCCCGTGCCTGTGGTCAAAACGTAGTTGGCGCCGGTACGGGCCGTGCGGACGGCCTGATCCTGATGCAGGTGCAGTCGCATCGGGTAACCAGGGAATGGGTCGTTCTCCTTCTTGCCGGCTCGGAAAACCTCGGAACAGGTGCGGTGCAGCACGCCCTGGGCGACCAGATCGTCGATCATGCCGCCCGGCTCGAAGGACGGGTTGAGCTGGATCAGCGGCGACGGCCACAGGAGGCCGCTGGAAAGCGACTCCTCGACCTTTGCCTTGAGCCGTGCGTCAGAAATCTCCACGAAGCTGCGGATGAACGAGTCATAGTTCTGGACCAACCGATCCCGCATTTCGAAGACGTTCATGCCTGTGCTTCCGCGCTGCTTTGAGACGAATCCGGAAAGCTATCCGCGTGAAGGGACAACCTTGGTCCGGGCGGGGTTGAACCCCATCTGTCGGGTGGGCAGTATAGACGGATTTCTTGCGAAAATGACGGGCATACGCGTTTGAAGCGACCGGAGGAATTGTGGTTGCACCTCAGTACAGTTCGGAAGATGCCGCGACGACCCAATCGCTCGGCAGTACGGACATTCGGGCCTTAGTGCAGGCTGCCGGTCGGATTTGGGTTCGCCGCCTCATCGACTACTCTCGGTCGAACTCGCTGCTATTTTACCGCGACCTCAAGGTCGGCACGTTCGATCTAACGCCCTACAAAGGCGCGTCCGAGAAGCTACTGGCCGGTGATGCGCTCACCGTGGATCAGCTTCTCGCGATGCGCCCGCGGCAGCAGCAGCGTGATCCTGTTGCACGCGAGCGGGCTGAGGAGGAGGCGCGGCAGAAGATTCGTACGGTCTTCGTCGCGCTGCGCCGGAAAGCCCTAGGAAACCTCGAAGAGAAGGGCATCCAGACACTTCACCTGGCCGTCGGCATGGCTACATGGCCAGCCGCCGATGGTGGCCGCCCATATGCGGCACCGATCTTGCTAGTACCCGCGACGATCGACTCGCGAGGGCGCTCCGGTAATGACTTGCGGCTGGCCGCAACCGGCGAACCCCGCCTGAATCCTGTGCTGCTTTCCGTTCTGGAGGAATCGCAGGACGTTCGGATTGACGCCGCGGCCGTAGTAAAGGAATGCAGCGAGGAGGGTGAAACAGGGCAGTGGCGCATCGAGCCGGAGAAAGTCTTTGCTGCCATTCGGGCTCGAACACGGTCTGTGAACCAGTTCGCCATTGAGAGCCGGTGCATCGTTGCGAACTTTCAGTTCGCGAAGATGGCGATGGTGGAGGACTTGAAGCGAAATGAAGACGCCATGGCGTCGAGCCCCTTTATCGCAGCGATTGCCGGCCATACCTCGTCGCGGCAGCAATTGGCCCAGGCCAGTTGTGATGTCGAGCCCCGGCAACTCGACGAAATGCCCAGTGATACGGACTTTCTCGTCCTCGATGCTGACTCAACCCAGCAGCGGGCCATTGTCGCAGTAGGGAAGGGCCTCAACTGCGTCGTCCAAGGCCCTCCTGGCACAGGCAAAAGTCAGACGATTGCAAATCTCATCGCGCAGAGCGTTGCTGATGGGAAGCGGGTTTTGTTTGTCGCAGAAAAGCGGGCCGCGCTCGATGCGGTGCTCAAGCGGCTCACGCATCCGGACGTCGGCTTGGGCCACCTCATACTCGATCTGCACGGGGCATCGGTGTCTCGTAAGGATGTGATGGCGAAGTTGGCACGGACGCTCGAAAGCATTCGTCAGAGTTTGCCGGTCGAGGGAGCGGAAAACGTTTATCGTGAATTCGATGCTCGCCGCAGAAAGCTCAACGAACATGCTCGCCTCGTGAACACAAGCCGGGCTCCCACGGGCCTATCCATGAATCGCGTGATCGGGCGTTTGTTGCGGCTTCCCAAGGAGGCAGCATCACAGATGCGATTCCGCGGCGATGCGTTTGGGAGGCTGACGCAGGAACGCGCCGAGGAAATCAAGCGGCTGTTGAGGGAATGCGGCGCTAGTCGATCGCTGTTCTTGGGCGAAGATGCTTCGCCTTGGAACGCTGCCGCCCTCACGGACGGGCGGAAAGCTCAGCAAGCAGTGGACTTGGCCGGGAAGCTGGCCCGAGAGTTGCTTCCTCGAGCCGACAAGCTTCTTACGGAATGGACCCGGAGTTCCGGAGTCACCAAGCCTAATGCGGTAGAAACCGCATTTACGCTGGCACGGTGGATCGTCGACACCGACAGCTATCGGCAGAAGTTCAAGCCCGAGATATTTAGTTCTTCGCCGGCAAGCCTGGCAGCCGCGCTCGCACCTGCCAAACGAGGTTCCGTGTCGGCACTGTGGGCCTGGCTTTCCGACGGCAAATACCGAGCGGCGCGCAGACAAATGCGACGTCTCGCGATTGCCGACACGCCCGTGGATCAGTTGCAGGCGGGAGCACTGCGGGCCGCGGAGCTTGTGACGCAATGGAAGAAAGTCCGACCTGCTGGCGGTGTGCCCGATACGAGCACGGCGAAAGACTTGCTGGGATGCTTGTCAAAGCTCTCGGCGGCACTCAAGGAATTCCATGCGTTATCGGGGCTCGACGTCGCCAAGGGATTGAGTTTCGCGGATTCGCAAGCCCGCGTGGAGTCGCTGGCAGCGGATCAGCGGACGCCCTATCAACTCCCGTCGGTCCATGAACTCCGGCGGCAGATTCGGGATCAAGGGCTTGAGCCGCTTCTTCAGGAGCTCCGGTCGCAGAATCTCCCCGAGGGCCTCTGGGAGCAGAGGTTTGAATACGTGTGGCTGTACTCGGCCTTGGACAACATATTGGCATCTGAGCCAGCGTTGGCCAGTTTTAATGGCCGAACGCATGAGCACATGATCGAGGAGTTTCGGCGGCTCGACCGTGAGCGAATTGGGCTCGCCGCGGCTCGTGTGCGCCGACTGCACGCGGAGCGCGCCGTTGCTGCGCTAAACGAGCACTTTGATCAGGGCAACCTGGTTCGATCCGAGGCCAGGAAACAGGCGAGACATATTCCTCTCCGTGATCTTCTCTCCCGGGCGCCCGACGTCCTCACGCGGGTTGCGCCATGTTGGATCGCGAGCCCACTTTCAGTCAGTCAACTTCTCGACGGAGGGAAACGGCACTTCGACATCGTCATATTCGATGAAGCAAGCCAAATCCTCCAGGAAGAGGCGATGCCGGCGCTGTGGCGAGCAGAACAGGTTGTCGTGGCGGGGGATCGCCATCAGTTGCCGCCTACGACGTTCTTCGCCACAGCCGTGGACGGAGAAGACATGACGGAAGAAGAGAAAGCGGACGCCGAGGCGGCAATGACCGCCACCAGTGCCGTTGGCGGCTTCGAGAGCCTGTTGGCCACGCTCGAGGCGTTTCTGCCGAACTGCCCGCTCGAATGGCATTATCGCAGCGAGGACGAGAGGCTTATTGCATTTAGCAATGAGCACATCTATGGCGGGCGTCTCGTCACCTTTCCGACCGCCAGAACCCATGAAGCGGTGCGCCATGTGCTGGTTGCGCATGACCGCGCGTTGGGGGGCCAGGAGGAGAGCGCATCGAGAGAAGTCGAGGAAGTCGTGCGACTTGTAATCGAGCACGCTGAGACGCGTCCTGAGGAATCGCTCGGCGTCATCGCCATGGGTATTAAGCATGCCAATCGGGTTCAGGCGGCACTGGACCGAGCGCTGGAAGGCCGCGCGGATCTCGCGGAGTTCTTCTCGCTGGACCGAGATGAACGCTTCTTCGTCAAGAATCTTGAGACAGTTCAAGGCGATGAGCGAGAGGCGATCATTCTGACCATCGGTTACGGCAAGGCTGCAAATGGGGATTTGCCACACCGGTTTGGCCCTCTCACGCACGAGGCAGGGCATAGACGGCTCAATGTGGCCGTGACGCGAGCAAAACGTCGGATGACGGTCGTAAGCTCATTTGCCCATCATGAGATCGATCTCGCCCGATCCGGCAGCAAAGGCGTTCAGTTGCTCAAGGCATATCTGGAGTACGCGGCCAGCGGCGGTACCCGGCTGGCGCTGGCAGAGGTCGCCGGTGAAGTGCCCTTGAATCCTTTTGAAGCTGATGTGCAAGACGCTCTCGAAGCGGCCGGGATTCACACGCGACCCCAGTTTGGAGCATCTCGCTACCGGATCGATTTGGTGGCCATGCATCCGCAGAAAAAAGGCCGAGCGGTTCTTGCGATCGAGTGTGACGGAGCCACGTATCACTCCAGCGCGACGGCGCGAGATCGCGACCGTTTGCGTCAAATGCACCTTCAACGCCTCGGCTGGCGATTCCACCGAATCTGGTCAACTGACTGGTTCTTCAGTCGGGAATCGGAAATGGCACGGCTCGTAGCCGCCTTTAGTGATGCAGTGAAGCGGGCAGATGAAGCGGATTCAGGAGAGGGGCGTGAAGAAGCCGAGGAGGAGCGGCACGAGGCGATCGTGAATCAGCCGGCGGTTGCGGTCATGCAGGTTTCTCGGGGGCCAAAGCCGAGTATTCGGCGTCGAGACTCGATCGACAGCTACACAAACGGGGAACTAAAGCAGCTCGCGGAGTGGATTGCATCAGACGGCCTTCTGCGCACCGACGACGAATTCGTTCGGTGCATGCTCGAGGAGTTGCCCTTTAATCGTCTCGGCGCCCGCATTCGTGAACGTCTGGAGGGTGTCGTGCGGCAGATGACGCGAACGCGGCGCCCACGGTAACGACTCAATTCGACTCCCGTTTCGTAGGCGACCGGATCGTGCTTTGCTAAGTCGTTCGAATGCGAGCTGAGCGAGAGCGTTCCACGTTGATGCAATGTGAGAGAAGGGCATGCGTTGTTGTGCCTGCCGCCCGCGTCCCATTTGTGGCCGAGCAGGTGCCGCAGCAGTGCCAGAAGCGAACGCGACGGACTGTCGGGGCTTGGGATCGTTCGGAATGGCTTGCTGGAGATGCAACGGGCGTATAACCGCCGACTCCAACGTTGAGCCTCCTCCTCACTCGGTGGCGCGGCACGGTGGCCTCCGGCCTTTGCTCGGCAGCCGGGCGGCCATTGCCGCCAAGGGTGGGCGTCGGCACTTCTGCGATATGAGTGCGGGGTTCTATACGCCCCCCGAGATCGCGTCGCCCTAAAAAACCGGTTTCCGCCGCTCTTTCGGCCTAGTTCCGCTTCTGAATGTCAAGTTTTCTTGCAAAAAAACTTGACACATGGGCTGGATTGGCCGAAAGTATCTACATGAGCACGCATGCCGCCACCGCCGGAATCCGCCAGCGATCGATCGTGGGCCGCGTCCGGGCTCGGATCGAGGGGGGCGGCGAGCGCGTGTGGCGAGCTACTGATTTTCAGAGTGCCGACCGGGCATGGACCGCTCAGGCAATCGCCCAGGCCCTGTCGCGGCTTTCCCGGCAGGGATTGGTGCGGCGGCTAGGCAAAGGCCTTTATTACCGCGGTCGGGAGACGGCGTTCGGCCCCAGCCTGCCAAGCCCCGCGATGGTGCAGAGTCTGCCGATCGCTGGTCGGAAGGTTTTTCCGTCGGGGCACGCCGCGGCCAGCATGCTTGGGCTCACGACGCAGCAGCCATCCCGCCCCGAAATCGCCACTACGGGCGGGAGCCTTCCCCGTCTGATCGTGGGCAAGCAAACCGTCATCCGTACCCGGCGACCGGAGTCCTGGCGGTCGCTCGATGCCGAGGATGCCGTGGTCCTGGAGGTTTTGCGGCAGCGCGGCTCGACCAGCGAGCTTTCGGCGGACGAAACCGTCAGGCGCCTGTTGGCGGTCGTCAACAAACCAGGGCGGTTTGTCAGGCTGTGCCGCGTGGCGGCGTCCGAGCCGCCGAGGGTGCGCGCCATGCTGGGTGCGATAGGGCAACAGTTGAGGCGGTCGCCCCGGGAGCTCACGCGGCTGCGAAGTACCCTGAACCCTTTGTCAAAATTTGATTTCGGAAAGCTGGCCGCCTTGAAGCATGTAGCTGAATGGCAGGCTCGACTGGAGAGGTCGCGTGCGTCTGTTTCAGCATCCTGATTTTGGTCAGGCGATCCTGCGGGCGGCGGAGCATTTCGCAGCCCGGAAGCTGCGGCCGGCAGTCATCGAGAAGGATTATTACGTCACCGAAGCCCTCCGGATTATCGCCGAATGCGAGGGGGACAGGGCGATTTTCAAGGGCGGCACGAGCCTGTCGAAAGGCTGGGGGCTGATCGAGCGGTTTTCTGAGGATGTCGACGTGTTCATCGACATCTGCGGCGATGACCCCATGCCAGGCACGAAATCCATCGATACCCACCTGCGGACGATACGGAATGCCATCGATCAGCATCCCGGCCTTGCCTTCAGCAAAGATCAGAGCACGACGAGCAAGGGGCTGAAGCGGGCCGATCGCTTCTTGTACGACGAGCGTATTCCCGAGATCGGTGGCCTCTCGCCGGGCGTTCTCGTTGAAACGATGGTCGCCAGCGGCAAGGCGCCGACGGAGCGGCGGCAGATCGCTTCCTTCGTCGGCGAATTTCTTCGTGAGACAGACACGACCCTTGGATGCGATGACGAACAGCCTTTCGAGATGCTCCTGCTTCACTTTCGTCGCACCTTCGTTGAAAAGCTGTTCGCCATTCACGCCAAGGTTGAAATCCTGAAGCAGACGGGTGAGCCGCTTGGCTCGTATGCCCGCCACTACTACGACCTCTACTGCCTTGCGGAGAGGCCGGAGGTTCTGGCGATGCTCAAGTCGGACGAGTATGCGGTGATAAAGGCCGACTACGCCCGAATCAGCCAGGAGTTCTACGTCCGTGACTTCATCCCGCCGTCGGGGATGAACTTTCAATCGAGCGATGCGTTGTTTCCCGACCAGGCACTCGAGCAAGTACTTGCTCGAAATTACGAGGAGCAATCCAGCCTGCTGTGCTACGGGGATGCCCCGGGTTGGCAGGACATCAAAGGTCGCCTGTCCCAATTGCGACCACTGTTGTGAG
>Ga0068876_10002671_pt1 | contig 13038 bp, 5 predicted proteins | sample NOAtaG_6_FD_66442 | JGI IMG/M metagenome (GOLD analysis project Ga0068876, IMG submission 66442) | Freshwater lake microbial communities from Lake Erie, under a cyanobacterial bloom - NOAA_Erie_Diel5S_2200h metaG | ecosystem: Environmental > Aquatic > Freshwater > Lake | place: USA: Ohio, Lake... | reverse complement strand
TATAGAATTAAAAAGAGCAATGGGACTAAATGTTACATTGGGTGAACTCAATGATGTATTTGATCTTAGTATTAGAAGATTAACAGATTTTTCTGATTTGCCACAACCCAAGATTGATACCCAATTATTACCACAAAATTTACGAGATAGTTTAACCAGACCATTACTATCTGGAACCTCTGATGTAGCAACTATAAGGGCTGAATTACAAGCTAGACAAAATAATGTAACAGAACTAGAGAAAGCTTCTAAAAATACTGCGCTCGATCAAGCTAACAAAACAAAATTAAATATAGCACTTACAAATGAAATTACTATAGTAAAGAGATTAAATGAGGCACTAGCAAAGATTGCTAGTAGTTCTGATAAAACTAAAAATGCATTGGATAAAATAGCAGAAGCTCAAAATCAATTTAGAAATCGTAGACAAATATTAGCTGATCTGATAGTTAAAAGCAGCACACCAGAGGGCGCACTAGAATTACAAAATATTTTAGAATCAATAGAAGCGGCAACTAGAGGTAGTTTTAGGAATATTAGTGAACGCAATTTATTTTTACAACAAGTGGTTCCAACACTAGAATCATTTGAAATAGATCCTCAACTCTTTAATAAATTGTTTAGGACTGGCATCACTGATGGCTTAGAATCTATATTAGATCCTCAATCATTAAATGAAATAAACGCTTTTCTTGAGGCTGGGATGAGAGGCATCAGTACACAAGAATTAATGGTAGAAAAATATATACCATCAATACTACAAGGTACTGCCAAATCATTATTAGGAGCTTTGTTTCCAGATAAAAATCCAAGATCTGCTTTGGCTAATGCTCAAGCACAAAGAGCCGCTGCTGGACAAGATATTGAACAGAGATTAGCACAAAGTATGGACGTAACAACTACAGAGAGCATTAATATATTAGATAAGTTTAATCAAGAGCTTGGTAGATTATTACCAGATATAATTGCTAAATTAACTAGTCTTACTAATTTAAATCAAAAGATAGCACAGCCCACCAGTAGGTTATCAACTACCGGTCAATTAGACTATACAAAATTTTTGGATAGAATATTAGGTCCATTTCAAGAAAGTGGTATGTTTGCAAGCGCAGGTAGATATGGCCCTTTGGGAAAGGCTTTAGGTCAAGAAAAAGTAAGTTCAATTAGTAAGAATTTGGGAGCATCCAGAGACTTACTTGAACAAAAACGAATTCTTGAACAGACAGCTTCAGATATCACAAAATTAGGTTCTATTGTTGGGGGAGGACGAGGATCTGATCCCAAGGGCCAAGCTCTTACAGCTATAAAAGCAGCTATTAAGCAAATAGATAGTATTTTAGAACAAAGAAAAGAGGCCATAGTACCAGATTTCTTGCCTAAAAAACGCTTTTCTGCTACTCCATCATTCAAGATTCCATCATGGTTATTACCACAAAATTTAGCGCCACAACCTAATAATAATCCAACACAAACCGCTCCACCTTCTCAACCAGCGCCGCCACTCAACACCAGTAGTCAGTTAGATACTAGAGCATTTGAAACTGGTGTGGCCACATTTAGCACATCAGCCAAATTATTGAGCGAACCAATGAATAATTTATCTACTAACTTAATATCATTCTCTAATACTGCTAATACTTTGAGCTCTTCATTAGATAGATTTATGAATGAATTTAATAAAGAACTACAGGCTAGCATTAATCACACCTATAATGGTAGTGTGGGTATTACTTTTAATGATACTTTATCAGTTAGTACTCCTGATACCACTAATAAAGATAATAAAATGATACTAGCTATTGTGGATAAATTAAAACCATATATTAAAGAAGAAATGAATAAAATAAAATTAGCATAAGGATGTAAGATGCCAACAATAAATAATAACTCTACCTGTGATGTGTCAACCATATTCAATGGTGGTGGTCCGGCTAATGCTGGCGCCTCGGTGGTAGTTGGTGGTAAACAATTAATACCGTCGCCTTTTATCTCTCTTGTTTTAGAAAAATATAAGGTGGGTGATCTTACTATTGGTGGTATACTAAAACTCACTTTAAGTGGTACAGTTACTGGTAGTAGTTTTAATGAGGTTGTTACAACAGGAGCTGGTGGTGTTACTGGCTTAAAGGATATTTTACAGTTGGGTCAATATAGAGAATGTGTATTTGTAGAAATTAAGTGCGTGGATAAGATTGTGAGCGGATATGGAAGAATTACATCCATAAATATTGATCAAGGCAATATGCCCACATGGGTTAATATAGCACCCTATACTATTGACATTGATTTATATACTAATGATATTAGTTTAGCTAGTGGCGTAAGAGTTACAACCCCTGATATTATATCTCCCTCGTCCTCTCCCAGAGTACACGAATTAGCAGACCTTATGCTAAATAGCATTAGTGAACAATTTTCAGTTAATATTAATGACGATACTTTTAATTACTATAATTTATCAATAATAGATCCTCAAACAAGCACACAGATTGGTCCCAAATATTGGGGTAATAAACATCTTAAAACATCTTTTAATATTAGTGCTGCCGGTATTAGAGGGCTAAATGAATGTAGCGGTGTTGGATCTGGTAATCCTATTACCCATCTAAAGTTTGGTTTAAATGCTGCCGAAGATTATATACGACAAAGAATTAATAATTTAGTCGATATGAATATTGATGGATTATTTGATGCACCAAATACTGAACTTACCCCAACCTTCGCATCATATCGCACAGGTTATAAATTTCTTGATTTGAGAAGTATAGATATTAATCCATTAGAAAATAGTATTAATTTAACTGGTGAAGTTATTTATAGGCCATCTGGATGCGGTTCTGGCATATCAGTACCATCAGGATCTATTGAAGATAGAGTATTTACAACAATGACAGTAGAAGAAAATGTAGATACAGAAGGAAATACTATAACATTAACAGCTAATATTCAGGGTTTATTTAATAATCAATATGATCAAATTATTAAAATGAGTAATCCAACATTCCATGGTTGTAATTTTACACAAAAACTAGATCACGCTCAAGCATTTTTAAATTTAACTAGTGATAGATATATAACACTATTAGCAAATAAATATTTTACTCAATCTAATTTGATTGATGATTGTCCTTTGAGTACATCAACAGGAGTATGTAGTTCACCATCTCCATCTGCGCCTCCATCTAGCTTATTATGCGAGATGAGAATGATTAGTAAACAAATTAGTAGAAATTTATCTCAGGGCGAAATTAATGCAATATGGACTCTCTCTAATAAGCCTAGTTGTAATACTATTGGCACTACTAAAATTGATGTCGAAATCACCCATGACAAACCACATAACAATATTGTTGAATTTATTATCCCAGGTAGAGGTAGTTCTATTATACAAAGCTTATGCTGTGATTCTGCTGAAAAGTATGATTTATCTATTAATGTAAGCAAAAATAGAAATAATTGTAATTTTGATATGACATCAGGATCTATCAGTGGATTAAGAGCATGTGCTTACCAAACTCTTGAACAATTAAAAACTGATGCTGGTATAGATTTTAGTTGTTGGTTTAAAACTAATGATCAAGAAACAATAGGTAGTAATACATATAAATTAAATCAATCATATACTAAACCATCATGTTCATAGGATAATTATGAGTAATAGGATTAGTGTGGAATATACAACCACTAAGGATTATAGTATTAATCATCCACCACAATTTATACCAAGCTTAAATATTTATAATACTCTATTATTATCTAGTAATCTATATAATATTTCAGATTCTGTTAAAATAATTAATGAAACTACTGGTCAAATAATTGAGCAGATTATTGGTATTGACACTGATAAAATTATTTTAGCAGACACCGAATACTATTACTATTATATAGTCAATGGTATCAAAAGAACCTATAATACCAAATATAGTATACTCATAGGCGACACTAAAACGCCACTGTCAACCTCGTTATATTCAGCTCATAGTCCCAAGTTGATTATGGGTAGTATAATATTACCAGATGATTATTCATCTATATTTACTAGATATAGTGATGGTATAATTAATATATCGAATAATAATTTAAAAATTAAGATTTATGATATTTTTAATAGATACAATCATTATGTGGCCAATACCACAACCTCAACCCTCCAAGTTTTGCACAATGACAATCTAGATACGCTACAAAAACTGAATGATATTGATTTATCACAATCTTATATTAGGCCATTATTTAATACTTATTTTCCATTGGGTTCGATATCATTAGTACTCAAACCAGAAAATGGTGTATCGAATAGTGAGATATCATATCAATTAATGCTCAATAATAAGAGTTATTTAGTTAATAGTAATACTATTGAGATCAAAAATTTGGTATCAGGAACATATTCTATTAAAATAATAGATAGGAATGGACCATTACAAGTATACAAAGTAAATAATAACATATTAGATAGTGATATCTTTACGATAGATATTCACTCACAAGACAACAGGACATCAGCAACTGGATCTTTATTATTACCATTAAATAAGACTAAACCAAATAAAGGACTAAGTAATATAATGATTAATTTAGATTCATCTTTGCCTATAGAAATATATGGCAATAATTTTTATTCTCAGTCTGATATCGGCATACTACAACTGTATAATGTAATTCCAGGATTATATCGAGTGATTCAAAATAGTGTTATATATACAGTTAAAGCACATCCCAATAATACAGCATACGTGGGCAATCTATAATGCCAAACACAAACACCTTTACTTTACCATTTCCATCAACATCTGCAAATCCTTGTGTTAGCAGCTCATGTTCTCCAGCAACAGGATGCTTAGTATGTGGATATGATCTTGTATTATCTTGTCCTCCAAGTGGCAATTGCGTAGATTATTTTAAGCAACAAAATATTACAACACAGTTTTTGAATGGATATGTTACTGGTTTTAGTGGTAAATTAGGATTGGGCGGCTCAGAATCTAATGTGAATATTGATTTGGTTGTACAAAATAATGAGTGTGCGCCAACAGGAGTATCTTGTTCTCCTTGTCCTGCTGGTAGTGGTTATGATGGTCGATTGGGTTATTTGTATACATTTAGTATGGGACAGTTTTGTTTTAGAGGAATATTAAGTAATCATACCTACTCTGAAGATAGTAGTGGATATAAATATAGATTAACACTATCAGATGGTAGAAGTATTTTATCTAATATTGTTGTTATATTAAATACAATCTATGATAGACCACCACCAGAATTAGAACATAATGTATTAAATGCTGTATACTTTTTAGAAAAGTCTGTAGACGATTGTGATGGCGCAAATAAGTGTGCTGATTTTATGAAATCTGGTGCCAATACCAAAGGTATTTTCTTTAAAAGAGCCTTAAAAGAATTAAACAAGAAACAAATTAAAATACCGATTTCAAAAGTGTGTTTAACTCTAGAACTAACAAAACTTATTAATATAGTGCCAGAAAATTATAGGACTACTAATACAGAAATGAGTTTGTTAGATCTGGTATCTTTAGTTTGTGATGAGTGCGGCTATGACTTTTTAGTAGAAATTACACAAGATAATAAATTAGATATTATTCCTATAGATTATACTAAAACAATATCTGGCACTCCGCTATTAAATTTAATTAATAATTTATCTATTCAAAATAATGTTATTAGTAAAGAATATGGCGAAGAGATGACATTTGAGAAAAATAAGAGATTGGTATTTGGCGGTAATTATCAATATATTACTACCATATCTGATGTTGTTAATGCTTCAGTATGTCCATATGTTCCACCACAACTAAATGATGCTAAATGCGCCATTGTTAATCCGCCATCTTCTAAATTGGTTACTAGAAATACGGATGAGCCAATACTAGCTAGTAGTAGTCCCGAACCATCATGTACTCCATAAAAGGTTAATTATGTCAGATTGTTTTTGTTCTCCACTACCATCGCCATCACCGCCATGCGTACCAATTCCGTCACCGTCGCCTGAGTGCGGTAGTATTCGTATGTTCTTTGGCTATGACGCACCACCATCAGGACCTCTAGGCAAATTAGATAAATTATTTTATACGGACCCTGCTACTGATTATTCTATTAAAAAAGGATTCGAAATACAAAACTACTCTTGCTCAATTTTAAAAAAGTCAGGCATTGTAGATTTTGATGATTTTACATTATTTGAAACAGAATTATTATCCACCGGATCATTTGAGAGCTGGGTTTTATATAATACTTTAAGAGACGGTATCCAATCAGCTCAGACTTTTGGTTTAAAGTGTATGCAGTCTGTGGGTATAGATTTAGTAAAACTACAAAACACGGCTGGTACCACTTTTCATGCACTACAAGGCTTTGATTCAGCGCCTTTATATACAGAGATACAAAAACTCATATTTCCTGATCCATCCAAAGAGCAGAATTGTGATAAGTTAGATCAACAATTAAAAATAGAAAAATTAAGAATATGCTATGATTGGATTAAAAATATATATGATACATATTATGGTCGTGAATTTTTAGTAAAGGTGGCTGGCCCATCTGGTATTGCTGGTGGCATATGTATTAGAGATGAATCTGGCAGCGCGCCATCAGGACTAGGACTATCTGTGCCGTTTTATGTTGATGGAGATGGTTCATCACAGGGCTTATATGTAAGTGATGAAATTGCCAGCGATGGTGGATTTCCTAAGAAAAATACAGTAGATATCTTAGGTTTAAAAACTATAGATTGGATAAAAGATAATAGTGGTAAAATACAATCGTTTGTTAGTATGGGTATGATTTCTGCTAGTGGTGTACAACATCCACAATGTAGCGCATTAAATGATAGACAGCTTTATCGCAAATTTGAAATGTATCCATATAATCCAAGTGGTATAGATCCAACCAGTCCACCTACTCAAATTTGTGCTGAGTGGGGAGTTGATTTAAGTAAGCTAGATATTAGTAATTATTATATAGATGAGACAAATAATAATAAATTATTTATTAAAAGCGAGATAGAAAATAGATTCTATATTGATAATAAAGGAACTTGGGTTAGGCTTACTTTAGCAGAAAAAGTACCACTAATGCTAGACAGCATTGATAATACTGTTGGAGCTAAACTCTTTTTATTTTTATTGTCTCTTATAAATAGTAATAAATTTAAAATTGCTATACAAAATAATTTGGAGCAAACAAAGGACAAGATCGGTAATCCTCTAATCGGAGCAAAAGGCAATACTACACAATTTAATTTGATGTCAGCTTTCCCTCCGTGTTTGATGCCTGAAGGCGCTGCGATTCCTTTTAAGAGTAATGTATATAGATATGGTCCATATTATTATGTGACTAATCCGGATGATGGTGGTGGTGTTGAGGTGGTTATCAATCAGGATATTGTGCCGTGGAATTTTATACCCTCTAACACTACTGGATTACCAGGATCGTACCCATATTGCGCTATGGATAATTTTGGTAGAGATATAGCTAGAGGAGCACAGAAAGGCTTACAAAAATTAGAAAAAGGTAGAGCCACAGTAGTCGGATTACCATGCTATAATCTAGGATATTCAGTGAATAGTACAGGAGTATATCCTACTGGATTGGGTCGAGGCCCAACACTTTTAACAGATATGTCAGTAGAATTTGGATCTGGTGGATTTACTACCTTATATAATTTTTCTACATATTCTCCAAGATTAGGTAAAAGCGAAAAATATTTATTAGATGAGTGGTCAGATAATCTGAAAAAAAATCAAGAAGTTAGCGCATATTTGAGAAGCGAAAAGACCAAGGTTGATACTATTAAAAAAGACTATACCAAACGGCGGATAGAAAAGGGTTTATTTTGGTCGCCCAAACCTATACATAAAAAAAGTACCCCTAATAAAATTATATTATCTGGTTACTATATAAATCCTAGCGGTATGCTACCTGATACTTTACCAGATCCATATCCATCTGCTAGTGGATTTTTACCTGACGTATCGTGCTTATCTAGTCCACTACCATTCCCATCTGGTAATGATCTTCCAATACCATCTGCTAGTGGATTAAGATCATATGTGTGGTCAGAATCTGATAAGGCATATGCATTTGAGCATATGCAAGAATTATATTCTCAAATGGCTGGCATGAGCATGGATGGATTTTATATGCCAGTTTCGTTACGCGGAGCTACCGACGACGCTACCAAATCTGAAACCAACCCACTCTGGACAAATAAAGCTCGCCTACCAAGATTCTCAGTGGTACCTAAGATCGATGGATCATTTGATGACTTTGAAACACATAGAGCTTTGGATGCTGGAAATCCTGGTTCACCTATACCCACCAAAACTAGAGACGAAATGCCACCATTTCGACTGTTAGATGCTACTGATAATTCTGTTGGTGCTTATTTATTGCCTATTCATCAATACTATTTAAATCCTTATACTACTAAAGCTATCATAAATGCATGGGATGGTCGTAAAAATGGTAGTGATGCTGGATTTGTTATTTCTAGTATAGTTTTTGGATCTAAATTCGATGACTATCAAATTTCACACAATACTACTGGACCAACAATTAATAGCGATACAGATAGCGATGAGGATCTAAGACAAGCACAGACAAACTTTAGAGTGCCAGCATTAAGAGGTCCACTTGTATTGCAGGGGTGGGGATATGATACATCTGGTAAGCCTATTCCTAATAGTAATGATAACGAACACAATGCATTGTATGGGCAGTTTCGTCAAGATAAGTTAACAGATAAGTTTTTATATAATTGGTTAGAAAATCCTAGAACATGGCCGGTTGGTCCTATTGATTTACGTTTTGATAGAGAGCGTGGCGTTTGGACCTGTCCATCTCCCAATAAAATTGTTGTGGCTAGACTTAAAACGCATTTGTGTCCCAATGGTAGTGCAACAGCTCAACTATTAAATCCAGAATCTAATGGCATTAAATTTTATCATAAATATTTTATCTCAGGACCTGGTGGTGAAAATGTTAATTTAAGCATGGATCGTACTGAAATTACTGTGTATGATTTTATTGGTGAGAGTATACCAGCATGCTCTAAAGTTTATGTTTATTATGATGATAATAGATATATTGTATTACAAGCGGTATCATCATCACCATCCAAAGGAGATGTGGTTAGATTCAGAGCTATTAAATTTTGTAATCAGCCAGAATCATATTATGGAAATAATACGTGGGGGTCATATGCTGGGTATGGCGATAAATATTATAATTATCATCTTTATGGTGTGAGAATTGATTGTGATGGGGAAGCTATAGATAAAAATGGTGATAAGGCCACACAAAGCATTACTCAACAATTTTTAATAGATAATGCCGAAAATTGGCTAATTAAGATTAATGATAATGCTGGTAAATTTGGTCCATCCTTTGCTAAGTTTGAAAATTATGCTGATTGGAAAAGCAAGGGAGCCACAGGATATGGTGCATTTATAGGTTCAATAGGTTCCTCATCAATATGCGCATCTCCTTCGGTATCTCCATCCGTAGTACCTTCAGCGTCTCCATCCGTAGCGCCTTCAGCATCGCCATCATGCTCGCTTGGTGTGCCAGTAGAATGTGATATGGGTATTAGCTCAGTAATAGATAGCGCATTATTTACATATGATCTATTATTTATAGAAAGTTATGCAAGATTTATACATGGTTATTTAACACAGGATTTATATACAACATCACAACAGGCGACACAATCATATGCTGGTGATACATATAAAATCGCATTACCATCTGGTAATGCTGCTGCTGTAGTCACTCATTTTTATGGAGATGCTCCAAATGGGCGGGAGCCAATCTTTTTAGGATCTAGTGGTCCGGTAGCCATGAGAGTCTTTGATCCATGGATTCAACCTCAGTCATTATCTAATCCTAATCCTAATTTAGCGCCCATAGCTAATTATAATCCGTCTACTGGTCCATTTTATAATGCGGCCAGTGGCACAGTATTTACAGCCGTTTTTAACGAAAAAGAAAAGAAATATTATTTATGGCAAACTAATAAAAAGTCGCAAGAAACTATTCGTTTTAAAGCCATTAAATTATGTGACACTACTGAAACGCTGCCAACAACATATGATAATTGGGGAACTTTTGCTGGATATGGTGATAAATTTGCTAATGCTCATACTTATGGCGTGCGCATTAATTGTGATGGACAAGTTATAGATAAAAATGGCAATACCACCAATCAGCCAATCACAAAACAGTTCTTGATGGATAATGCTACAAATTGGCTAGTTAGATTAAATGATAATGCTGGTAAATTTGGTCCATCGTATGCTATTTTCACAGACTATGCAACGTGGAATAGCCGTGCTGCTACAGGTTATGCTACTCTTATTGATAGCAATGCTGGTTCGTGCGGACTAGGAGACGCTAATGATTGTGCTATTAGTCAACATAATCAATTAGTGGCTTACGATATACTATTTATTGAAAGTTATGCTAGATTTATTGAATGTACTCTCACGCAAGATTTATATGCTAATAGCGCCCAATATCCAGCAGACACATATAAAACATCAAATCCATCCGGTAATGCTTCAGCATATATCAATAATTACTATGGAGATAGTCCCAATGGTAAAGACCCACTATTTTTACAATCAGACCTAACTACTGTACCATTTCGGGTATTTGATCCATTTAATGGGGCTAATATTAAAAATAATCCATTCGCGCACTTAAAAGCAAATGATAGTGTTCTTGCTATATTTAATGAGGATCTTAAAAAATATATTATATGGCAATCTTTAAAATCTTCGGATCAAGATAATAGTATTGTTAAATTTGCTTTAGTCTCCGATAAACACAATGTAGATGTTCCAGCGGTATCTGGAGTATTAGTTGATGAATACGCACGACCAATTGATAGTGATGGTAATTTATTAGATAGTAATACATTTAATAATAATATTATTACTATAATGGATCCTATTATTAATAGGGCTGGGAATGCGCCACCACCAAATAATGGTACATTATTACTTAATCCTAGAGAAAATATATTTGGGCCAGCATTGGGTGGCTCTGTTTTGGACGAGCATTATAATGGCATACCTTTGGGTGATGGTTTTGGATCTCAATTTATGGCTCCGTTTATTGGATTTGCCATGAAAAGAACTAACAGAGATTATAGTGGCAATACTCAAACCGTTTATGAAATGTTTATGCTGGAACATTATGCTAGAATGGTTTTTGGTAGAATATGCACTAAAACTGCTAATTATAGCGGCGCTTCAACCACAGCCCCATGTTATCTAGGTTCTAAAAATACTGGAGACGCCGGATTTACACAAGGTAGAAATCCTGTGGCTAGACATACATCATCATTGCCTCGGGGCGATTTGGTGGTTCATGAACCTGGTACTGGTTTCACTGGCTATCATTCATTTTTAATAGGTGATGGTGGTGTGAATATACCTAGAATTGATGATACTGACGGATGTGGTTTCGTGGCCACGATTAATCTTAGAGCTTCTACCACTCAACATTTAGTATATGAAATTATAGATGCTGAACGTGTGGCATTAGTAGGTACTTTGTGGTTAAAAACACAAGCAAAGGCAGATATATTAAATGATGATAATAATTTTACTGTAGATATTGATGGATCTAGTATGAGATCCAAATTTCATCAAGGATTCATGTGGAATCAAACCAAAAGTCCAGCTAACTATCAAACCACTAAAATTAAAAATAGACCAGAGTTAACTGATCGTGGATTATTTATAGGACTTCCAGAACCTTCTGGTTCAGCCGTTTCTGTATCATTGGCTGGTATCGATGGTTCTGGTGTGCTAAAATATGATGTTATGGTGGGTGGCACCATTGCCAAGATGACTCAGCGATTAATTGATAATACTCAACCAGGATTATTTGGTTATAATGGAGCTGGTGAAATTCCTGCTGCTGATCGTAAAATTGCAGATACTGATAAGTTTTTTGAGGGCTTAAATGCTAGTAACTTAGATGATCCCAATAAGCCCATTATTAATACCATTAGAAATATGGGAAGTAATCAGCAATGGATGACCTACAAAGATGCAACTTTAACTGCTGTTTGGAATGAAACTTTAGATGGTAATGGTGAAGTTAGTGAATGTGTATATGAAATTATATATGCTGATCAAGCACCAGTAATTATTACTGGTAAGGCATATGCAGAAATCGATCCAGCAGCACCAGAAACGCTTGCAGAAATTGATCCTTCAGGCACATTATTCCCATCATGTAGAGGAGTTGATAAAGAACCCATTAGTTCTGGTCCAACCGCATTATTGTTACGTGCGAAAAATCCTATGGGTCATGGGGCAAAAATAGGAGACTATGTAACATTACAAAGAGTGTATACTGGTGTTGTTGCTGATAATGCTAACTATTATTATATGATAATAGGCACTGGACATCCACCCGGAGACCTTAAATAAATGAGGTAATAATTTATGCCCACACCATCACCATCACCATCACCATTAGCAGCTATATGTGCAATCGATCCATTTAATATACCCGACGCTTTAGCTCATCATAGGTATTTTAATTTACCAATTGAACAAATTCCTCAATGGGATGCCACAAAACCACAAGTATTGGTTCATGGAGCCACTCAAGGACTCAGATGGCAAAGCGTTTTATGTTTGGATGTTGTGACTTGTATCAGCTTAGAGAGTGGAGAACTCAAGATTGAACGTAGAAATATACCAATTTTAGCAGAATTTACACCAATTTCTCTATGTAGCGGAATACCAACCACGGCTTGCCCAACCTCATCACCCTCACCATAATCATCAAATATTATTTACTGTCTTTTTGCCATTTATGCCAGCCTTTATTAGGTAAATAATTTCCATCGTCGTCTTTTCTTTTTGGAAATAATGTACCACCCTTTTTATGTTGACCAAAGGCTAGTATCGCACCACAATCAGAACATCGTAGCTCATAATAATCATTGCCATCTACATTTCTAACAACAAAACGCAGATTAGTATTTCCACACAA